>Ga0137359_10002004_pt1 | contig 16284 bp, 11 predicted proteins | sample Mad1_40_16metaG_FD_108281 | JGI IMG/M metagenome (GOLD analysis project Ga0137359, IMG submission 108281) | Vadose zone soil microbial communities from Angelo Coast Range Reserve, California, USA - Mad1_40_16 metaG | ecosystem: Environmental > Terrestrial > Soil > Vadose zone | place: USA... | reverse complement strand
TCAGATGGCGCTGCAGGATACAGCGGACATTGAGCCTACCGGTGACCAACTTCGGATAAGGCTAACCCCGCTCAGTTCGCCACATCGGTCGCGTGTCCTCGAATCCCTTTGTGACGCACTAAACAAAACAAACACGCTGTTCCCGGGCACCCAGCTCCAAATGTATTATGTGGTCGCACCCCCCCTGTCTTGAAGTAAAAAGCGGACAAGTTTCGGGCAAACCATGTCAGGAGTTCTGAAGTTAAGTTAGGTGTTTTCAACAACCCTGAATATTCCGACTCCCCCCGCCTCGACCATACGTATTGTTGATTACCTTTCAATGATTAAGGAGAAAGAGGAAGTGGCCTATTCAGTGAGTTCTTGCGCGCGCCCGGTTCGTGCGGATTCCCGCGCGGCGTCCAGAATCTCCATCGCTTGCACATTCAGTCTCGCCGAAACAGGATCTTCGATCGCCTTGTCATCGCGGATGGAACGGACGAAGTAGGAGATAGGATTGCTGGTTCCACCTGGAAGCGAGTTCAGAGGCACAGGCTCTCCATATGGCGTAGTACTGGCTCCACGCTGAGCCGCGGAGCGGAAGAATAGATAGTCGCGGCCCGCCGTCAGGCTTCCTTTTGGACCAAACACCTCCACATGCGATTTACTGTATGGCCAGTTCCACGAAGCCTGGATGGTCACCGTTGCATCGGGATAGTCGAGCACAATGGTTGCCTCGTCGTCCACTTTGTTGCGCTGCTCGACCTTTAGTGTCGTGGCCGTTGCGTAGACTCGCGTCGGACGGCCCTTCAGCCAGAGCGCCCATTCGGCTCCATAGCACCCAAAATCCATAATCGCCCCGCCACCGTTTTTCACTGGGTCGTAAAGCCAGTCGGCAAAGTATTGCGAGACGCCGATCTCCTTGGGGCCGCGATGCCCGTACTGCACGATAATTCTCTGCACCGGTCCGACCTGACCCGATTTCACTGCGTGAAAAAGATCGTGGCTCGCTGCCACCCAGGCATTCCAGTAATTGACCATCAGCTTGATGCCCGCCTGGCTAGCCAGGCGTTCCATCTCGCGCGCATCAGCAGCGTTCGTTGCCATCGGCTTTTCCGTGGAATAGTGGATGTGGCGCTTTGCGCATTCTCGCAGAATTTCCAGATGCCGGTCATTCGCGGTCGTGACAATCGCCGCTTCGGGCTTGGCTTCGTCGAGCATCCGCACATAGTCGGAATAGAATTTTACCGTTGCCGAAACTTGAGCTTTGGCCTTGCTCACTAGCTCCGGATGCGGATCGGCGATGGCGATAAGGTCAGCATCGGGTTCTCCGGCAATATCCTTGAGCAATCCCCAAACATGATCGTGGTCCAGCCCGATGATCGCAATCCGAGTCTTGGTTCCCGACGGGGTTACGGACTGCCGCACACGAGACGTACTCGGCGTGCCGGAAAAAAGGAGCACGAACACGATTACAAAGAACAAAGAAGACGGCGCGGGCAATTTCATTTCATGATTCCTTCGAAAACAGAGCGCGTCATTCTGCTCCCCGCCTCTGGCACCCTCAAAAGCTTGGCACAGATGGTGACGTGAAACTCCAAGCAGCACGCGGCGAGCGTATTTGCATCGCCAACGCCGGGACTCAGCACGTCTGCACGTCGGACTCCAGGCGCCCGGCGATGCCCGCGTTATCCTGCGGCCCGGTTAAAACCGCTGGCGACCGAAACGCTACAGCCTCAGAAGTAGAAGCGCAGCGAAAGCTGTAAGTTGCGCTCGCCGCCGGCGACTCCGCCGCCCTTGGTGAGTACTTTCCCGAAGGTGGAGGTGGTCGGGTTGAGGCCGATATTGGTCGTCCCGCTGCAACCGCTGCTGCCACACCAATTCGGGTGGTTGATGAAGTTGTAGGCCTCGGCGCGGAACTGGAGGCCTGTTTTCTCGGTGACAGGGAAGGTCTTGAACAGCCCGAGGTTCCAGTTCTGGTATCCGGGCTGGTAGATCAGGTTGCGCACTCGCTGGCTATTAAACGTTCCAGCGGCCGGCTTGGTAAAGACCGAAGTGTCGAACCACTGGCCGGTGGCGCCGAAGGTCCCGATGATTTTCGGAGTGCTACTGACGACCCAGTACTGGCCATTCTGACCGCAACCGAAGTTAGAGTCCAGGCCCACTCCCGCATAGTCCGCAGGGCCTGCCACGCTGCAGGGTAAGCCAGTCTGGAACTGTGTGAGGCCGCTGATTTGCCAACCCCCTATCACCTTCCCAGTCAACTTGGAGTGGTCTTTGAAAAACGGCAAGTCGTAGAGATAATTAAACACTAAGGTGTGCCGAGCATCGAACTCTGCGGGTCCCCACAGCGAGCTGACGTCGTAAGTATTGGGCACAACGTCGCGCTGGTTGGAGCCGTTGTCCGTGGTCTTGGACAGCGTGTAGGAGACTCCGAACAATAGGCCACCCGAGTAGCGGCGGTTCCAAGAAATCTGGAGTGAATTATACATGGAGTTGGCGACATTATCCGTTTGTCGAATCGAGCCGAAGCCCTTGTAGGGCCGGAGCGCATTAAGATTGACGCCAGGATTCGCCGCCACAACTGCCGTCGTGGGCTGGTTGATGTCGGCTTCCCGCTGCAGATGCACGCCGCGACGGGCTACGTACCCCACGCTCAAGAGCGACTTCAAGAACATTTCGCGCTCGTAGGTGACATTCCAAGCCCATGATTCGGGAGGCTTAAAGGCTTTGCTCTGCGTGGTGACCACGCGCGTAATATTGGCCGCGCCGCCCGCTCCGGGGTTATCTGCCAAGCCGTTGGTTACGCTGGCGTTGGGTTGGAACGGCGGATTGCCGCCGAGGAAGATCGAGTCGCTCACACCGAGACGGGTGGTGTAACGCCCGGCGCCAACGCGAAAAACATTCTTTTTATTCAACTGGTAAGCAATGCCGAGACGAGGCTGGATTTCACCCCACTGAATGTCGGAGTAATGGTCGGAAACTCCGCGAAATAGACGACTGAAATCGAACTGAGTCGGGTCGGCCTCGGGAACGCGACCCTGGGCGGAAGAGGGGAACCCGGTCCCTGGGATGACCATGCCGTTATAGGTATCCGCCCCGGTACCGACGACAAGCCCAGTCTGCGGATCAACGGTGCCTTGGATGAGACCGGTTGTCGGGCTGATTGTAACCGCCTTAGTCGAATCATAAAACCGCGGGTCAAAAGCGATCATGTTCCCCCACAGGGCATGGTAGGGAACGATGACGGAATAACGGACGCCGAAGGTGAGAGTCAGATTCTGCCTCGTCTTCCAGGAGTCTTGAGCGAACGACTCCCACATGTTGGCGCGAAAGATTGTGTATGCGCGATGGCCGATTTCCGAATAACTGTCGAACAGGCCCAAAGCGGCGTTTGCGACCGCGACGCCCGTCCCGCCAGCCCGGCCGTCGGTGAACAGGAATTGGCCATTCTGGTTGTTGGTGCAAGTCGGGCAAGCCTGGACGTTGATCTCGTCATTGTCGTCTTCGCCCGAGCGTTCCCAAAGAGCGCCGAATTTCAGTGTGTGGTTCGCTTTTATCCAAGTAAGGCTATCGGAGATGTCATAGATGGGGCCCGAGGAGTGCGACGGATACGGCCCGCCGCTCAGTCCCGAGAAGTTGGACAAATTCACAGTTGGGATGCGGTTTGGAAGCAGCTTCCCAGTCGGAAATATGTAGGGGTAATTGAGGCTGCATGGCACGGTTGATTGTGCGCACGCCTTGGTTCGATCAAAGAAGTTCGCCGTGTCAACGGGTATCAAGACGACGTCCTCGCTGGCGCTGATCAGAACCTCATTCACCATTCTGGGGTTCAGCGTCCACGTATGGTTGAGTGAGCCGGTCTTGTTGGGACGATTGAAAAACTTCGGGGTGCGATCGGTATTGCCGTCGAGAGGTTGGTACTCCAAATATGCGTAGTTCATCGCGTGAAACCTGAGGCGCTGCTTCTCCGTGAGGTTTACGTCGACACCGGCGGTATCCTTACGTTGGTCAAATGTGTGTAGCTTCGCGGCAAACCAGTTGCCGTTGCCGCCGATAAAAGTCGTGAGGTTGGGAATTGGCCAGGCATTCAGGATGCCGACGCCGTTCGGACTTAGCCGGTTTGACGGAATGATGTTGCCGGGAAAGCATCCGCTCTGGTCGGCGGCCGTGCACGCATTCGCCGATTGCGGATCCTTTATGAGCACCGGAATCTTACTACCTGACGAGTCCTTACGAGTGACGAATGGATTGTTCGGGTCAAGCAGTTCGCTGAAGTCACCAGCGCGCATTTTGAGCGTTGGAACCGATAGCAAGCCGGCCGATCCGACTGAGGAGCCTGATTCGAGAAAGTGGTACTTGACCCATTCCTCGCCCCAGTAGAAGAAAACTTTCTTCTTGTCGGTGTTGAATTTGCCAGGGATGTAGAACGGGCCGTTGAGGTTGTAGCCAAACTGGTTGTATTTCATGGGCGCCACGTAAGCTAAGAAAGGATTAGCGTTGCGCGACCAAGTGTTGGCGTTGAACGCATCATTCCTCAGGTATTCGTAGGCGGCGCCGTGGAAGTTCTGCGTGCCGGTCTTAGTAACGATGCGAATTTGCGCCCCGGACGTGCGGCCATACTCGGGGGCGTAGTTCCCGGTCAGGATCTCTACCTCCTGCGTGGAGTCCACGTCCGCGGCGCCCAGACTCGTTCCGTTGGAGCGCGTGCGAGTAGCAGGGGCACCGTCGTAGGTGATCAAATTCTCCGGGTTGCGCGAGCCATTGAAATTCGCGGGACCCTGGCTGAAAGCGAACGTCAGGCTCGCCGTTGTTCCACTGCGCGCCCCAGGTACGAGCGCCGCGAGACCGATGGGGTTCCGCCCATTCAACTCGAGCAAGTCAATCTGCTCTCGTGTGACCAGCTTCTGCAACGACGCGGATTCCGTCTGCAGTTGCACGGTCGATGCCAAAACCTCGACGGTTTGACTGGACGCACCCACGGTTAGTGCCGCGTCAATAACGAGATCGGCACTGGGGTCCAGCTTGTTGTTTGTGGTTTCGTACCTCTGGAAACCAGGGGCTTCGGCCGTCATGGTGTATAGCCCGGGCGGCACATTTGTGACGACGTAATACCCGGAATCGTTTGTCGTCGTTTGGCGTTCGACGCCGGTGTTGTTTCGAATCGTCACCTTGGCGTTGGCAATCGTCGCGCCTGACGGATCCTTGATAAAACCTGAAATCTTGCCGAGATCCGACTGCGCAAACAACGCTCCCGAACTTACTAAACTCATGAAAAACACCAGGGCAACCATACGGCATGCGTTCTTCATGTTGGACTCCTTGTGATTACTTAGGATTTGCTGTTTGCCTTGCGGCCAGCGTCAGTATCTCCTTCACTCAGACCTAAGCGGTATTGAGGACTCTGGTCGAGGGCATCTCCGCCGACAAAATCGCCGGTAGCTTAACCCCATACTCTCCAAAATGACAACCACCATTTTCCCCAGATTAGGGTGCACTCTGTGCGGGGACACTTACACAATCAGAGTAGCTGGGACATCAGGTGTTTCACTGCAATTTGGTTAGGGAATACCAGGTATACACCACGAGGAGAGAGCGTTCGGCGTTCACCGCCCCATCCCGGCCGAAAATCTCATCTTAGGTAGCCGTTCGCAGCGGCACGAGCCTTCGCTTTTGCGGCTTCTTCTTCCCGATTCTTGGGCGGTGCGCTTGTTTCGAGGGAATGAATGAAGCGAGCCGAGACTTTGGCTATTTCATGGACAGCAGCCAGAAACGCGGCCTCATTTGCTTTCGACGGTTTGGTAAAACCGCTGATTTTTCTCACGAACTGAAGAGAGGCATTTTGAATTTCTTCAGCCGTGACGGGCGGATCAAAGTTGAAAAGTGTTTTGATATTCCTGCACATTCCTGAGACCTCAGCGAGGCTAACTAACCTAGTCTAAATTGGACTAGTCCAGACTAATCTAAATTAGACTAGACAAACCGCTTCGCACAACCCCTTCGACGGAAGACTCGGCCCTGGCTCGCTCGTTGCAACTGGAATTCATTTTTAGGTTGTTCCAGCCGACTTTGTCGCTTTGGAAGAAGCGCAACGCTGGCGAGCATAGCTCGCCCAGGGACCCGTGGGGTCCAATCTCACATACGCCTGCCAATGCTGCTTCGCCTCGGCGTAGGCCTTCAATTTTTCGCAGACGAACGCCAAGTTGTAATGCGCGTCCGGATAGATTGGATTCAGCCGGACCGCTTGCCGCAGGTGCTGGCGCGCCGCGTCCACATGCCCGGTTTCATCCAGTACGCTGCCCAGATTGAAATGTGCCAGGGCGTTTTCCGGATCGAGCACCAAAGCCTGCCGGAAATATTCCGATGCCTTCTCCAGATTTCCATCTTCGTAGTAAAGCGTGCCGCAATTGATCAGCGCGTCGGGCCGTGCCGGGTCCACGCAAAACGCTCGCTCATACGCATCGATCGCTTGGGCCCTGTTTTTCCCTTCGGATTCGTACTCGAGCGCCACCGCAAGCCATTCGTCGGCGCTGCGTCCGGTCATGACGCGCACCGTTTCGTTCAATTCGCGCATCTCGAAGTTCAGCACGAACTGCCCGGACAGCGGCTCCAGCCGCGTGCCGCCGCGTTCGACGATCACCGTTCCGGCGTCGGATAGCACACGCAGTTCCGCGAGTGGAGCCTCCGCGTGCGCAAGCTTTTCGCGCAGCGCGGCAAGCGCCCGCCGCAGCCGGTTTGCCGGCACGCCGTTTTCGACGAGCTGCTTCACCGTGCGCAGGCCGATCAGGTCGCGAAAGTCGTAGTAGCGAATCCCTTTTTCTTTTCGAGGAGAAACGAGGCGCAGCCGTTCCCAGTAATCCAGCTGCTTTTCTGTGAGGCTCAAAATGCGCTGGACTTCGTCGGAGCTGAATCTGTCCGTCGGGCCCATCAAATGATATCGCCGGAAAACTTAACCGGCGACTCTCTTTCCCTTCTTCTGCACGGTTGCAATGGCTTCCACCGCTCGCGCGGGAGGTTTTTTCCCGACCGGCACCGGTCCCGCCGCCGCAGCAGGCGGAGCCTGTTTTTCCGCGAGGCTCTTTTTAAGGGCTTCCATCAGATCAATCACCGGAGCCATGTGCGGCTGAGCCACTTCAGTCACTTCCTGCCCCTTGAGCTTCGCGGTAATCATCGCCTTCACATTTTCTTGGTATTCGTCGCGATATTTTTCCGGCGCAAAGGGAGCTGCCAGGCTCTCAATCAGCTGGTGCGCAAGCTTTTTTTCCTGGTCTTTCAATTCCACCTTGTCTGTCGGAACGGATTCTGCCGCGCGAATCTCGTTCGAATAGAACATGGTGTGCAGCGTCATTCCCTTAGAGCCTGGCCGCAAAATCACAATGTGTTCCCGCTGATGCATGGTGAGCTTGGCGATGGCGCCGTAGCCGGAGTCTTGCATGGCGCTCATCAGCAGCTTGTAGGCCTTCACGCCCGCATCCTCTGGTGCAACGTAATAAGCGGAGTCGAAATAGAGCGGGTCCATGTCGTCCAGCTTGACGAATTCCAAAATTTCCATGACTTTCGCCGAGGGAGGCTCAATCTTGTCCAGCTCCTCCTCGCTGAAGAGCACGTACTGATCCTTTTCATACTCGTGGCCCTTCACGATTTCGGAGCGCTCCACGTTGCGGTTACAAACCGGACAAAATAAGGGCTGTTTGACCCGCGAATGACACACATTGTGGAGCTGGTTGAAGCTGATGCGCTCGCCGCGCGCGGCGGCGGACATTCGCATAGGAATGGAAATCAACCCAAAGGTGAGGTGGCCTTTCCAGACGGTCGTGGCCATGTGAACGCTCCTTCGACAACAGGCTGGGACGGTGCACGAGCTTTTTAAGATTATCCGCCACGCGGACAAGAAGCAAGATGCATCCATGTCCGGTAATGCTCATTTTATAAGCAGGGGAAGACCCCCGATTCTCTACTCCTCGAAAGTGCCGCACACGTCCTTGATGTCAATTCCGCTGGTTACGAAACGCTCGTTGGCTCTGGCCGCCAATCGGTTCCTAGCGTCTTCAGAAATGACAAAATCTAAAGCGCGGTTGATGGCCTCTGTTTCGGTGCTGGCGCTTAACACCCGTTGGGCGCGCTTGATTTTCGCCGCATCTAAAAGGAAGTGCTTCCGCGACTGGACTCTTCCATTTGCCATTCGATTATTCTCCTTCCCAAAATACCACGCATGGCGATCACCTGAGAAACAACAAGTCCAAAGGCAACTTTGCTTGCAACGCAGCCGCTTGGGATAGAATCCGTTCATGGGCAAGCTCGAGGAATACCGGCGCAAACGCCGCTTCGACCGGACGCCGGAGCCGTCCGGCGAGCCCGAACCCGTCGCCGGTAAGGTCCAGGATCAGCCGGCCGCGAAACGCACGCGCCTGCCAAAGCCGAAACTGCCGCAGTTGGAAGTCCGTCCCGGGGCTGAGCATGGCGACACGTTCGTGGTTCAAAAGCACCGGGCAACTCGGCTGCATTACGATTTCCGGCTGGCGATCAATGGGACGCTGAAGTCCTGGGCCGTGCCCAAGGGACCTTCCCAGAGCCACGCCGACAAGCGCCTGGCAGTGCACGTCGAAGATCATCCGCTGGACTACGGCAACTTCGAAGGCAAAATTCCTGAAGGCAATTATGGCGCCGGAACGGTAATGGTATGGGACCGCGGCACTTTTCATCTGGAGGGGAATCTCGACGCGCTGCAGCAATTGGAAAAGGGAGAAATCAAGTTCAGCTTGAACGGGGAGAAATTGCGGGGCAGCTTTGTCTTGGTGAAGCTGAAACAGAGCGAAAAAGGCAACGAATGGCTGATGATCAAGCACAAGGACGCCGCCGAAGATTCTTCCTGGAACATCGACGAGCATGATGGTTCCGCCCTCACGGGACGCACGATCGATGAGATTAAGGAAGAGCTACCACCTAAACGGCGGTTAGTCCCGATTCGCCCTGAGGAGGTGCAAGGCGCTCGCAAGGCCGCAATGCCTTCTCGCGTCGAACCCATGCTAGCGACGCTCGCCGACCGTCCCTTTTCCGATCCCAACTGGCTCTTTGAGATTAAATGGGACGGCGTGCGCGCTCTAGCCAGAATTGAAAGCGGCGATTTGGCACTGCGCTCTCGTAATGCGATTGACATCACCAAACGCTATCCCGAACTGGCCTCTCTACCCGATGCGCTAGCGTCCCGCCAGGCAATTATTGACGGAGAGATTGTCGCACTGGATGCCCAAGGTCACAGCAGCTTCGAACGCTTGCAGGAACGCATGCACGTGCGCGCTCCCAGCGAAAACTTGGCCTCGCAGATACCCGCCGTTTACTTCGCTTTCGATCTTCTCTACTGCGACGGCTACGACCTTCGCGACACTCCGCTTCTGGAACGCAAACAGCTTCTCCAACGCTTGCTTTATACATCGGAACGGTTTCGCTACGCCGATCATCAGCTGGAACACGGAAAAGAGTTGTTCGCGCTGGCGGAACAAAATGGGTTGGAAGGTATTGTCGCGAAGCGCGCCGACAGCCCGTACGTTTCCGATCGAAACCCGTACTGGGTGAAGCTGAAGAGTACCAAGACAGTGGACGCGGTCGTCGGCGGCTGGAGCGAAGCTCGCACCTCCGCTCTTCCCTTTGGCTCATTATTGTTGGGCTTGTATGAGGGTAAGAAACTTCGATTTATCGGTCACGTTGGCAGCGGGTTTGACGCGAAAAAGCTGAAGGATTTGAGTAGCGGGTTGAAAGAACTGGCAGCTCCCGCTTCCCCGTTCGACGCCGTGCCCGAAACCAACGAAAAACCATCCTGGGTCTCTCCTGCCCTGGTCGCGCGCGTCAAATTCAGCGGATGGACACAAGAGCACTCCCTGCGTCACCCCGTTTTTCTGGCGCTCCGCGAGGATGCGCGTCCCACGGATTGCCAATGGGAGAATGAGGTTGCCGCTGCCGCACCGGTTGCTACCCCAACAGTGGTTCGCGCTCCCGAGGTCGTAGGTCGGGTGCTCAACACAAGAGCTCAGATCGAAGCCGAGTTGTTCAAGGGGCGCTCGGAAACGGTCACCATCGAACTGGATGACAAACGTCTGCGGCTAAGCAACCTGAACAAAGTCTATTTTCCCGAGTCCGGTCATACCAAGCGGAATCTTCTGGCCTACTACTACCACGTCGCGGATTTCATCTTGCCCTTTCTGCGCGACCGGGCTTTGGTTTTGCGACGCTATCCCGACGGGATCAAGGGCCAGGCTTTCTTTCAAAAAGATTTGCGGGAAGGCGTGCCAGAGTGGTTCACAACCGTGCCGATTGATTCGGAAAAAAAAGGGGAGGCCATCCAGTACGCGACCGCCAACGACCGCGCTTCCCTTCTCTTTTTGACCGGCCTCGGCTGCATCGACCACAATCCGTGGTCCAATCGTTATGACGATTTCGATCATCCCGATTACTTCTTCTTCGACCTCGACCCTTCCGACGGCACGGAGTTCTCCGTGGTCGTCACCATCGCCGGAGCGTTGCACGAAAAGCTGGAAGAATTGCGCCTAGCGCACTTTGTGAAAACATCAGGTGCGACCGGAATCCACATCTATATACCCGTTGAACCCGTCTACACCTACGAGCAGTTGCGCACCTTCGGCGAAATCATCGCGCGGACGGTGACTGCCGAGTACCCCAATCTGGTCACTAACGAACGCTTCGTTGCGAAGCGGCCAGCGGGGAGGGTATTGATTGACGTTCAGCAAAATGCCCATGGCCGGCCGTTGGCTGCCGCCTATTCCGTGCGCGCCTTCCCGCAAGCGCCGGTTTCCGCTCCCTTGTTGCCCCGCGAATTACGTCCCAGTTTACGCCCCGAGACTTTGAACATAACAACTGTCTTTGCGCGCTTAAAAGAAAAGGGTGATCTGTGGGCCGATTTCTGGAAGTGCCGCCAACGGCTGGAACAAGCCATCGAACTTCTCAGCGAACGCATGCCGCCCAGAACGAGGAAGACGCCGTGATGGCCAAGCCGGAGTTGGGCAGATATTTCCTCTCCTTATGCGCCCGCGCGTAATCTCCTGCCGTGATCGGGGGAAGCTGCTGTGATCTCGAGTGAGGTAATTGATCTTTATTCCCGCCTTGAGAATTTGGGCGTCGAAATCTGGATTGATGGCGGCTGGAGCGTCGATGCCCTACTTGGTGAGCAGAGCAGGTTTCATCAGGACTTGGACATCGCCATTGAGGAGAAGGACGTACCGAAATTGAAAGAAATGCTGTGCGGAAGAGGATACAAAGAGATAAAGATGGAACACGCCAGGGGCTGGAATTTCGTTTTAGGCGATGAATACGGTAGAGAAATCGATGTCCACGTCATTGTCTTCGATAGTCAAGGAAATGGAATATATGGACCGAAAGAAAATGGAGAGATGTACCCTGCGGCTTCCTTGACGGGGACCGGCCTGATAGAAGGCCGAGCGGTGAGGTGCATTTCACCCGAATGGGTGGTGAAATTTCACTCCGGCTACGAGCTAAAAGACAAGGACTTTCGGGACGTGTACGCCTTGTGTACGAAATTTGGCATTGACTTGCCATCGGCAGACCAGGACTTCAAGAGATAGGTTGGCAACCGCCAGCCAGCACGAACCTCAACCTTTTCTGGACTGCGGTCCTTATGATTAAATCCCAAAGCACGGAGGTGGGTCATTCCTAGCGCGGGCCAGCTTCGAGTTGGGACTTCTGGATACTCTTACAAACAGTGGAAGGGCAACTTCTATCCCGAGAAGCTTCCAGACAAGGAGATGCTCAGTTTCTACGCCCAGCAGTTTCCGACGGTTGAAATCAATCACAGTTTCTATCGCATGCCGACCGAGAGCGTGCTTCTGCAATGGGCGAAAACGGTTCCAGAAGGCTTTCGCTTCGCCTTGAAGGCTAACCAGCAGATCACTCACATTCAAAGGCTGCGCAACTGCGAGAGCACACTGAAACGTTTCCTGGAAGTCGCCAGCGTTCTAAATGACGGCGAGCACCTCGGACCAATCCTCGTTCAACTCCCGCCAACGTTTAAGTTCGATCGTCCCTTGCTGGAAGATTTTCTTGCCCTTCGCCCGGAAGCTTTCTCCTTTGCCTTTGAGGTGCGCCATCCGTCTTGGTACACCGACGAAACGTATGCCGTCCTTCGCCAGCACAAGACGGCGCTTTGCCTTTCCGAGACCGACAAACAAACGCCGCCCGAAGTGCTCACTACCGGCTTCACCTACGCCCGCCTGCGCCTCGAAGACTACACTCCGAAGCAAATCACGGCGTGGAAGAAACGCTTCGACGCCTGGCTGGCCCAGGGCGTCGATGTGTACGTCTATTTCAAGCACGAAGACGCCGGCAAAGCCCCAGCCTACGCTCGCCAACTCATCGGAAAAGCAAGCTAACCGCAGAGCCCGACCGCACAATCATTCTTGTCCCCTGGAGATTTTTCTGCGTCAATGGAAATGCCGCAATTATGGGCTGCGCCAAAGCTAATCGCGTTCGCGGAAGAAGCTGGCGGCTCCGGGAGCGCCGGCTCCGGAATCGGAGTCGGCAGCGTCCCAGGCTTTGCGATCGATGGGCTGGATGGCTTCCAGTTTTTTCTGCGAAAGCGTCTTGTTCACCGCGGGAAGTTCCTTGCTTACAAAGGCCTCGAATTCGCCAACCACGTCATCGAGCTCTTTTTTCAGCGAATCGATGCGCGCCATCTGATAGTCGCCTGGACGGCCCTCATAGTTCAAAATAGCACCATAGAGTTGCGTCGTCTTTTCGCGTATACGCTCTTCACCCGTGATGGCGCCGCCTTCCGTCGTGGCCACAATCTTCTTTCGCATTGCTTCCACTTTACCGGCGAGTTCCTGCAGCCGCTTGCTGAAGACGGCGTCTCCCTTCAGCTTTGCGCCGCGCTCCACGAGCCCGTTGTGCACTCCATTGATGCGGTCGACATCAAAACTCATCTCTCCAAGCAAGCTGTGCAGACGCATGGCCGCGTCGAATTCCAGTTTGCGGTCTTCCATTGTGAATTTCGCGCGCGGGTCGACTTCCACCTTGAGCTCCGTGCTGTAGGTCTCTTTGCCGCGTGTCATCTTTACCGTGTAGGTGCCTGGCATGACTCTGGGGCCCTGAGCAGCTTCAAACGCTGCCGTAGCCGCCGGCGGAACGTGCGGCGCCTTCAACCGCATCGGCCATTGCACGCGGCTGATACCTCGGCGGCTGTTCGGAGGAAGCGTGTCCACCAGCTTGCCCTGCGCATCGAAAATTTCGAGCTTCATTTTTCCAAAAATATGCCGCTTGCTCTGGTAATACGTAATCAGAGCCGCGTCGGGCGGATTGGGCCCGGTGAACACCGCGCTTCCTTCCGCCCAGCCACCTTGAGCGGGCAGCCGCTGCTGCGCAGGCTTGGCCTGCAGAAACACCGCCTCTTGCGCCATGACTTCCGGAGTTAGTTTCCGCAATGGCGTGATATCGTCCACGATCCAGATGCCTCGCCCATGCGTGGCAATCACCAGATCCGATTCGCGCGGATGTACGACGATGTCCCGGACAGCCACCATCGGAAATTCGTGGCCTTTGTATCGCGCCCACTGCTTGCCGCCATCCGGTGAAGTCCACAGGCCGAACTCCGTGCCGAGAAATAGCAGGTTGGGCCTCACGGTGTCTTCCTTGATGACATGGGCGTAGCCGCGCACACCACTGTCCGCGGCCACGATCGACGTCCACGTCTTCCCATAGTCCGTGGTCTTGAAGACGTGAGGTTCCATATCTCCAAACGTGTGGCGATCGAATGTTGCATAAGCTGTGCCGGCGCCATAGAGGCTGGCTTCCACCCACGAAACCCATGAAGCTTTCGGCAGATTCGGAACATTGTCAACGACGTTGGTCCAGCTCTTCGCGCCATCGCGCGTCAACTGAAGATTTCCATCATCGGTTCCGGCCCAAATCGTCTGCCCATCGCGCGGCGACTCGCTGATCGAGTAGATCGTCGTGTGCATCTCGGCATAAGAATTGTCAACCGTAACTCCGCCCGATTCCTCCTGCTTCTGTTTTTCCCGATCATTGGTGGTTAAATCCGGCGAGATACGCTCCCACGACTGGCCGTGGTCCCGTGATCGAAACAGGAATTGGGCCCCGACGTAAATCGTCCCCTTCTCGTTCGGGCTCAGGTGAATCGGAGTATTCCAGTTAAAGCGCAACTTCCCTTCTCCGTAGTTCGGTTCCGGCTTGATCAACCGGCCTTCCAGCGTGATCCGATTGACTCGCCCAATAAAGCCACCCTGCGATTCGGCGTAAACGTAGTTCTTCTCGTCGGCAGGATCCGGAAACACCCAGAACCCGTCCCCGCCAAAAAGATTTTCCCAGCGGCCGTTGGTAATCCCGCCCGGATACTGCGAGTCGCCCATCCATACGCTGTTGTCCTGCAAGCCGCCGAAAACGTGATAAGGATCAGCGTTGTCCGTGCTCACGTGATAAAACTGCGAGACCGGCAGGTTGTTGCCCTTCCACCAGGTATTGCCGCCATCGTACGAATACCAAACGCCTCCGTCATCCGTGGCGATGATGTGATCGGTATTATCCGGATTCACCCACACATCGTGGAAATCGCCGTGCGCACCGTTCCCGATTCAGCTGAAGCTCTTGCCGCCGTCTTCGCTCATGATCAATGTGAGGTCTGGCTTGTAAACTTTGTTCTCGTTTTTCGGATCGACAATCAGATTGGCGAAGTAAAACGGCCGCCACACCATCCAATTGCTGCGGTCCCGCTCTTCCCACGTCTTGCCGCCATCGTCGGAGCGGAATAGTGCGCTGCGCGTTGATTCGATCATCGCGTACACAACATTCGGTTTTGAAGGCGCGATCGTGACCGCCACGCGTCCCCACGGTTTCGCAGGGAGGCCTTTGGCGCTCTTTTCGTCCAGTTCCTTCCAGGTTGCGCCGCCATCCGTGGTCTGGAAAAATCCGCTGCCGCTGGGCGCGGTAGCATTCTCGCCGCCGGAACGGAAGGTCCATCCCTTGCGGCGAAAATCCCACATGCCCGCGAAAAGAACCTTCGGGTCCTGCGCGTTCATGGAAATCATCGAGCAACCAGTCGAGAGATTGCTGCCTTTAAGAATCTTGTTCCAACTCTTGCCGCCATCCGTCGTCTTGTAAACCCCGCGATCCTCGCTGTCGCTCCACAATTTTCCGGGGGCGCACGCATAAACAGTATTGCTGTGCTTTGGATCGATAATTATTTTTGCGATGCGCTCGGAATTCTGCAGCCCCATGTTGGTCCAACTGTCGCCGCCATCGGTAGACTTATAAATGCCGTTGCCGATCGACACGCTGTTGCGCGTCCATGCTTCACCCGTGCCGGCCCAAATTGTTTTCGGTGCTTGCGGATCGATGGCGACAGCGCCGATGGATTGCGCACCCTCTTTATCGAACACCGGCTTGAACGTTGTTCCGCCGTTCGAAGATTTCCACACGCCGCCGCTCGCTGCTCCCACGTACACAGTGAGCCGGCCATCCTCCTTCACCGCGGCAATCGCCGCCACACGCCCGCTCATGGCCGCGGAGCCGATGTTCCGCGCACCCAGACCCGAAATCGTGTCCGAATCAAATTTGGCGTTTTGCGCCCACGCTGGCCCGGCAAACATCATCATCGGTAGAATCATCATCATTACGGCGGCAAAGCAGCGGATTGTCTTGCTCATATCGGCGGATTCCTCAGCATTAAAGTTGTAGCAACGGCTCTTAGACTTAATCCATCCAGGGAAATTCCAAGAGAGTCATTTTCGCCTATTCTTTTTCAATACTTACTTCCCAGCTGGCGGCCCCTTGGTCTCCGGTTTGGACGCCGGCATGGAGAAATGCGTGTCTTCCAGCGGAATATTTTGTTCGATCTTCACGACCGAGATCTGCGCGCGCGAAGCGCTGCCCTTCTGCGCCTGCTCAACGGCAAACGCGTAATAGATGCCGTTCACTTGCTCGTAATCGCCGAAATACAGTTCGTTCTCCTGCAGCGCGCCGCGAATCGTCGTTTGAATTTCCAGTTTCAGCTCCAGGTACGAGTCCGCATCCAGATAGTAGTAGCGCACGTCTCCGTTCTTCATGCTCAATTTGATCTTGAAGCAATCCGTTCCTTCCATCGAGTCGTGCCCCACCAGTTCGGCTTTATGGCCTTTCTCCTTGTAATCCACCAGCGGCCCGTCCATGTCGGCATCTACGACCAAGCTTTTCGAATCGTCCTGCGAAAGCAGTTCCGGATCCTTGCGCCCGCCAAACGGAGAAATCTGCCATCCCGTCTTGCCGTCGTACGCCTGCACCTGCGCCAGG
>Ga0137359_10002002_pt1 | contig 16287 bp, 6 predicted proteins | sample Mad1_40_16metaG_FD_108281 | JGI IMG/M metagenome (GOLD analysis project Ga0137359, IMG submission 108281) | Vadose zone soil microbial communities from Angelo Coast Range Reserve, California, USA - Mad1_40_16 metaG | ecosystem: Environmental > Terrestrial > Soil > Vadose zone | place: USA... | reverse complement strand
TGCGCCAGCGGCGCGTAGACGAAGAGCGACCAGAGCACCGCAAACGCCAACATCGCGCCGAACTTCATGCGCTCGGCGAATGCACCGGTTATCAGTGCAGGCGTGATAATGGCAAACATTAACTGAAACATCATGTACGTTTGGTGCGGGATCGTGGGGGCATAGTCGGCGTTGGGCGCGATTCCAACGCCTCTGAGCAAGACGTGGCCAAGACCACCGATGACCGCATCGCCTTCCCCGAAACAAAGACTGTATCCGCACACGAACCACAGCACCGTCACCACGGCCATAAGCACGAAGCTTTGCATCATGGTCGCGAGCACGTTCTTGCGGTTAACAAGCCCGCCGTAGAACAGAGCCAGTCCGGGCCCGGTCATCAGAAGAACCAGCGCGCAACACACCAGCATCCAACCGTTATCCGCCGATCCCTGCGCCGCGGCTACGGCGTCTTGAAGCTTCTTGATCTGATCGTCCCCACCGTTGTTCTGAGCATAGGCGGCGAGCGGGAAGCCGATCACCAGCACTGCAAAAACCAGAACGCTGAATTTCCTCGTGAGCCTCATTAGCACCTCCGAAAACTTGGAACGCGGCAGGCCAATGGCCGCACTGTGGTCGGCAACCTGTGTGCCACCTGCCTGCAAGCTCAATATGCGCGATTCGCGGAGATTTCTTTGAATTTCCGAGCGGGCGCGGAGAACCGCCAAGGCAAGCGGGCTACGAAATTGTCGGCATTGTGGCTGGCACTGACAATTTTGTGGGAAGAAGCGCGGGTCCGACAAACTTCAGTCTGTCGTCGTGGCTGGTTCTAACCGGCTGATGTCGACAAACTGAAGTTTGTCGGACATTGTCGTCGTGGCTAGTTTTGCCGGCTAATGTCGACAAACTGAAGTTTTGTCGGACACTCCGGCTAGCGAAATCGTTGACAGTCGATGGTGTATTTCTTGACCTTGTAGCCGAGAATTCGCTCGGTCGTATCAAGAAGTTTCGCCGCACGAGCACGGTTGCCGCGCGAGGTCTTCAACGCATCCTGAATCAGGTCTTTCTCGTAAGCCTCGATGGCTGCTGTTAGCGACAGCCGGGTCACCGTGTCGCTCGCGGAAGCGGTCTGAAGCGTTGGCGGCAGGTGATGTCCGTGAATTACGTTTCCGTCGCACACCAGCAGCGTCCGCTCTATGCAATTCTCGAGCTCGCGCACGTTGCCTGGCCAGTGGTAAGACGTGAGCATATCGATTGCCGGGGTTGAAATCCGCTTGATGCGCTTGTGATGCTGACGGGCGTACTTGTCAATGAAATGCTCGGCCAGCTCGAGAATGTCAGGCCTTCGCTCACGGAGAGGCGGCAGATAGATCGTGAATACGTTGAGGCGGTAATAAAGGTCTTCGCGAAAGACACCTTCGCGTATCGCCCTCTCGAGGTCCTTGTTTGTTGCCGCGATGAGGCGCACATTCGACTTGATCGTTTCGGTCCCGCCGAGGCGTTCGTATTCGCGCTCTTGTAGCACGCGCAACAGCTTGATCTGAGTGGCCTGGCTCAACTCGCCAATCTCATCCAGAAAGAGCGTTCCGCCTTCAGCCATTTCGAAGCGGCCCTTCTTGCGGCTGCTGGCTCCGGTGAACGCGCCCTTCTCATAGCCGAACAGCTCCGACTCGATCAAACTCTCGGGAAGGGCGGCACAGGCTACCTTTATGAAAGGCTTGCTTGCCCGCGGCGAATTGTAGTGAATCGCGTGCGCTATCATCTCCTTGCCGGTGCCGGACTCGCCGCGAATCAAAACAGTCGTGTTAGTGGGAGCAACCTGCGAGATCTGCTCGTAGACCTGACGCATCGGGCCGCTGTTTCCGATAATGTTCGTGAAGTCGTAACGCTGCTTGAGCTCCTGCCGAAGGTGTATGTTCTCGTCGAGCAAGCGCTGCTTCTCGAGCTCGACCATCTGATGGACCTTGAGCCCCTGAGCTATGATCGAAGAGACCACCCTCAGGAACTTGACCGCCCGGTCGTAGTCGCGATCTTTCTTGTAGCGCAGCACCCCCGCCAGCGCTCCGACTGACTTGCGGTTCAGCGTTATGGGCACGCAGATGAAGGTAATCTCTTGCCTGCTCAGCTTCTTCGTTTGGTCTGCGCGTCCCAGGAACAGCGGCTCGTTGCTAGCCTGTGGGACGACGACTGGTTTGCCGCTTTCGACAACCCGTCCGGTAATTCCCTCCCCCAGTCGATAGCGCGCCCGGCGGCCCTCTGGGGTCAGGCCGCACGCCGCTTCAATGTAGATTTCGCTGGAGTCCGGACGAAGCAGCGTCACGGCGCTGCTCACAAAACCGTGGTGATCCTCGAGTATTTCCAGGACACGATGCAGGGCGGCCTTCTGGTCGAGCGTCCCCGACAACGCCTGACTGATTTCGACAAGCGTCGTCAGTTTTCTAATCTCTCCAGTTTGATCAGATCTGGCAGCCATACGGTTCAGCCTCAGGCATCCAACCTACAGTATTGTCACGTCCTGGCAGGCAGCCGACATTATTGTCGGCCGCGGCCCGTCAGTCAAATCATTTATCGGAGCGCAGAGGGAGCAGTCGCCAATCAAACGGGTCTCACACGGGCCTTCTGGTCGACGGGCAAATAGTTTTGTTGAGCAAGCTATGTTCCCACGGCTCTGTCCGAGGATCTTTTCTCTCCGCAGAACCGAATAGTCAACTTTGATCACCCAAGTCGTCAACTATGGTACTGGCATTGCTACAGCCGAAGCCTCGTAAGGTCGCAATGCGTCATTGCTCCATTATCTTTATCGGACCGAGAAGGCTGGACGTTCGACGCCCGATGAATGCGTCGATCCACGCAGGAGACAAATGGGAAACGAACCCCGCGACGAATTGTTGTATGATCCGCTCGACGAGCACGATGCGTGCGGAGTGGGATTCGTCGCCAATGTTTCCGGACGCGCCACCCACCAGATCGTCGAAAACGCTCTTGAAGCTCTTTGCAACCTGACACATAGGGGCGCCATCGATGCCGACGGCAGAACTGGAGACGGAGCAGGCCTGCTCACTCAGTTGCCACTGAGGTTCTTTCGGCGGGCAGCCGAGCTATTGGGACAAAGGCCGGAGGATGAACTTGCCGTTGGTATGTTCTTTCTCCCTCGAGATGAAGGTGCGGCCGCCCTCTGCCGCCAGATCACGTCGCAGATCAGTGAGACTCACGGGCTCGCTCCGCTCGGCTGGAGACAGGTGCCCGTCAATGAGAGTGAGTTAGGGTCAAAGGCGCTGGCAACCGCGCCGCGCATCGAGCAGTTGCTGGTCGCGCGCGGCCGCGTATCTCAGAACGAATTCGAAACCACACTTTATCGCGTAAGGCGTGAGATCGAGCAGCAAACATCGGAGCTCGAGGGCTTTTACGTACCGTCCTTTTCGTCTCGCACGGTCGTTTATAAAGGGCTGTTCGTCGGCAGTCAGCTTGGACCGTTTTATCCTGATCTCAGCGAGCCGGATTTCGAAGCGGCGCTAGCCGTGTTTCATCAACGCTACTCAACCAACACCTTTCCCAACTGGTCGCTCGCTCAGCCTTTTCGCCTGTTGGCCCACAACGGTGAGATCAATACCATTTCTGGAAACCGGAGCTGGATGCGCGCTCGCGAGCGTGCAACCACGGGCACGCCATCGTCCGCCGACCCTTCTGAGCGCCGATCAGTCATTTGGACCAAAGGTTCGGATTCTGCAAGCCTCGACAACACGCTCGAGTTGTTAGCGATGTCCGGCCGCGGCGTGACGCAGTCTGTGATGATGCTGATTCCGGAAGCCTACGAGAGATCAGATGAGATATCGCCAGAGCTGCGAGGCTTCTACGATTACGCGGCGAGTCTTACGGAACCGTGGGACGGGCCCGCGGCCGTCGCGTTCACTGACGGGCGCTTCGTTGGCGCGGCACTCGATCGCAACGGACTGCGCCCGGCAAGGTATGCGGTCACAAACGACGGCCGTGTGGTTGTGGCTTCGGAGGCGGGCGTCATAAGCCTGGCTCCAGAGATGGTTGTTCAAAAAGGACGCCTCGGTCCGGGACAAATGATTGCGGTCGATACCGAGTTGGGCGTTCTGCTCACAAACGATGAAATCAAGCGTCGCGTCGCAGCGCGGAACCCATACGCCGGTTGGGTAAGGCGTTCCTCGGTTCAGTGTCCGGATCTAAACGATGATCACGGCGCGGCAATCGACGACGAACGCGCCTTGATCAGGCGAATGAAGAGCTTTGGTTACACGGTCGAGGATGTCGAAAGAATACTGGGGCCGATGCTGGTCGAGGGCAAAGAACCGGTCGGGTCGATGGGTGACGACACGCCGCTCGCCTTCTTATCTTCCAAACCTAGACTGCTGTACTCGTACTTCAAGCAGCGCTTTGCCCAGGTCACCAACCCGGCGATAGATCCAATTCGCGAGCGCCTGGTGATGTCGCTCACAACCCTTCTAGGAGCCCGCGGTAACATCGCCGTCGAGACGCCCGCTCACCCGAAGTTGATTAAACTCTCAAGTCCAATTCTCTCCGCGGCGGCGCTGGAGTGGTTGGCCAGGCGGGGCGGAGCGGGCCGTCGGTGTCTCACTTTGCCTTCGGTTTTTGACATCGCGAGGGGCGGAGAGGGCTTGAAGCGCGCAATCGACGAGCTACGCCGGCGCGCAGGCGAGGCCATTGAGGCAGGCTTCTCGATCCTGATAATCGACGATCTGGCGGTGAGCGAATCTGAAACGCCCATTCCTATGCTGCTCGCGGTAGGAGCGCTTCACAGTCACTTGATCTGCAAAGGTCTGCGAATGCGCGCGAGCCTCGTCGTCCGCACCGGCGAGGCTCGAGACGATCACCACGTTGCCTGCCTTATCGGTTTCGGCGCGAACGCAGTCAGTCCGTCACTCGCCTTCGACGTGATCGCGCACGAAGGTCCGAGACGAGGGCGGACCAGTTCCGATGCATTCAGGAACTACAGAAGGGCCCTCGAAGACGGACTGCTCAAGATAATGGCCAAGATGGGCATTTCGACACTGGCCGGTTATTGTGGAAGCCAAACCTTCGAGATAGTCGGTCTTGACAAGCGTCTCGTCGAAGAATACTTCAGCGGAGCCCCGTGTCGCTTGAACGGCATCGGCCTTGATGAGATCGCCGCTGACGCCCTGCGTTTCCACGAGGCGGCTTGCGCACAGACCGAGCCGACGCTTGAAGACGCCGGCTTCTTTCGTTATAGATTTGGCGGTGAATATCACAGTTTTAATCCAGCGGTGTTTCGAGCGCTGCACCGCGCCGCCAGGGGCGGTGACCCGGGCGAATATGCGCGATACGCCGCTGAGGTGCTCGGGCGGCCGCCTTCAACCCTGCGCGACCTGATTGAGTTCCGTCCGGGGCGTCCTATCGCGCTCGATGAAGTCGAACCCGCTGAACGCGTGCTGGCGCGTTTCTCGACATCGGGCATGTCGTTCGGTGCGCTTTCGAAAAAGGCGCACGAAAATCTGGCCATCGCGATGAATCGGCTTGGCGCTAAGAGCAACAGCGGGGAAGGCGGCGAAGATAATCGCCGATTCAAGCGTAGAGCGGGCGGCGATCTCGCAAACAGCAGAATCAAGCAAGTCGCGTCGGCCCGCTTCGGCGTGACTCCTGAATATCTTGTTTCAGCCGACGAGCTCGAGATCAAAATCGCCCAGGGCTCGAAGCCGGGTGAAGGCGGGCAACTGCCCGGCCATAAGGTCACCGCCGAGATTGCCGCCATTCGGCATTCGGTGCCTGGGGTGACACTGATCTCGCCGGCGCCGCATCACGACATCTACTCCATCGAGGACCTCGCACAACTGATCTATGACTTGAAGCAGATCAATCCCGAGGCTCGAATAGCAGTCAAACTGGTGGCCGAAGCTGGAATCGGAACCATCGCGGCCGGCGTTGCCAAAGCGGGCGCGGACGTGATTCACATAGCCGGCCACGATGGCGGCACGGGCGCCTCGCCACTCGGGTCGATAAAGAACGCCGGCACGCCGTGGGAACTGGGGTTGGCGGAGACTCAGCAAGCTCTGGTTATGAATGATCTGCGCGGGCGCGTGCGACTTCGAGTCGATGGCGGACTCAAGACCGGGCGCGACGTGGTAATCGCCGCGATGCTTGGGGCTGATGAGTTTGGGTTTGCCACAGCCGCGGTGGTGGCACTCGGTTGTGTGATGGCCAGGCAATGCCACATGAACACTTGTCCGGTCGGTATTGCGACTCAAGATCCCACGCTGCGGCGCAAGTTCACCGGGACTCCGGAGATGGTGGTGGGCTTCTTTCGAGCGCTGGCCGAAGACATAAGGCAATTGCTCGCCGATATCGGTTTCCAGTCGCTCGAGCAGGTTGTCGGCCGCAGCGACCTCCTATCGCAGAAGACCGATCTAAAGCTCCCCCGGAGCGCGAGCATCGATTTGGGTCCGCTTCTTCGTCGCGCAGATAAGAAAGCCTCCGCGCCTCGGCGCTTTACTGATGCGACGGTTCTCAAGCCCGTCGAGTTCCTTTCGAACGCCATCGAGCAAGCATGTTCGGACGCGGTCGGCGACCGCTCGACAATCGCGGCGACATTTGAGATTAGAAATACGGATCGAGCGATCGGCGCGCGGATTGCGGGAGCTATAGCTCGGCGGTACGGCGATGCTGGCATCCCTGACGGAACGATAAACCTGACCTTCAGAGGCTCGGCTGGTCAGAGCTTTGGCGCGTTCAACATCGCCGGGTTGAGGCTGACTCTGATCGGCGAAGCCAACGACTACGTCGGCAAGGGAATGTCCGGTGGAGAGATCGTAATTCGCCCGCCGGATGATTCCGATTTCGACTGGTCACAGAATGTGATCATCGGCAACACGGTGATGTACGGCGCTACGGGCGGGACGCTGCTGGCCGCCGGCCGGGCAGGCGAGCGATTTTGCGTTCGAAACAGTGGAGGACTTGCCGTCATCGAAGGCGTTGGAGATCACGGGTGTGAATACATGACCGCGGGTGTTGTGGTCGTTCTTGGAGATGTGGGGCGAAACTTTGCCGCGGGCATGACCGGAGGCGTGGCGTTTGTGTTCGATGAGCACGGCAGCTTTCCTACAAGATGCAATCGGGAACTCGTCGAGCTCGTGAGGATCGCTGAACACAACTCTCAGGCCGTTCGCGCTATGATCGAGCGGCACTACAAGATGACTGGCAGCGCTCGAGCTTGCGAACTATTGTCCGACTGGGAGCGCACCCGCGATCTCTTCTGGCAGGTTGTCACTCAGGCCGAGGCAGCGCGGCTAGCGGATGCAGAGTTACCTCACGTTAGCGTTGCGGCAGCTTTTGAGCGATCCACTCCTGTGGCAGTCGTCGACTAGGAGATGATTTCCAACCTGCGTAGAGTTTGATTAGTTCAGGCCCTGGGTGATTATTGGTCGATGAGTTCTTGTCGCTCTTCCCCAAAGCGCCCCACAGCAACCCGCGAAGTGCCAAGCGGACCGCGATCAACACCTTCCGGCACTGCTATTACAACCGCGAGGCACGTTTTCAATAGCGAAGTCACAAAGGCGGCTTTGTAGTTTCGGATCTTTCGTTAGTGATGACCCGCGTTGAATCCTGGTCTAGCACATATCCGCCGGAACAACCAGCAAAGTCACTAAGGATCAAACCGATTGTAGCGCAGAATTAGGTCATAACGACTTCCTTCGTCTTTGCTGGTGTACTTACGCCGTTCTCGGTAAATATTATTCGCCTTTCCGCTGGGTAAGACCTCACTGCTCTTGCTCAACGGTAGAATCTCCACGCCGATACCTTTTTGAGTCCTGAAACTACCCGCCGGAAGTTGGATTTCACTGTCAGTGAGCGTCGCCAGCGCGGTAGTATCAAGCGCTATAGCATCCTGGATGATCAGATCCGCGGGAGCCCATATCGCGACCAGGAGAACGCCTATCGCAAGGATGGCCGCAGCTACAGCAACTGCTCCGGATGTAATAAGCCCTTCTGGCAACAGCAACGGCAAAATAAGCTTTCCGACTGTGGCAACACCAAGTGCGATAGGTAGGATCTGTTTCAGGATAAGTATTAGTGAATCAATGTAACCATCAGTTTGCTGCTCGAAAGCGGCGTCGTTATCTATCTCATGCCCGATGATAGATAGAGCAAGAGCGCTAAAATTATTCCCGTTGAAAAGGACGCGATTGTTGAGGTCAATGGGGCTTTTGCACGGTTCTCCACAAGAGTCAACCTGTCCAAATGGTGAGAAGTTTGATTTTGACAGGATGATCGGCGGCAAAGGATTCTCTGCTCCATCTAGCTCCATGCGCACCCCAATAAACCGCAGCCCAACGTCGTCAGAAAAAATTCTGCGGCAAGCTGGAAGCAAGCAATCGGTTTCCAAGATCGGCTCTAGTGCCTCCGCCACTATTTGAAACGTTGTTTGCGGGTCCGGGATGACCTCTATGAATTGCTCTCCTGATTTGAGTTCATTCGAGCCGTTTTCAGTGTTGACCGGAATGACTATCTCAATTGTGTAGATTCCCGGCTTAACCGCAGGAACCTTGAACGTAATTATGTCTCGCACACGGCTATCAGCAATGATGTGTTCAACCCCCCCGACGGTCTCTTTTACCGGCGTCTTCGCATCTCCTACTACGTGAGCCTCTACTTCTGTTGAGGCATTACTTGGCTGCGGGCCAGTGACGCGAACTCTAGCATCCTCGCTGAAGAAGTTGAACCCTTCTAGTATCACCGCCCGACCTGGAATCACTCTGGGCACCCTCAGGCAAAAGCTTCTTCCTGAGCCTGCCGGAACGGAATTACCCTTACAATCGGTTGGTAATTCCCCTATCAGCGTGTCACAGACTACCTGTCCTTTAGCATCTACACGACACTTCTTTTCTATTTCGTCTTCACTAAAGTCGCCGCCCGCTAGCTTGGGTAAGAAGCTGTCTGTCCGCAGACTGTTGATACGACTAATGACCGGACTCATGCTACTTATTACTCCGCCGGTTATTGACGACTGTCTCGCCCTTAGTACTCCGGCCCGTTCCATCGTTACTCCATTAGGATCGTTATACACAGTCAAGCCGACTCTCTGGATTATCTCGCTCGAAATCGCCTGTGCTAACGCTTCCAGAGATATAGGTTCGCTGTCGAGTCTCGTAAGTTCTGGAGCAAAAAGCTGAAACCTCGTCGACGCGGGCAGACTATCAAAGTTCCTCACTGAGCAAGCCAAAATCTGCAGCATATTGGGTGATAAGCTCCCAAACGCACTAAAGGCCGCTTCTTCAATCGAATTGGCTGGATTAAGGCCAAGTAGGAAGCGCCGTGCCATCTGAAAATAGAAAGCTGACAAAGCACTTGGAACGTCGGAGTCTTTCAGCAGAGAGTTGAGCTTATCTTGCAGACTCTGCTTAGATTTTCTGTTCGGCGAAACTGGAAGACAAATGCCGAGTCCGCAGTTCGGTCCGAGAGTGACGACATTGAATACCGCTTCCCCAAACCCCGAGACGCTGTGGTCCCACTCATTAACGGCAATCTCTCGAAATCGCTTCGGGCCCGAGCAAGCACGTAACGGTGACTTTACGATTACGGTTCTCGACTGGCTGTCGCCTGGAGCCAAAGTTATCGTCACGCAGATGGGGACATGCTCGAATCCAGGTTCGGGGAAATCGCCCATAACTGAAAAAGTGGAAATCGGCGTGCCAGGTCTGTCATTGTTAATCACGGTCACCGTGTAGGCGAGTGGTTGCCCATCAAACCCCGTCTGAATGGTGGGGCCAACGATAACCGTTGGGTTCACATGAGCAACTTGGTGGGCTAGTGAAAGAATCACGTTGCTGTTTATCAGGAGAAGAAACAGTAACAAGAACACGACCGCGCGCCTCAGACTCAGGCTGGCAGGTTTACAACGAAGGTTGGCTTTAGCTCGATGCACCTGATACCTTACTTTTGACATTGCAAGATGTCCTTTCTTGCCCGCTCGCAGCGGGTGGAAAATATTGGGCTGGATGCTGCTGCTGCATCTGGCCCTCTAGGTTGTTGTCATACCGCTCCACCACATCAGCGTCTGAACTCGATATCGTTTCCGAAACCTTTACTAGCCCAAGCCGAGTTGTAACATGTCAATACCGGGCGAAACTTCCATGGCTATTTTCGATGGAACGGTAACTGTTTCATTTCGGTTTCAGAGCGCAAGTATTACGCAGTCGCCTGCAAATTCACCCGCGAAACAGCAACGGACGATTAAGCCGAGAGGTTTCAGCAGGAGCCGCAACAACTGGAACGCAACCGCTCGACGCACACTACCGTCTATTGAGCCTGTTTCGATGACCCAATCGTTGAGCTGATGGTTCCGATACTTCGTTCGTCGAGGCGTGCTCGCGGACAATGCAGAACGGCGATTAAGTTTCAGTAACGACCTTTGGGCGCTTACCGCGATTGGTAATGCTCAGCACGCAGCTACAGCATTCGACGTGCCAACTGCGCGCCGGCATTGGGGCCGGAGACATTGAACAGGTAAACCGCCTGTCCTTAAGATGATGAAATATTACCTACACTGATGGTTGAGATGTAAATCTCGTTGTGTGGGCCCGCGCGGTGGAAACTAAGTTCGCGAACAGTGTATCCAGGCGGTACCCAGTATACGGCGATTGCCGCTCAGTTTGTAAAAATATCGTTTCCGGCTCGCGGTCAATCTTACAAACCGCCGAGAGCCGGAAACCTAAGGACACGAGAACAATCTACCCCGGCAGAGGCGCGGACACATGTTCGTGAACGATCAGCCGCTTCGCGTCGCGCGTCTCCCAGATGGCCGTGCGCCGGCAGTCGAGCTCCATCGCTCCGCCAGTCTGTTGGTTGCTGAAAGATTCAGGTCTGCAAGCTCGCGCTAACGGAAACGAAGAACCGAGCTGTCGACGAGCACGAAAACATTCGGGCGAACGCTTGGCGCTCACGTACCTTCGGATCAATTGACGGAATCACTGCCGCGGCTGTTCACTCGCTACGAGACTGAGCGGAGTGGAACGGAACCCTTTCAAGATTCATTCAATGTCTCTCGGGTCGTTGAACAGAGCGCCCAGTTTAATGCTGCCGTGTCCGAACTGAGGGAATCCGGCCGCGTTTCTGTTCCCGCGATCAAGTGTCGAAGCAGTGTCGTCTGGCGGGAACAGCACAAGCGAGCTTAAGAACTCCAGCAGAGTCGCGCGTTTAACGATTGCCAATCTTGCGAATGCGTCCCGTGCGGTCTGAGCCTCTCCGCCGTGGCGCAAGATGACTTCCATCAAGTTGATACTGCGACCGTCGTGACCATACGGAGCTGTGGTTCCCACCCCCCAAAGCGGCGTCGTCAGAATCTGTTTCGTAATCGTACCGTCGTAGTTGCGCTCGTAGAAGCTCGGACCCAGGTCATGACGCTTGAAATCGGTGAAAATGTTGTTCACCAGAAACGGCTGAAAGCCCGGTTGTTTCACGGTTGGAAATCCGCTCTGATCATTGATCGCGCTTAATAACGGCGCAGCAGTCGCAAACAGATTGTTAAAGATCCCGTTCACGGGATCATAGACAGTCTCGACATCGGCTACCCTCCGGTCGTGATTGATCTGAAGGTCCGGCATGTGACAGGTGGCGCAGCCGATATTTTCAAAAAGCTTGCGACCGCGCCGCGTGTCGTCGGTTTGCTCGTACGTTGCGGGCTTGAAGTAGTTAAGCAGGTAAAACTCAAAATAGTCCACGAGGCTCGAGGGCACCTCATTTACGATTCCGTCGCCATCGGGGTCTGCTGTCGGATCGGCAGTTGGCGGAGCATCCACTTTATCGAGCGAGCCATCGAGCACCATTCCAGAAGGACTGGTGATTCTTCCCCCAGTTGCGGCCTTTGCAAGATCTGGATCAACCGCCTGAAGCCCCATCTCGTTTTGCAGCGCCCCGGCAATGAATTCACGAATCGAGATCGTGCCACCGTGATGAAAGAACGGGCGCACGCGGAGGTCTGCGTCCACGCCTTCAACGTGAGTCGTGTCCACTGACCCATCGGGGTTCGCCGTAATGCTGCCGAAGTCAATCCCCTTGCTCGTCAGTCGCTTCGTGACCAGGACGTGATTTGATCGCCCTTCACTTGCGGCTTGAGCGCGAATCGCTCGAAGGTCGCCGGTGATCTCATCCGCGAGCATCTCCTTGAGACCGAGGCCAAACAAGTGAGGCGCGTCACGGCTGTCAGGGCGAGTGACAACATCGCCACCCGCCCCAGCCGATCCACGAGGCCGCCCGTGACAAGCGGCGCAACTGTCAGCCACGCCCGCGCCGATTGCCAAAGCCGTGTTTATGTCGCCGGCGCCGTCTCCTATGTTCGGGCCATTGCCTTCAGAGCGAGTGAACTTGCGTTGAAACAGTTGCCGCCCGCGACGGATCGCGCGGAAAGGATCCCGAGCGATAATGAACGAGGAAGAATCCGGTGTCATCCAGTCTCCGCGTCCTGCACCGATCTGTTCTACGAGCGACTTGTTTATTCCTTCGTTGGCTATGTTTGGCGCCTTAGTCTTGTCTATTAGTTGAGCGAGAGCGGGAGCAGTCAGGAGGCACATAGCTCCTGCCCAGGCAAACATCACGAGCGTCTTAGATTTCTTCCGAGTCATAACCATTGTTCCACTTCCTTTGGTTGGCGCAATAATTCGTTCTCCTGGCGGACGCGATGATTAGTCATCCTTGATCGGCACCCGTAGCGTGAGCGCACCCACCCACTGCCCCTCGTTATGCGTCTGGGTGAAGAACTGGTTCGTGAAGTTCGTATGACAGAGCACGCAACTCGTGTGGAAGGTGTTGCTGAGGGCGATCGAGCGTCGATAGTACCAGCGATTGCCCACGCGCTCGACGGACGTGTTTCCGTCGCCCTGGAGCGCGAGGGCCAGTGACCTGCGCTCGAACGAGTCGCTGGGAAGGTCGTTTAGCCCACCCTGGAGCAGGGGAAAGATGCCGATCAGCCGCATATCCCTGTTCGAGTCGTTGAATATCAGCGAGATCGCCTGCTTGCCCTCCGCTACATTGTCCGCGGTGGTCTCGTTGAACTCCTGGAACAGCGCAGCGAGCAACTCGTTTTGCAAGAGATTGGTTGTCCGCTCCGCGAAAGCAACTTCCTCGTTCGAGGGGGAATTGTCGGTGCGTCCGAAGCCGACGACCCCAACGACGGTGAGCAAAACAACAAGCCCGATGACGCGTTTCATTTTCATGTGGCGCATAACTTACTCCTTATATTTCAATCTGCAGTTTCCGGTTTTTGTAATGGAGATGAGCCGCAGCAAGGAGAGCAAGCTCTCCTCGCTGAAGTTGCTCATCGTTGTTAGAGACGAAGCTGATAAGCGAATCAGTCCTCCGCGCGGTAGAAGTAATACTCCGCGGTGTAAGGCACCTCTACCGCCTCACCGATGGATGAGCCGGGAGCAGTGGGAGCTAAACCGCCTGTGGTGTTCACCCGCTGGATGTAGGTCACTGAACTGAAAATGCCGGGACCATTGGTCGAGACCGTCTGGAGCTTCAACCAGGGAATGGCGGTCGCATCCGGGGAGCACCCTATCACACGCGCGGCGGCCACTTTGCTGCCGCTGTTGCTCTCCCAGGTAGGGCCGGCATAGTGAATGCCGACTTGCCCGTGATAGTTGGCGTCGGCGAACAACATCGCCGATGGCGCCACAAACACCCAAGTGCCATTCCATCTGTATATCTGCGTGCCGCGCGCGTACACATGGAAGGCCACGTTATTTCCCGACGGTACCTGCACGTCGTTGCAAAGAGGGGATGGCAAGTCCGGCGGACGGGTGTCGTCGACCGCCCGTGCCGCCGGAACGGATCCCAGCGCGAGCGCAGCGACGGTGAGCAGAAGGACAAGCCCGATGACATGTTTGATTTTCATGAAACGCATAAACTTTCTCCTATATTTGAATCGGTAGTTTTCGGTTTTTGTAAGGATGTGACGAGCAGTAGGCACCGAGGAAGCAAGCTCTCCTCGTTGAATTTGCTCAAAGTTGTTACAGACCAATCTGACAACGAAGAGAGCAACCAATAGAAATCCTACCATCTCAACTTATCCTTTCTCATCGAATCGGCATTCAAAATTGTCTGCCGAAAGGAGCAGTCAATACCTACCGCGCAACTTGATTGCCGCCAACGGAAGGCTGCTGCTAGAATTCGCTCCTGGTCTGTGTAGTCAGGCGCGCAGCCAACCTACACAAAGAGGCGTTGGAAAGTCCTGAAAAACCTATAAGAAGGTTCTAAGAAAGTTCTAAGAGCAGTTATGTCCTTGCTCATCAACCATTTTTATCGGTTTGGAGATTTCACTCTTGATACCGATCAACGAGTCCTGTTGCGCGAAGGCAAGCCCGTCGCTCTCACGCCGAAGGTATTTGACACGCTTTTGATTCTAGTCGAGAACAGCGGCCGGATTGTCGAGAAGGAAGAGTTAATGAGGCGGCTGTGGCCCGACACTTTTGTTGAAGAGGCAAATCTAACTTTCAACATTCAACAACTGAGAAAGTCTCTCAGCGACGACGCTCGCAACCCCCGCTACGTTGGAACAGTACAGCGTCGCGGTTATCGCTTCATCGCAGACGTAGAGGAGGTCTTGAGCGACAGGAGCCAGGCGGCCGGTCAAACCGCCCCGCTTTTTGAAACTTCCGATGTTCTGTCACCGGATACCGACAATGGACTCATCAGCCAAATAGAAGCACAAGAGTCAGGACCAGTCATCAAATCAGCGAATGAGAATCTAGCCTCGACACTCGAAAAGCATTTCGCCGTTACACCTGCCGCTGATACAGCTTCGACAGGTGTAAGCAAGAGACATCTCGCTCTTGCTGCCGCAATCGTAGTAGCCCTGGCTATCGTGGGAATTGTTTTTTGGAAATTCTCAAATGGCTCAATCGGGAATCCAGGCGAAGGTAAACGAGATGACGGAAGACTTCCGTCGGCGTTGCCGCTCAAACTCGAAAAGTTGACAGCAACCGGCCAAAGCAGGCACGTTGCAATCTCACCCGACGGTAAGCACATCGCTTATACGCGCCAAGTCGAGAAAAAGTCGAGCATCTGGCTCAGACAGCTTGCCACGAACACAAACGTCGAAGTCGTTCCGGCGACCGATCGCATTTCCGGCCTGGCATTCGCTAATAGCGGTGAATATCTCTATTTCGTCAGGGGCGACCCAACCGCGTTGTATCGTGTTTCATTGTTCGGCGGCGTACAGACAAAAATAGTTGACAAGCTGGAAGGCACCTTCTCCGTTTCCGCCGATGACAGGCAAATTGCCATTATTCGTCGGGCCATAAGTCGTACCGGACAGGATGAGGTTTCATTGATAATTGCCGACTCTGACGGAACGGCCGAACGTACCTTGTTAGTAGGACTCTATCCGAACGAGGTGGACATTCCCCTGTGGTCGCCGGACGGCGGAGCGATCATTTGCGCATATGGCTCGTCTGCGGGTGGCGGTCAGGACGTGAGTATCATTGAAGTCAGCGTTGCCGATGGAGCCAAGAGAGAATTGTCTTCCGATAGGTTCTCTCGCATCGCAAAGATGGCCTGGTTGCCACACAAGAGCGCACTGCTAATGGCTGCGAGGAAGAACCTTGTGGACAACAATCAGCTCTGGCGAGTCTCGTATCCAGGCATGGAGATTAGCCGGATAACCGAAGAATTGTCCCCGTACTTAGACCTCAGCGTCGCCTCAAACGCGGACAGAGCCGTTGCATCGCAGGCGACTCGCGCCTCCGACATTTGGGTTGGGCAAAGCCGTGAACCCAGGAATCTCAAAAAGATAACGCAAGCAATAGATACCTGCTGGACACCTAACGGGCGACTTGTCTATTCATCAACGACCAGCGGTAAACGCGACCTTTGGATAATGCGCCCGGACGGTACGGAACAAAGACAACTAACGGTTAACGGTGCGGTCAATGGAGAACCTGGAGTCACGCACGACAACCGCTACATAGTATTCACATCGAATCGCACGGGCGCGTTTCAAGTCTGGCGCATGGACCTGGACGGCGCCAACCAAATCCCTCTCACTAACGGCGTGGCCAAAACCCATCCGACAATTTCGCCGGATGGGAAGTTGGTTATTTACAATGCGACTGACGATTGGCATCTGTGGAAGGTCTCAATTGAGGGTGGCGAACCTCTGCAGCTTACTGGCTATATTGCATCAATGCCTTCGGTATCGCCTGACGGAAAAATGATTGCATGCGTGGGAAGGAATGAATCAAAACACCAGATTCTGATCCTGCCGGTTGAAGACGGCCAGCCGTTGAAAAGAATTGATTATTCCGGAGGTAGCCTTTC
>Ga0137359_10002001_pt1 | contig 16287 bp, 16 predicted proteins | sample Mad1_40_16metaG_FD_108281 | JGI IMG/M metagenome (GOLD analysis project Ga0137359, IMG submission 108281) | Vadose zone soil microbial communities from Angelo Coast Range Reserve, California, USA - Mad1_40_16 metaG | ecosystem: Environmental > Terrestrial > Soil > Vadose zone | place: USA... | reverse complement strand
TCCCGCATTGCCGGGAGCCGTCTGGATCAACCCGCCCATTATGCTGGGCGGCCCGCCGGACTCAGAGCCGGTGCTACACTAAATTCAAATGGTCGGTGTCTCAAAGTCGTTGACACGCGCCGTCTGATCCGGGTCATTGTCTTCAATCTTTCCAGCCTCTTTGTGTGCAACCATCCATTGGTATTCGTCGCTAACGTTCGTAAACGCGTCCGCGAGTAGCGCATCTGTAATTTTATCAACAAGAAGCTGGCCGAGTTGTTTTGATGTAGGCTCGGGGTTTTTGTGAGCGCACATGAGGCCCATCGGGCAACATAGAACCTGATGTTGTTCTGGTCACGCTTCTCCATACGCGGCGTCTTTCCAGCTAAGAATGAATCAACCCGTTTCATGAGTAACGCCGTGTTTGCGTACAATTCTGGCTTATATGAATCCTTAAAGAGTTTTTGCGCTATGGGGGGACGCACTGTGGGCAACAGGTTCCTTTTTACTCCGTCCTGTTTTAACTTCCTGGAGTGTCTAACGAAAAAATCCTCAGCCGTCGCCCCGAGTGCCGAAGGCCATCAGGGAGACCGCAGAGGATTCATTTGGTCTGTGATGACTCTTGGCAACGGCACGGATATTCTCCGTACTTAAAGCCTATCAAACTGGTATCGGTTGGGAAGGGGGTAGGGTGTGGATAACTCTGTCAGGACTATTTAGCTCTTTTCTGTTTCTTTCTACTCTTACGGTTGACCTTTATCTCCGGTAATCCGATCGCTCCTTGTGTAAAATCAACGCGTAAAGCCTCATTTACGGGGAGTCTAAAAAAGTAAGCCCTGACAGTGTCCATGAACGTAACGCCATAATAGATCCTTGAAACAGAACTTCGATCACCACTTGCGTTCATCAAAAGTGTTATCGCTTGAAAAGCGTTGGCATTCCTGATTGTTTCTTCAACTAAATCTAATTTGCTGATCAGGTTCATCGTCGCTTTTAAGGACTGCTTTTGCTCCCATGGTTCTCTTGCCTGTATCTCTGCTCTTGCCTGCATCTCTGCCATCAGAGCAATTCTGGTGTTCCTAAGCGCATAAAGCGCATTATATTTTAGTCGTTTTGCTACGAGGTAAAAGCAAGCCGCTAATAAGAACAGAAGAAGAATCATGGAGGAGCCTATCGAACCAAAGGTATTTGTGTACGAGAGGCCGGACTTTATGAGTGAATAAGAAGAAAAAAAGATAGCACTGAGAAGCATGGCCGCCGCTACAGTTCTTAAGTAAGACAGGTACAAATTCATCAAATACCGCATCAACTCACCTTCTTAAATCCAGGATGACATCGTATATGTATTTCAAAAAAGCTGCCAAGTGTCCTGTATCTATTATCCACCTAACTGGAATCGAATCAAAGAACTTTGCGTCGTGTCCTAATAAACCATCTAGGATAAACCCAATTAACGTAACTGATCCTATGATAAGTCCTAAGACAAGAGTATCAGTACCAACCTGAAGTATCCTGTTGGCAGTCCGCGTTTTAAGCGAGTCATCTGTTTTCTCAATCCTTGGACTAGAAAAAAGCCGTGCTAAGAGGCTTCTCTTGTCTCCTTCTTCGGGCTGCGGCGCATCCGACACGCGCGCAAACATATTACCCTCTACTGGGAATGTCAATCACTATGTGGCTGTCAGTTTCCATAATTTTTTGACCTACCCCCTAGGCAGCAGCGCCCGCCGGTTAATTCGTCCTATATGCCTCCTCGACATGTTCAGCGAAATCGCGCCGGGGAGGCATCTTGTTGGCTCCCCGGTGCCTTTTCGTTAAATCAGACTTTGCCGTTAATACTGTTTAGGTGAGCGCTTCAGCCTTAGGATCCCTGTCCGCCGCCGCTCACCCGCTTCCTAGGCGCTAGCAGCCAAGGGGGTAGGCCCCAGCGCCCATCCCTACCCCGTTGACTTTGTTTCGCTTTCCTCGTACCTTTGCGATGTTCAACACGAAACGTGCAGGAGGAACTTAGATGATCGGCAGCCGCCAAGAAACCAAAAGGAAGCAACCTCAGGAAAAATGAAGAAAAGTGGACGCCGGCTCTTATGAAGCCTGGATGGACGGTGATTCCCCAGGTCATCCTCGATAAGCAACGAGCCCTTGACGCTACTGACCTCAATATCATTCTCCACATCATCAAGCACTGGTGGAGTAAGAATAATCCGCCCTTCCCCACCAAGCGCTCGATTGCTGACTGCATGCAAGTACATGAGAGTACGGTCCGGCGGCGCATCGCTCGGATGGAAAAGGATGGTCTCAAAAAGCGCACCCGGTAAACGGCCAAAAAACAAACGAGTATTTGTTTGACGGTTTGATCAGGGAAGCGACTCCCCACGCACGCGAGATGAAGGATGAAAAAGACCGTCGCAAGAAAGAGACGATTGACAGTCGTCGGCGAAAACGTCCGCTCAGGATAGTAAAATCGTCGAGAGGAAACTGAGGATGAGTACAGACTTCATACTAGCAACCCTGAAGACCTACGGCCCTTGGGGAGCCCTGTTCGTGGTCCTGTTAGTTATCGTGTTAAGGGGCGAGTTCACATTCAGGTATCCAAGGCATCGCGTGCGGCGCGCCTGGAAACAGAGCTAAAATGTCGTGTCAGACTTCGTTGGGCGCGGGCGTCCTTTGCACAAAACCGTTTAATGAGGAGTTTATGGCACTCATCGCTGAAGACTACCAAAACCAATACACGTTCAGCTTCGAAAGCCAAATCTTGGGCCGCATCCGCGTCTGGGCGGCTAAGAGCCTAAAGGCGCAGAGAAGCTTACGGTATCGCCTACCCAGCAGAGAAAAGGAATCCGCCAGGGATTATATGCTGTTCTTACTTTCGGTCACGGCAGCGCCAGAGAACCCGGACAATCCGCGACATCAGGAAGCTACGCTATCCGTAGAACAGCTATCCCACCTTTCCGACAACGAGCTTGAAGAAATTGCCGGGCTATTTTTGATGCACCACAAATATCTCTTCGAAGATCCAGGGCGCTATAGCTGTCAAGACGCTGGGTCTGGCATGGTTGAGATCAAGAACGAATCCCTCGATTTTCCTAGAACGGAAGGCGAGAGCAATGTCACTTATCTCAAACGGCTGGTCGAGAACTATTGTTATTTGCAAACGGAGGCCACTCAAAAAGCGATGGCTGGTATTTCAGAAACCCTGTCAAAAGTGTCTGTGCCCGATTTCTCGGCTCTTACGGAAATGAACTCCCATATGAGCGACAGCCTTAACGAGGCTATGGATGCAATGCGAGCCAGCTACAGAGTGGGTCAAGAAATGGCCTCCTTTGCCCCAGGGCTTGTTGCATTGCCGACGCCGCAGCAAACGACCAATAACATTCTCGGCGACATCGCCAGCGTTCTCTTTCAGCAGAAAGACATCAACGTCGAAATGACCCGGCACATTCAACAACTACCCCACTGGCGGAGAAGTGGGAGGCATCTGCCAAGAAGTCCACTCGTCTGACTTGGCTTGCAATTTCGATTGCCGCAATTGCCGCCATCGCTGCAATCCTTGGGCTGATCATTACGTACCTGACTTACAGAGGCACTCCCACGCCCACGCCCTAGTTATCGGCCAGCTTTACCTTCACCGAGCAAAAACTGACCATCGTTTACCTGTTCATAAAGCGTCTTGCCGCTCTTGTTGGTAGCGAACGGCAAGAACACCTGCGGCAGTTCGACTATTTGGGTTTCGTAAAGAGCAATCTGCGCAATTACCCAGTCGCGGATATTACGCCACGCAACGCAGTAGACATAATGCTCATCATTCCAGCGGCGCTCGCGGTCATTTTTTAGGACCGCCTGAAACCTCCGCCAGTTAACAGGCAAGGAGAGATACCTGCTGATCCTTGACCGACAACCTGAATAGCAGAGCTTCAACCCGCCCGGTGCCCTTCTCGCAGTTGTATAGCACGCCGGTTGCGCCATGCTTTCATTCAACGGTTAATCTTTTTGCGTTGATTCCTGTAGTCTAAGACAGTAGCATTGACACCGATTAATTTCGTCCGTGTATTGGAGCACTTGAATGACTGTGGGAAAGCCCCTGGTTTTCATAAGTCACGTTCACGAAGAAGCTGAACTTGCGAATAGCATGAAGGCCAGTTTGTCGCATATGCTTCTCGGAGGGGTTGATTTCTTTGTTTCCTCTGATCGTGAGAGCATTAGAGGAGGTGACGATTGGTTGGTCAAAATCAAAGACGCGCTATCAAATGCGTGTATTGTCGTAGTGTTAGTCAGCCCTAGATCTATCAACCGAACTTGGATCAACTTTGAAGCCGGAGCGGGATGGTTACGCCAGCGCGTGGTACCTCTATGCCACTCTGGAATGCAGCCATCACAACTTCCTAATCCACTTCAACGCTTGTACAGCTTCGATATTGAAGTCCCACACGATTTGAGGGATCTTTGCCAACTGGTAGCGGAAGCCGCAAATCTGCATGTTCCCGAAGCAGAATGGGGACAATTGTCTGAACAGCTAAAGCAATCCGCATTAGGTTCAGGACCTCCAATAGTTCAACCCTATGGTGCTAGCTCTTGCTGGGTGTTTCCAACAAGCGAAGACTTGAGAACTATTACATCACTTGAAAAGAGCCTCAATTCTTGCGAGGAGGCATCGCTTTTTGCTACAGGATTGAACTTTTTCTGGAATGCCGGTTATTTCCAGCTATTAGAAGACAGAATATCAAAAGCAGAACTACGAGTTCAGATTTGTATGGCGAACTTCAGGAGCCAAGTAATCATAGATCGTCTGGAAGATGAGCCAGAGCATCCAATTGGAATATTAGGATCAGAGCATCTAGTAAAACGATTAATGAGATTAGAGGACAGAATCAACGACCGTGCTCGTTTTTCCCTGAATCTGTTTAGTCATTACCCTACTTACGCCATGCTTATTTTTGATGAGGAGATTTATGTATATCCATATGGCTTCAAAGCTCTAGGTAATTCTTCTCCCACGTTCTACTGGAAAGGTAAAGACCCTGCCATTCAGTTCTTTAAGCAGCAGTTTATTCTTATTTGGGACCAATCAACTCCCGCAACTGAGATTTATGGCGAATCCCAATGAATAAGGTATTTAGCTCAAACAGGCTGCTTGAAACGGTCTGTCTGCTCTTCGCAACCTTGCTCCTGCAGGCGTCACCGCGAGCAAGCCAAAACCAGCCCGCTCAAACGCCGCCGCCCCGCCGTGATGCTCACGTAATAATGATCTCGATTGACGGACTCGTGCCCGACTACTATCTCGAGCCTGCGCGCCTTGGGCTTCGAGTGCCGAACCTGGTGAAGATGAAACTCGGAGGCGCCTATGCAGAAGGAGTCGAGGGCATCTTTCCGACGGTCACTTATCCCGCCCACACGACGATGATCACCGGAGTGCGACCGACGGTGCATGGCATCGTTCAGAATCGCATCTTCGAAGCGCCAACCGCGCCTCAGACTAAAGAGTGGTACTGGTTTGCGGAGGCGTTGAAGACCGAAACGCTCTGGAGCATGGCGAAGAAGGCAGGACTGGTGACCGCGAACGTGGGGTGGCCGGTCACCGTCGGGGCGGACATCGACTACAACGTCCCCGAGATCGCGGACCCGAAAGAGAATCCTCCGACCGGAAAGCGTACAGCTCAATACTCGACACCGGGACTGCTGGCGAAGGCGCTGGCGGACGGGTCTGGCGGCGACAACACCACCGACGGACGCCGTTGTGCGATCAGCGAATACATCATCAACACCTACAAGCCTGACTTGATGTTGATTCACGTCATCGCGCTCGACGATGCGCATCACAAGAACGGTCCGCGAACGCCGGCTGCGTTCGAAACCGCGGAGCGGATGGACGGTTACGTTGGCCGCATCATCGAAGCGACGCGCAAGGCCGGCATCTTTGATCAAACGACGTTCTTTCTGGTCTCGGACCACGGCTTCGCGGAAGTGAACAGGAAGTTCGAGCCCAATGTGGTGCTCGTAAGAGAAAAGCTCATTACGCTCGGGCCCGGCGGCAAGCCTACGGATTGGAAGGCGGCGGCGTGGCCCGCGGGCGGCTCGTGCGCGATCGTGTTGCGCGACCCCGACGACAAAGAGACCGCGGCGAAAGTGACCGCCATATTCACCAAAATCGCCGCGAGCAAAGGTCCGATCAACCGCCTGTTGAACCAGGCAGAGCTCAAACGGATGGAAGCAGTCCCGACCGCAGTGCTGATGCTGGATGCGGCGCCCGGCGTTTCATTCGGTGAAGAACTGACCGGGCCGGAGACTCACGAGGCGAAAGACTACCGCGGCACGCATGGCCAATTGCCTACGCGGGCTGAGATGCGCTCGTCGCTGATCGTGTACGGCGCGAGCGCGAGGGTGGGCGCGAAGATGGCGCTTGCGCGAATGATCGATATAGGGCCGACGGCTGCGGCGGTGTTGGGCTTGAGCTTCCAGAATGCGGAAGGAACTCCGATTGCCGAACTGCTCAAGCCTGGCGTCATCCCGCCGCCCGACCCGAGTCAGAGAAAGAAAAAAACAAAGAAGAAATAGACCGCGCCATTTTCCATTTTCCATTTGTCATTTGTCATTTGTCATTGCATACGAAGGCTTCGTCACTGACCACCTGACCAATGTCAAATGACAAATGACAAATGACAAATGACAAATGGAAAATGGCCTGGTCTATTCGCCTGGGTTACTCAAATGAGGCTGATCGTCTGCATCAAGCAGGTTCCCGAAGTCGCCGAGATCAAGTTCAATCCCGAAACAAATACCATCATCCGAGAGGGCGTGGCAAACATCGTGAATCCCTTCGATCGGCGCGCGCTTGCCGAAGCGATTCGACTGCGGGACCTCTGTGGCGGCGAAGTCGTTGTGCTTACGATGGGTCCGCCGCAAGCTCGCGAAGCGCTTGTCGATTGTCTCGGAGCAGGCGCCGACAGAGCGATCCATCTTGTGGACCCGGGCTTCGGTGGATCCGATACGCTCGCCACTGCGCGGGCGCTCGCGCTCGCGCTTCGGCACGAGCACTACGACATCATTTTCTGTGGGAAGTACAGTGTTGACGCCGAGACCGGGCAAGTCGGTCCCGAGCTTGCTGAGATGCTGGACTTGCCTCAGGTAACCGGCGCTACCAGACTCGAGTTGGGCGAAGACCGACGCGTGCTGACCGTCGATCGCGAGACCGACGACGGCTTCGAGACAATCGAGTGCGAATTGCCAGTGTTGCTGACCGCTGCCGAGCGGCTCATCCGTCCTATCAAGGTCAAAGAGCCTCAACTTGAAGCGGGCCGGGCGAAGCCAATCCTCGAAGTCACTCCCGCCGACCTTTCAACGGATACGAGCATCTTCGGATTCTCGGGCTCCCCGACGTGGGTGGAAGAGATTCGGTCGCTCGCCCGCACGCGCCAGGTCGAGATGATTGAAGGCGCGAACGCCGATGAGAAGGCCGCGAGGTTGATAGACAGACTGGAATCGCGTGGTGTTTTAAGCGCCGAGACAAAGGCGCGTTATCTTGAAACGGCGCCGCTCACGACTGATGAAGCTGTGGGCGGACGCGAAGTGTGGGCAGTCGCGGAGCTGATGGATGCTAAGCTGCGCCGCGTAAGCTTTGAGTTGTTAGGGAAGGGAATCGAGTTGGCGCGAAAGCTCAATGCGCGGCTGGCCGCGGTTGTCGCCGGAGCGAACGCGAGCGCTCACGTCAAAGCTCTCGCGGCTCACGGCGCTGACAAAGTTTACGTTGCCGATGACGATCGTCTGGCTCGATACACGACCACTGCGTATACGTCGCTGCTGGTCGACGCGATCAGGACTCACAGCCCGATCGTTGTGCTGGTGCCTTCAACGTCGAACGGGCGCGACCTGGCGCCGCGTGTTGCAGCTCGGCTCGAAGTGGGATTGACTGCCGACTGCGTAGACTTCGACGTCAGCGAACACGGTTCGCTGATTCAGTACAAGCCGGCGTTCGGCGGCAACATAGTTGCGCTGATTTACTCACGGACGCTTCCGCAGATTGCGACTGTGAAACCCGGGATGCTTCGAGCTTTTGCGCCCAACGAGTCGCGCACCGCGGAAGTGATTCACCTCGCCGTGCCCAGGAACCACGATCAGCGCTCCCGACTGATTGACGTTCGCAAGGAAGTATCGCTTGAAGTCGCCGAGCTTGATGAAGCGGAGAGAATCGTCTGCGTCGGCACGGGAATCGGCGGCCCGGCAAACCTCGCGGCAATCGAAACGCTGGCGAAAGCGATGAGCGCACAGATAGGCGCGACGCGGCGCGTGGTTGATCAAGGCTGGTTACCTCGCCACCAGCAGATTGGGCTGACAGGAAAGGTTGTTTCGCCCTTGCTTTACATCGGCGTCGGTGTGCGAGGCGCGCTCAACCATACGATCGGCATCCAGCAGGCAGACACAATTGTCGCAATCAACATTGACCCGAACGCCGAGATTTTTCATACAGCCGACTTCGGCATAGTTGGAGACTGGGCGGAGATGGCGCAAGCGCTCACTGCAAAGCTCAATGCGAAGAGTGGCCGCGATTGACAGCGCGGGAAAGCGCGGTCAACATGATTCCTCTCCCAAAGGATTCAATGCTTCGTCGATATATGTTAATGATCACGAATTTCTAAAAAAGGAGACTCTCTTATGTCTGGATATGCAGAAACCCAACAGCCGTCGCCGGAACTCTTCTTCGAGACGCTCAACGCATACCAACGTACTCAGTGCCTAAAGGGTGCAATCGAGCTTGACCTTTTTACCGCAATCGCGGAGGGAGCTACCACAGCGCCAGCTCTCGCGCGCCACTGCGCCGCTTCGGAACGCGGCATTCGGATCTTGTGCGACTATCTTGTGGTGATCGGGTTCCTGACAAAGGATGAGAACAGTTATGGGCTCACGGTTGATTCGGCCGTTTTTCTGAATCGACACTCGCCGGCGTACCTCGGCGGCGCGGTGAAGTTTCTTAGCTCGCCTGAATTGGCCGATGGCTTCAAGGATGTCGCCGCGATCGTGCGAAAGGGCGGCACCCTCATCGGCGAAGAGGGCACAACTTCGACAGAGAATCCGATCTGGGTGGAGTTCGCGCGTTCCATGGCTCCGCTAATGGCTTTGCCGGCAGAGTTGCTTGCCAAGCTGATTCGCGCCGATAACGGCGAGAAGTGCAAAGTGCTCGATATCGCGTCGGGCCATGGGTTGTTTGGAATCACCATCGCCAGGCAAAATCCCAATGCCGAAGTTGTCGCGGTCGACTGGCCCCTTGTCCTTGGGGTTGCTCAAGAAAACGCGCAGGCGGCCGGAGTGGCCGGGCGCTACAAAACGATACCGGGCAGCGCTTTCGAGGTCGATTACGGCAGTGACTACGATGTTGTTCTATTGACTAATTTCTTGCACCACTTCGATGCGCCAACGTGCGAGAGCCTGCTGAAGAAGGTGTACGCGGCGCTTGCCCCCGGCGGGCGCGCAGTCACGTTTGAAATGGTGCCCAACGAAGACCGCGTTTCGCCGCCTGTTCCCGCAACGTTCAGCATGATGATGCTTGGCACCACGCCGAGCGGCGACGCTTACACGTTCTCTGAGTTGGACCGAATGTTCCGCAACGCCGGCTTCTCGTCAAGCGAGCTGCATCCCTTGCCGCCGACGTTCCAGCAGGTCGTGATCTCGCACAAGTAGTCGGAGGACAACGCCATTTCGGGACGCCATTGAAGGCCTATAATACAGGTGCTATGATCCACTGCAAGGTTGTAAGCGCAATGCATCTCCTGTTTTTCTTAGCCTCCGCTCTCCTGCTTGTTCTTCCTACGCCAGTGGTTTCAGGTCAATCGACTCGCGCCACTTCAGATGGCGGCAGACGCAGCGCGGCAGCCGCGTTTGATGAGGGACAGAGTGCGCAACAGCGGGGCGACCTCAACTCGGCGGTGAAGTTTTATACGACGGCTATTGCGGCTGACGCGTCGTTGTTCCAGGCCTACTACCAGCGAGCGACCGCATTGGTCGGGCTCAGCCGCGAAGCCGAAGCGCTGGCCGACTTGAAAAAGGTCACCGAGCTCGAGCCGAACTTTGCCCGCGCCCATCGCGCTCTGGGACAACTGTTTCTTGATCGAGGCCAGACCGAAGACGCCAAGCCCGAGCTTGCGCGCGCAATCGAGCTGGAGCCGACGCTGACTGGCGTTCGCATCTATTATGCCAGCGCGCTTCTAAGATCGGGCGAGCCGCAGCGCGCGATCGAACACCTGCGTTTCGCCATCGAACACCGCGAAGAGGCTACGCTTGCTTACGCGCTGGTCGGAGTTGCGGAAGAGCGGCTCGGCAAATTGGCGGAGGCGTTTGCCGATTACTCGCGCGGCATCGAGCTGGACGCAAACAACGCCACGGCTCACGAGGGCCGCGCTCGTCTGTTCGAAACCCGCGGCGAAATCGCAAAGGCAATCGAGGACTACTCGGCGGCATATCGCGCTCAGCCCTCACGGGAGCTTGCCCTCAAGCTCGCCGGGCTACACACTCGCGTGGGCCAGTCGCAGGCGGCCATTCAGCTCTATCGCAGGCTGCTCCTGGAGAAACCTGAGGACTTCGCGAGTCGCGCGGAGATGGCGTGCTTGATGGCTGAGAACGGCCAGGGCGAAGAAGCTGAGAAAGAAATCAGTCGGGTCGTTGCCGCAAGACCGGCGGACGCCAAATTGTTAGCAAGGGTGGGCGACTTCTTCTTCAAGGAGAAGCCTTCGCAGGCGGCGGACTACTACAAGCGATCCATCGAAGCGGACCCGAAGGACAATCGCGCGCGAGTGCAGTTGGGCGCTTCGCTTGTGCGCTCGATGCAGATCGAAACGGCGTTGCCGGTGCTCGCGGATGCGATATCGCGCGAGCCGGATAGCTATGCTGCGCATGCCAGCCTGGCCACTGCGCTGTTCAAGCTAAAGCAGTATCCGGAGGCGGCGCGCGAATTCATCTGGATCATTCGCGTCCGGCCCGAAGTTGCGGCGAGCTACTTCTTTCTCGGCATCGCGATTGACCACCTGGGCGATTGCGAACAGGCCAGCAAGGCTTACCAGGAATTCGTGCGAAGGGCTGACCCGGCTTTAAACAAGAGCGAAGTCGAGGAGGCGATCACGAGATCGGGTCAACTGCAGAAGCTGATCAAAGATCACAAATGCAGTCCACCGGCCAAGAAGAAGGGGAAATGAAACACGCGCCGAATGGCTATAGTCGGGAGAATAACTCCGCCGCTCATTTGGTCTGCCGGCTCGCCGTGGCTATATGTGTGTTCTTCATCCTAACTGCGAATTCGTACGCTCAGGGCGCCCAACTCCCTGAGCCCCCATTGCCCGTTGATCCGCGGCCGCTCACCCAACTGATCTCGGACGCCGAGAAGGCGTCGCTCGCGGAGTCCGGCAATCCCAAGAAGATCGTCGAAGCGTATCTCAAGATCTCGGACACTCACCTTCAAGCGGCGTTCAATGCGATCAAAGTAAACAATTCTGAGGCGGCGGAACGCGAGCTGGACACCTATAACAAAGCGGTGTCAGGGGCGGGAAAGGAAGCCTTTGCGCTTCAAGACGGCAAGCGGGGCATGTCAAAGAGAATCGAGCAGGTTCTGTACAAACAAATCAAAACGCTCGAGACAATCGAACGTCTGTTTCCCAGCGAACGAGAGATGTTCGCGGAGGCGGCCTTGAAGCACACGAAGCAGCTTCGCGTGCAAGCGTTGAACGAGGCGTTCGATTCCGGGGGCGTGCTGAAAGATCCCGAAGACGAGAAGAAACCCAAGAGCGAACCGCCAGCTAAAGAAGATCCGCCGAAAAACACGACGCTTCCAGAGCCGCCGGGACGCGCAGGATCACTTCAAAAGACGGTGGGTTTGCGCCGACCCTCTGCGTTTCCCGGCGTATTGAGCGGTGTGCTTTCTGGTTCCAATGCATCGGTCCCTCAGCGCATTGCCGCTCACTTCAATTCAGGGCGCGCGTCGTTGCAAATGCCGGGTGACTACCTGACCGAAGAGGAAGACGAGCACGTGCGCGAGGCCCAGGCAGCTGACGCCCGCACCAAGGTCTTCATGAGGATTGCGGACCGCAGGCTCAAGGCAATCGTCGCACCCCCGGCTTCGCCCGCCGAGACAAAGGATCCGAGGAAAGTTGAAGGGGAGGAGCGCGAATGGGGCGCAGTCCCAAAGGTAAGCCGCGTGGAACTGCTTCGCCACTACGCGCGCGCGATCTCGGAATGCATGGCGAAGCTCGAAGATGCTTACGAACGGAACCCGAAAAGCTCAGCTTTGCCAAAGGCGTTGGCGCATCTGCGCGACTCAACGGATAAGCACTTGCAGACGCTTCGTGCGCTTAAGCTGGAGATGAAGACCGAGAGTGAACTCTCCGCGATCAGCGGGGCGATTTACGAGGCAGAGACCGCCAACAAAGGCGCTCGCGATGGTTTGAAGTGAACCCGCTCAATGATGAGCAGAGAATTTGCTCTGCGAGAGTCCGCCTGGTCGATGTGACGCAGCGCCCGTTTGCCCATCTGCTTGTGCGATGAAGCGCCTAACCTTTCCCGATTTGCGAGGCCGTTTGCTTCAGCGCCTTGGCGCTCGCCTGGACCTGATCGACGAGGGACTGCAGTACCCCTAGCTGATTGTTGATGAGCCGGAGCTCTACAGGCGTGGTGATGCCCTTAAGGATTTCCCAGAACCGGAGCCGTTCGTCAGGTGTACCTCCTAGCAGTTTGAACAGCCCCTCGACGTTGAGTTGGAGCGCCCGAGTTTTCGCAGCTTTCGCTTTAGCCATGTGTTCCTCCGGATGAATAGAATTATCTGGACTCGCGGTGAGGTACGGGTCGGCGGTGAGTATGTACCAGGGGTACACCTTGTCAAGTTTTCGCTTTCCGATTTCGCTTTCCGATTGCGCTGGAAATGTCGCTAGCAAATTAAAAATGTCCGCTTGTGCTGTAAATTGACAAAGACAGGCAGAGTCCATAGAATCGGCGCACGAGGTGGAAAGGAATCAGAGTTCGATCACGGTTACTGGGAGAGATGCTATGACTCGGGGCTTCGTCAGTTTGTTGGTTCTCTCAACCCTCGTCAATGTTGTAGCGCCCACCACATTAGCGCAACAGCGGCCGCTGGTCACCGAAGATGTTGACATCATCAAGCCCGGCGTCATTCGAATCGAAGCGGGGTTTGAGTTTCTTCAGAACCAGCGGTTTCCGCTTTCGGGGCTTCGCGGCGACGTCACCAGGCTTGCCGACACTCGGCTGAGTTTCGGACTCGCGTCTAATGTCGAGTTTCAGATCGAGTGGACCCTTCAGAATTTTCTTTCTATCACGAGCCGTGGTCCTTCGGCGATCCCACTCAAGCTTGGGGCCAACGAAGCAGACACTAACGATGTCGGCGATGCCAGGCTCTGGATGAAGATCAAGCTCCGCAACCAGTCACGCGTAGCGCCCGCTCTTGGATTTCGTTTCGGCGTCGAGTTGCCCAACTCGGATCAGGCCCGTGGAATTGGCACTAACACGACGAACTTCTACGGGGTGATTCTGGCGGAGAAGCGCTTCGCCGGAGATAAGCTGAACGTGTTTGGGAATCTCGGCCTCGGAATATTGACCGCGCCTCTCGAAGCAACCTCACAAAACGACGTGCTGTTGTACGGGCTGGCGGGTACCTATGCCGCTTCGGAGCGAGTGAGCATTGTTGGCGAAGTGAACGGCTTTCACTCGACTAGGAAGCACGCGCCGCTTGGCACTGAAGATTTCTCTGAAGCGCGACTGGGTGCGCAAATTCGGGCGCTCGGTGTGCGCTGGTTCGCAGCGGGAATCTTTGGCACGTCAAAGCGCGCTCCCAGGACCGGGCTTGCGATAGGTATCACCTACGACTGGGACGCGTTCACCCCGGTGAAATAATGTCATAGGGTATAGGTCATATAGGTCCTATACCATCAGTGCGGGTAGATTACTATTCGGCGCATCGGGTCCTGCCCTTTGCTTTCAGATTGCAATCCGCTGCGTTCGATGTAGATGTGTTGCATTCGGCGGATGTGCCTTGGCTGGGGCGATAGTTCCACTGGACGGCGCCGCTCGACTGCCTCAATGACTGCGTCTTCCGCTTCCTGCATAGCCGCGTCCTCATTGACGGCGCGTGTTGCGGCGCCGAACGTCTCGCGCAGGAAGTTCTCCATTTGAGTGAGCGTATTGCTGCGAAGCGCGTGCACTTCGACGTCGTGGCCGCGCGCTTCTCTGAGCTTTTGAGATTGCCGCTTCGCGTGCGACTTTAGAGTGAGCAACAGGTCTGCCTCCGCGAGATCATTGGTCACGGTTACCGGCACTCCAAGCACGGCGATCGCGCGTTCCAATCGCTCGCGACTGATGGCATAGGGATAGATGCGAAGGAGCTTGCCCTTTCCGGCGCGGGGCTCTTGAGCACGCCTGATAACCGGAGCCTCTCTCCGCTCCGCTGAGAATGCAGCGCTTTCAGCCGCCAACGGCTGAGTGATTGCAACCTCGCCGCCCGGGCGGCGCTGGCGGACCTCGGTGCTGGGGAGGAAGCCTCTCAGCATCAGGTCTACTGCTTCGGCGACGTCTCGATGAATTGCGAGGCGGTCCTTGTCTTGAATCTCGATGAGCACGTCGAATGTGGGCGGGGCCTTTCGTTCGAGCACGGTCTTTTGAGTGCCGCGCCGCCGCGCTTCTTCATCGGACAGTGTCACAGGCTGTATCCCGCCAACCAGATCCGACAGCGTCGGATTGATCATCAGATTCTCGAGCGTGTTTCCGTGCACGGTGGCGATGAGCTGCACGCCTCGCTCTGCGATGGTGCGGGCTGCGAGGGCTTCTTGCGCGGTTCCGATCTCGTCGATGACGATGACCTCGGGCATGTGATTCTCGACCGCTTCGATCATGACTCCGTGCTGGTGCTCGGGCTCAGGCACCTGCATGCGTCGAGCGCGCCCTATGCCCGGGTGAGGAACATCGCCGTCGCCGGCGATTTCGTTCGAGGTGTCGACTACGATGACTCGCTTCTCGAGATCGTCGGCGAGCACTCGCGCGGCTTCGCGCAGCAGAGTCGTCTTGCCGACACCGGGCTTGCCCATCAGCAGGATGCTTTTGCCCGACTCGACGATGTCACGGATGATGTCGACCGTGCCGTAGATCGCGCGGCCTACACGACAGGTCAGGCCGACAATCTCGCCGAGCCGGTTGCGCATAGCCGAGATTCGATGAAGCGTCCGCTCGATGCCCGCGCGGTTGTCGCGGGTGAACTGGCCAACCCGGCTCGCGACGTAGTGAAGGTCCTCACGAGTCACGAGCGAATCGTCAAGGTAGAGAGCCTTCGCCGTGTATCGCGCTTCCGGCTGACGGCCGAGATCGAGCACCACTTCGATGAGTGATTCCATATTGCCGGCGCGAGCGAGAGCTTCGCGGATCGGTTCGGGCAGGACGGCCAACATCAAGTCGAGGTTGTCAGTCGAGAGATGTTCCCTATAGCTTGTCGTAGTGACCATTGCAGGTTTGCTCTTTCGAAAATCCGCTTCCTCGACAAGTCTACAAGAAAGAGGCCCGTGACGCACTCATGGAACCGCAGCCTCCGCAGCCTGGGAGCGCGCCTGCGCTTGACGCTAACGTGCAATGTTCCCCCTTAAAGGCAAGCAGGCAGAGATGCCTGCGCTCCCAGGGATGCCTGCGCCCACAGGGTCCCTGCGCTCGCACGGCGTCTCCTCGCGGAATACTGATTGCCTGTCCAAGGCCCGCCTTCACTGTGCTACCCCCAGCGGTCCCCAACACCAACTCGCCCTTGTTTGTAGTAGTAGGCGTCAGTCAGCGCGGACTCAGGGATGATCCCTGGGAACAACCGCTGAGAAGTGTATGTACGCTTCTTCCCCATTATGTAACCATATGTTGCGACCAAAACTCATCAGCGGCTCAGACGCGAAGCGAGGCCAGCACGGCTTCTCTCTAATCGAGATGGTGATAGTTCTACTGATCATTGCCATCGTCGCGGCGTTTGTAGTGCCTCAGATCATGTCCTACATGCGAATGTACCGGCTGGGTGTTGGCGGCCGAAATGTGGCGACCGCGTTGCAGCGTGCGAGGTATTTGGCGACGTCGAACAACACTCTGGCCGGGGTCTCTGTTGCTGAGTTGCAGCGCGTCGACATAGAGCAGTACGACCCACAGGGGAAAACACCACCTCAAAACAAGGGCGCCGTCCTATTGCCTAGCGGAGTCACCTTCGCTTCCGATGCTCCCAAACAGATCGCCTTCGACGGCCGCGGCGTGATCACCCCAATGCCGAAAGAGAGCCCGACGATTCGAATCAACGGGTCGAATGGCTATTACCTG
>Ga0137359_10001997_pt1 | contig 16296 bp, 25 predicted proteins | sample Mad1_40_16metaG_FD_108281 | JGI IMG/M metagenome (GOLD analysis project Ga0137359, IMG submission 108281) | Vadose zone soil microbial communities from Angelo Coast Range Reserve, California, USA - Mad1_40_16 metaG | ecosystem: Environmental > Terrestrial > Soil > Vadose zone | place: USA... | reverse complement strand
TGTTCCTTGACAATCGCTGGCAAAACGCGCTCATAAATGTGGCGAGCGGGAAAGCTGGTCTTCCGAAAATCCGACACCTCGTCATCGTAGTCAAGGTCCAGGTTCGATTGCTCAGCGAGCTGGTAATCTGCGCGTCGCGCTCAAGTTGTGTGTCGCTCTTTCGACGAGAGAAGCGTCTAACCTTCGTTATTCCCAGCGAAAATCACCACAGAAGGATGGTGTCGTAACCTTCGAACGTTCTGCGTTGCCTCCAACTCTATGTTCGCAAGGAACGCATCGTGTGCCGGATACTATTCCTTCTGTGTGAATAACCTTCTCTCTTAGAAACGAATAACTACCTGACCGCAACCGAACATAAAGTCTTGCCAAACGAGAATGCCCAACTCTAGGAGAAACCGTTATTCTAGACAAAATGAAATTGGGAACCACGGACCATCGCAGATGTCATAGAAGACGTCGTCCTCGTAGATACCCCCTCCCCAAATCCTGATCATATTCTGGTTTCCGTCTTTCAACAGCTGAAGCCACGCTCGGTATCGCTCGGGTGTAACACTATATCGGATTGGTCCACAAAGACCGAAGAAGCATCCATCTGATACTCACGTTGTTATGAAGGAGTCGGCAGGGATCCAATTCGAACCTCCGCAAAAGACGCGAATGTTGTTTATTTCGAAGAGCCAGGTGAGTCCAGGCTGGTCAACCAGCTTATCCTCTATGATGCGGACGCGACGAAACCCGATCTTTTGAATTTTGGTATCCAGTATGTGGCTGTGCTGCCATTATGCCCTGGGTGAATTACACGATTCATTCTTTTTGATATCGGAACGTACGCCGTCGAATACTTTGACATGAACATTATACAAGGGTTGTTCACCATACCCAATTGGGTACCACAACCTAATGTCCCCCTTCTTGAAGTGAAACGTGACTTGCGCGGCGCCGTCGCTCATCGTAACCTTGCTCTGACCAGATACCCGGTCGCCCAAAGGGTCCTCCAGCAGCACTTCGGCGGTAGAAGACATCTCTGGGGAGGAAAGCACAATGCGCACAGTTAGTTCCGCCTCGAGAAGTTCGTTGACCTTGGCAGATGCATGGAGATTAGATATATGCGCGTGGTACATGTGAAGGGCCACAGGACGCCAAGGACCAACAGTCAATAATATGGGGCCTGTTCGCTCTTCAGAACGAAGTCAGAAAGAATAGAACCCAGCGAACCCCAGTCCCAGCCGTAGCTGAAAGCCGGACACCTTTAGGCGAAACGCTGTGTACCAATAAGTAGATACCCACTTATACTGAGCCTTGCGCACGTGAAGGCGACTGGGATCTCCATTCCAGCAGTGGTATTTAGCGTCTCTTTGTTCGAGGTCTTTCCCCTGAGTGCAGGTTCAGCACTGGGAAGCACTTGCGGCGATTGATGAATGGTCACACCTTCAGGAAAGCGCTCGGAAATGTGATTATAAGTTCATTCGCCCCAAAGGACAAGTAATCCCTGGCAGACGCCCGATATGACACAAATTGATTCTCGGTTCTGGGATCATGGCAGCGTTAGTAAGTTATTAGGAAGGGCCGAAAAAAACCTACTCAAGAATCTTGTGACCGTTCTTGAAAGGTTGTTTGTGAGCATATTGTCATCCGGTTCATGCGGGTAACGGCGCTCACGAGGGACACGACGCTGAAGGTGTCCAGGCCGTCGAACACAAGGTCGATATTCGGCGCTGAGAGTTCTTGCTCATTTACCTCGAAAATGGTCTTAAACGCCCAGTCCGCTTCACCGATCCCTGAAAATAGATGGACCGAACACCGAAAGTGTAGGTCGCCTTGTGAAACATACTACAAGCCTGGATAGACACTAGTTGCACGTACACTGCACATCCCATTCATGAAGACCAACAAACTATCAAACTATCAGTCCATCTTTCATCTCGTCAACGGTGTTTCTCACTGGATCCGGTATTTTCTTCAAGTAGAGAAGCTCGACATGCACCGAGGTAGGGAAAGTTGACGTTTCCAACCACTCGTCATCTTCTGTCCCTTGGCCCCCACTGATCTGAGTGAAAGTCCAACCTGTGTGAAGCAGGCGTGTGGTATTGATCATGGTTTGAGAAGGGTTGATTCACTGATTCACTGGGTGCACGGTGACGTCGATACAATAATGATTCGGGCAGGGCAAGGCACACTTGGTAACAAACTACCTTTGTAAACGAAGGATGATATACATCAAACCAATTTACGCCAACAAGCACGATTCGCGACACGTTCAACAAAAGTACATCAACTTTTTCTGACGTTCGTGTGTTGGTTTGAATGCCTGGCGGAATCTTTCCAACGTGGTGGCTGCCTCCGTCGTGTTAGTCCCTGTCTCGGATATATTGAGGTCAAGACCCAGCTGCGGGTCGAAGTGGTGTTTCGAGCGGGAGCACACAATATCGGCATCTGAGACAATGTTCATCAGTCTCAATACATGAAGACATGATATGAATAAGCCTCACAATAAACAGGTGCCGGTATAGAGACGGAGCGCGTTGCGCGCGCGTAAACGTGGCAAAGGGCATATGACACGGACTGTAACCCGTCAGCTCTGTGCGAGTCGTCAGCATCGACAACAACTTGCGAAAGAATGGCTCTGGAATGCGACGACATACGTGAATCTATTCTCGTCGATGAGAACGTTGTAATGTGCCGGACGGCTGGTACCGAGCAGGCCGCCGTGACTTTGCAGATAAAAGTCGAATTCGACGGGATTCACAACGTCGCTGTCGACGACTGTGCCAGCGGGGCAATTTCCGCTCCGATCTCCCTCGTTTTCAGAGCGAGGGAAGAAGCGAACATGGTGGCGCTTGCCGACAACAATAAGTGTTATGGTGGGTTTAAATCCCAATGACTTGCATGCGTCTATCGGCAAAACGAAATCAAGATGTGTGAGAAACGATAATTGAAGGGTTCATACTTCGGATAAGGGGTAGCTCGTCCTCGATAACCGTAGCAAATTGTCCTTCTGAGACGCCGTCTGGAACGCAGCATTGGTAACGCTCATGCTGGTATAGTGTATTCACTTACCACGATAGAACAAGATCCGCTTGGGAAACTTTCCTGTTGCGGTCTTGTACTGAGTTAGCACGTACTGTTATGCATTAAGTCAATGCGTTCTCATGGGGAAATCCGGTAACGCACCGTAGACATAGACTCCATTGCCTCAATAATTTCCTGTCGGGACGTCTGCACCTCCATCGTCGAGACATAGCGAACGGCACTCGGATCGATACTTCCAACTAAAGAGGTGAATGATGGGCGATCTCCCGACCCAGGGGCAGGGTGAATGACATCGGCGCCTGATCAGAACGTGGCAATTGATGGGGTTGCCCGATGTCAAGGCGCTGGTAAGCACTCACCCATGACTATAGTGGGATTTGCGGGGTCGGAGAGGAAAGAAATATCGCGGGGTTCGGGGACTGAATTTACTCCACCGAGCTTTACGTTCAGCCTGGGTAAGAGTCGATATCAGGAGTGCTAGACACCGTTTCGGGATGCTTACTTGAGGGTTATATTCGCGTAGTATTGAGGCTTCGCACGGAAACATTTCGAGGATTTCATGCACTGGGTCACAACACCCGTCTGCGAACAAAGATCAGTGTGTTGGTTTGGGACGCCACGGGCTATCAATTACCGCAACATCACCAAAACTAATACGCAGGTCAGAATCACAGTCGCATTAAACTTTGGGAATAAGCATTTACTGTTTAACGGCACTGTATATGTCGTTGCCACCTTCAGGAAGGACGACGACGACGAGAGTGGGGAGACTCTTTACGCGCCGCTGACATTCGCCACCAGCTGCGCGAAGTTGCTGTCAAGATGGTCAAGCACCCACGAAATTAGTAACACTACAAAACGGCAGACCTGTCCGATATTCCCCTGTCCGGACTCCCATTTAATAAGCGCGGGCTGAGGATTGATGGTTATTCCTAGTGGGTCTAGGTGAGGACAGACGGATACCAAGTTCGTTCTGGGTAACCATACCGACAGCTTCGCATCCTCTCACCAGGTCTGAGGCCATTTGGTTGGCAACCTGCTCATTAAAACGCTGCTGTCGCTCGTAAACGATAACCATCCAATGTGCGACGGTGGACGGGGAGAACATCCGCTTGTCAATCCTTTGAGAAAAGACATTACCAAATTGTGGCGCAAATCACGACAAAGTAACCTACAAATTCCATGCGCCATCGCGCGGTTTCTAGCACAAACGCATAAGGTCATTCAATTTAGAACGGAAGAAAAAAGTACGGACTGCACTGGGCTGCTTTGAGGATTGATGATACCTCAGCGTCGGGGCATTCATAACACGAGCTTGTATCCTGATCGGCTCGTTCGCAACAGTCAGGCCAAACTCGCGGACGTATTCGGATTGGCCATATTCCAGTACCTTGCGATAGAAGGTCAGCATGTCAGCCAACAACGCTCGCCAGAACATACACCCAGGCCGTTGATTATGCTCCCTAGACGGTCGTTTGGACGCTTGGTGGCAAAATCGAGAACAGAGCTTGTCTTATCGGAGGGTACCTGTTTCCGCATGATCTGTCCAGGGGGAACATGACATAGTTCAAATGGAATTAACGCGCCACTCGCCAGCTGCAGGACGAAGTGGTCAGTGTGAAGAGATGCATGCGAATGGATGCGCGCAAACCTCGACACATAAGAGATCGGGGAAACGGAGTGGCCGATTGAGCTTTTGACGGAAGTAATCCGCGACGGTTGTGGTTTGGCCACCAGTAAGTTCGAATGTTAGATCCCGGGCACCCTCTTTGCTCAGCTTCTTGACACCACGTGGTCTTGGGGCCTGGCGTGGGTCACGCTGGTCGTACGACGTCGTGATCTTCAAACCAGGGCACATAAATCGCTGTAGACGTATGCGCTCCCTGTCGGGAAGCCCCTGACGCGGCGCGAGGGCGGTGGGGTTACCTGGTCTGCCCAGTACAGCGAGGGCGAAGTCGATCAATGGGCCGGGCATGTACATCGCACCAGTCGATATATCAATGTTGATAACCATGCGGCCGATAGCAGGTCGCACAGATTGGAAATATCCACGCCACAAGACTATTCCACCACCGATATCTCTCGTTTCACGATCTGTGAAGAACGAGCGAACGTTAAATGGGTATTTGAGATTTGGTCCCATGCGAACCACTACGTTCAGTGCCTATTAAGACGCGCGGATTTATGGCGGGAGTGAACAAGGACACGTAGTGAGGCGCACCGTGATCGCTGTCAAAACAATGTTGTCGTGGCTCTGCTCGCCACGCAAAAAGCGCTGAAGGACCCTAGGAATGGATCAAATAAGACTTAACCTGGGAAGATTGAAAGCGCATCCTACTCAGGGTTGATTGACGCGACATGAGTCAGGCGAACCGTGAACACTTTAGGGCCTCGGCGGCTCCCCGTACTATCCTCCCTCGACGCGGGAGCACCCATAGGGACCGTAAACTGGAAAGCGGAAATTGATAAAGTGAAGAAACCAGCAGTGACTTGATCGACTCACTTCGCGACCACCAGACTCGAAGGGGAGTTCGTACGCTGTAAACATATTCTTACGGCCATCGTACACTCCGGGCCTTGCGAAAAGTTCAGGTTCCACTTGGGTCTGTAACGCTTGGATGATCTCAAAATTTCGAGCGATTGGAAGTGGCTTGTCAACCGGGGCGATGACTGATAAGCGGCGATCAGTATATGCGAATAAGGGACTAGGACAAAAGACCCTTACCGACTGCAACGTGGATAACATGTGGGGAGCACGGTATAGTAAATATTCTCAAGGAGAACAGAAGAGATACGTACCATCGTAATGATAGATCGTCCCTTGGTTCAGTTCAGTCGCGAAATTGTTGGTGAACACTTCTATTGTCCGTCCACCTGTCCCATGTCCGGGGCGCTTGACGCCGATGGCCCTGACATGGGCAGCTGGAATCAATGATCGTTGACTGGCAGGCCCTCCAGTTACAGGTATTGGGGCGCCTCGAGTGGGTGGCCCTCCGCGTTGAGGAGGGGCGCCGCGGCCACCACGAGGGCCGCCGCCTGGACCTCCACGAGAAGGAGACGCACCGCGCTCAGCACCACGGCCTGGACTTGGACCACGGCCGCCACCGCGACCGCCACCACCACCACGGTCGCCACCGCGACCGCCACCACGGTCGCCGCCGCCGCCGCCGCCTGGGCCACCGCCACGATCAGCACCACGACCACGACCGCGACCACCGCCACGACCACGGCCTAAATCTCCAGGAGCAGCTCTAGGAGGCATGAGAAAGATAGAAAGAGAAAAGGTGTGGGAAAGGAAGAGGAGACGGGGGTTTTATATTCAACACGGGAATCGATCGGACCGTTTAGAGTAAAAGGGCGGTTCAGTAAGGGCGGTTCAGTTCATACGACGAAAATGATCGCCTTTCTCCCTTTCATAGACAAAGACGACGATGGCCACTCTCCCCTTCTCATCGCCCTCAATCGAATCGGCCCACTTGTAAAACCCATCTCCAGTCTCTTGGATACGCCATCCGACCTGTTCAACTATTTCGTCCTTGTCGAAAACAACACTCCTCTTGACCACGATGTCCTCTTATCCTGTTTAGATCGAGGCGCTGACAAGATCATCTTATCCCCCGCCCACGCGACCGAAGTTATCGGACTCGTGCCTTCAGACCGCATCCTCGTCCTATTAGACGTCGCCAACGCGAGCGCAGTCTCGGACAAGCTTCGATCTGGTGTATCCGGCGTCTTTCTCAAGTCACCATCCCTTGAATTGGATCTCATCTCTTCTGTGTCCCACTTCTTTTCTAACTCGTCCATTTACATTCTGTCAACCTCACCTACCCCACCTACTTCAGCCACCATCAGGGAGCTTCTTTCTGTCGGTGCTGTGCCAGTCATTCCCACTACACAGCTAACCATTGGTCCATCCAATGCCTCTCGGCTAAATCTCACCGATGCATTCCTTGCCCCTCTCCGCTCAGATCGCCCTGACGGTTTCTTCCCTACTGTGGTGTCTTCTTTCGCCCAAGGTGGTCGCTCTCTCGGACTGGTCTATTCTTCTCGTCAGTCTGTCGCCGAATCCATCTTATCGGGGAAGGGCGTGTATCACTCCCGGAGACACGGTCTCTGGAGGAAGGGTGAAACTTCAGGTGCTACGCAGGACGTCGTCCGCATCCACCTCGACTGTGACACAGATTCCCTCGAGTTTAGCGTCATTCAACACGGTGGAGGTTTCTGCCACTTGAATCGTTCCTCATGCTTCGGAGAATTGAACGGGATAGCTGCATTGGAGCACACTTTACAATCGCGCTTGGAATCTGCCCCTGAGGGTTCCTACACGAAACGACTCTTCAACGATCCAGACCTTCTACGATCAAAGATCATGGAAGAAGCCGACGAGCTTGGCAGCGCGGAGACAAAGGAGCAAGTTGCCTTCGAAACGGCGGACCTACTCTACTTCACTTTGACTCGATGTGTCGCCGCGGGTGTTAGTCTCGTTGACATTGAGCGCAACCTCGACGTCAAGGCACGCAAAGTTTCAAGAAGGCCCGGAAATGCCAAGGCGAAATGGTCCTCGAGATCTGCGCCAACTGCTGATCCACCATCTCAAATACCAGCGAAAGTGGTCCAATCATCTCCACCTGATCCGGACAGTGCCATCCGTATGCGCAAGTATACGGCGGCATCGCTCTCCCCCACCGATCGTGCCCAGCTTCTTCGGCGTCCCGTGCTTAAGTTTCATGACATGATGGGCAAGGTCAAGCCCATCGTGGATCACGTCCGCTCTCGCGGGGACGCCGCGCTCTTAGAGCTGACCGCCAAATTCGACAAGGCACAGCTCGACAGCACGGTCATATTCCCTCCGTTCTCGCCCGAAAGCATGCAGCTCGATAACCCAGTCCGTACAGCAATTGACACGGCTTACGCCAACATCCGCAAGTTCCACGAAGCTCAGGCCAAGGGTGACACGCTTGTCGTCGAGACGATGCCCGGTGTCGTGTGCTCGCGCTTCGCCCGCCCTATAGCACGCGTTGGGCTTTATGTCCCCGGGGGTACGGCGATCCTGCCTTCGACAGCACTCATGCTCGGTATTCCTGCACAGGTTGCGGGTTGTCGTGAGATCGTGCTCGCCACCCCGCCTCGCCCCGACGGCAGCATCTCTCCAGAAGTGATGTATGTTGCGCATCTTGTCGGCGCCTCCGCTGTCCTCAAAGCGGGTGGCGCTCAGGCGGTCGCGGCACTTGCATATGGAACACAGACCGTGCCAAAGGTGGACAAGATCTTTGGCCCGGGAAATCAGTGGGTGACGGCAGCCAAGATGCTCGTTCAGAACGACACAGACGCGCTGGTGGCAATCGATATGCCCGCTGGGCCATCAGAAGTTCTCGTAAGTCACCAATATTCACACGTTTCACCCCTATCGGCGGGGAAAAAGAAAACGAGTGCTGATGGTTTGATGGCAGGTCATTGCAGATCAAACTTGTGAACCCGCTCATGTAGCAGCGGACTTGCTATCCCAAGCCGAGCATGGCATCGACTCCCAAGTCGTGCTCGTTTCTGTGAACCTCCCTGCATCAATTCTTTCAGAAATAGAGTCGCAAATCGATACACAGGCACGCGCACTTGAGCGTGTGGACATCATCCGCCAATCCATTGCAAAGAGCATTATCGTGCAGGTGGAGGATTTAGAAGGGGCGCTGGAATTCTCGAATGACTATGCCCCGGAGCATCTTATCCTGCACATCGAGAAGGCTGCGGCTGCGGTTGAACAAATACAGAATGCAGGGAGCGTATTCGTGGGGCCATTCTCCCCGGAGAGGCAAGTCGGTGCTGTTCTCCGGTCTTTGACGCAACACTGATCCTCGTCATCGACCTTCTGACTTGCTGCGGGCCCCATTACAGTTGCGGTGATTACGCATCGGGCACGAACCACACACTACCGACGAATGGCTACGCACGCCAATTTAGCGGCGTAAACACGCTCTCCTTCCAAAAACACATCACGTCTCAAGAACTAACAGCTGACGGCCTCAAGGTGCTCGGACCTGTAGTCATCACACTTGCCGACCGCGAAGGGCTACAGGCACATGCGAATGCTGTTCGGCTTCGACTCGGTCTAACATGAGTATGTTCGGTTTCGTCTCGTGGAAGTAGATTCTCCTCGTGGCACACATTCGACTAAAGGAGCATACGCCCTTGTATTGCGGATTGCACCGCTGGAGAAATCCGAGAGAAGAAGACTCTATAGCACTAGGAATAACGTGATGTATGGATGAATATCGACTAGAAAGATCCAACTTAGTTGGTCCGGTAAAGAGCGCGCTTGGCAACTTTAACGATGAGCGGGGTGTCGGGGAAGGATAAAACCTCAAGATTCGCGGCATACTGATAGACGTGAGTGTCAGGTTGGACAACGATGTGCCATTACCAAAAAAAACGTACGGGAGTGGGGACATCAGCACCCGTGACGCGTTCAACAGGAGCATCGAGGTAGTCAAAGGCCTCACTCTCAACAATCTGGGCACAGATCTCAGAGCCTACGCCAAATGCAGGGAAGCCACCCTCGACAGTGACGAGCCTTTGAAAAATAAAATTCAGGTCGAGATGCAGAGGGAAGACTATGCTTACCGGTTCGTTTTCTTCACTGACTCTTTGATGGTGTTGATATCAAGAGGGCGGATGGAGCGGAGGTTGATGACCTCTGCTTGGATGCCTTCTTGGGCGAGAATATCTGCCGCCTCAAGGCTGTGTGTCACCATCTTGCTATGTGCAACAATGGTGACATCGCTCCCAGCACGCTCGACCTTGGCTTTCCCGATCGGAAGGAGATAGTCGTCTGACATAGCCTCCTTTGACATGGGGAAGGAGACACCGTACATCATTTCATTTTCGAGGAAAACAACGGGGTTGGGGTCACGAATGGCGGACTGAATAATGCATCACCAGCTTAGCGATCTGGACGAAGAAACAACGCGACGCGTACTTTGAGCAGACCTTTGCAATCCTCCGCGCTCCATGGACTGACAACTTTAAGTCCTGGGATTTGGCCGTACCAGGCCGCATAATCCTGTGAGTGTTGTGCAGCAACGCCAGAAGCAGCGCCGTTTGGACCACGGAAAACAACGGGACATGGGACATTTCCACCAGACATGTAGTAAGTCTTCCCAGCCGAGTTGACGATTTGGTCGATGGCTTGCATGGCGAAATTGAAGGTCATGAACTCGCATCTTGATTATGTCGGTTTGCCATTAATTGTATGAAGAGGGTGAAGAAAAGGTGACGCATACATCGGTCGCAAACCAGCCAGAGCCGAGCCGACAGCCAGACCAGCGAAGCCCATTTCGGTAATAGGCGTATCAACTACACGCTTCTCACCAAACTTGTCCAACAAGCCTTTTGTTACCTGGAAGGAGTTGTCATTTGCACGCGTACGGATTAAGGCAAGGCATGATGTAAACTAACCTTGTATGCACCATTGTAGCGAGCAACCTCCTCACCGAGGACAAAAACTGATTCGTCACGGAGCATCTCTTCCTCCATGGCTGTATTGAGCGCCTCACGAACCGTCATCTAAAAGAAGACGTGTGAGATGATGCACACTTGCGTATATGACAGAGCACTAACAGAGTTGCCCCCCGCTTCCGTGGCAAATGAACGGAACGCATGCCTACGTGGAATGAACGAGGCATTAGCACGCAAGCTCGACAGAGTCGGCGTCAAACGGGAGAAGGCTCTCGTAGCCATGGATGCTTTTTTTGTGTCACGGAAGGGGGGGAGGAAGTGGAAGTGGATGAAGATGAAGAGAATGTTGTCCTGTTGTGCCTGTCAGCAGTGAGATTACATAATACACGGTCATTGGGGGAAATGAGGCACCGCTTGATCTGGGTCGATGGCCGCGATGGCCGTTGTTATAGTCACAGGCGCCTCAAGGTTGTATGAACTGAACTATATTCACGATTTTATTGGCTGATTTCGGTTCTGCCCAGGGGCATTGGCCTGGCGGCTACCTCAATTCTACTACAAACTTTTAACGCAACCGTCGTTGCTATTTCGCGCACACGCACTCCCGAGCTGGACGCCCTGGCCACGGCGCATCCCGAGACCTTACACGTTATACAGTGCAACATGCTAGTTACATTCCCGAATATCGCTTCCGAGCCCGTCGCTGATAGCCCCCATAGAACGGACGAGCCCGCATTCACCGCAGCCATCCAGTCCGTGCTAGCCAAGTATGGTCACCTAGATGGCTTGATACTAAATGCTGGCACCATTGAGCCCCTGATACGACTTGCTTCGGCCGACACACCTCTGGATGCATGGCGTACGCACTTCGAGGTCAACGTGTACTCTCTCATCACTGCATTGAAAGCGGCTGTTCCGCCTCTCAGGGATAGCCCCAAAGGGGGTAGGGTTGTCTTCGTCAGTTCCGGGGCTGCCGTCGGTGGCATCGCGGGCTGGGGTCCTTACAACGCTAGCAAGGCCGCCATGAATTCTTTAAACCGGTTCGATTACAATGGAGGCCGCATTAAAGCTCGTGCTCACACTCTATAACTAGGACACTGGCTGAGGAAGAGAAGGGCAAGATCGTCTCCGTCGCAGTTCGCCCTGGTAAAGTCGATACCAATGTTCGCTTCTCTTTATTCCTCGTCTCTAGTTTGCGACCTCCTTGGAGCTCACAAGAGTGTAGATGCAAGGTGAAGTTCGTGAATTTGGTGGACTACACATGGCAAATGACGTCCACCAAACATTTGTACGAGAGAAGGGGGAGGGGTTGCTTTTGAAGCCCGAGCAGCCAGGATACGTGATAGCCGCCCTCTCTTTGCATGCGCCGGAGTCACTCTCTGGCGAGTTCCTCAGCTGGAACGACGAGAGATGTCGCGATGTCGCGAGTTGAGGCGACCCTCTGAAGAGGTCACATGTTCTATGCAAAGTAGGAAGTTGGATGCCCAAATTTGTACACACTATTTGACCGAATAGGGAGATCGAGTCGAGGGTCAGTCACTCAGTCGCGTCGCTTTCATGGACACGGGCAGCAACCGCATCGACATCCACCACCATTTCTTTCCGTCCTCCCTTTCGCGCGTCAAATCCGCGCAATCACAATCAGTGGGTTTTCGTACCCCTCCAGAAAATCTGCCATGGACCGTAGATCTAAGCTTGCGTGCGATGGACTCACTTGGTATCCGACTCGCTGTTTTATCGCTGCCTGCGGGCATCGCGGAGACCTTTGACGAAGCAAGGGATGTGAACAAGTTCATGTACGAAATCGTACAACAGCACCAGGACAGGTTCGCGTTTTGGGGTTGCTTGGGTGATTGGCGTGATGTGAAAGGTCATTAACGCCTTGTTGAAAACCCTGATCGCTCCGCCAACATGGCTTGCTACTTTCTAGGGGCTCTTGAGCTCATCCCCTATATTCTTGATGAGCTTGGCGCGGTGGGTGTCGCCGTTTCTTCGTCTTACGGGGCTGGAAGTGAAGCAAGTGGGTGTTGCTCCCTCCTTTTTCAATGATGAAAGCTGCATACACATCTGCGACTGCGTACAGAGTACATTGGTGATGACGAATACGATCCCATATGGTCCGCACTCGACGCACGAGGTGCAATCGTCTTCGTCCATGGCACGCAAACGTCTTCCTCGACCCCGATTCCGGACCCGACGCTCGGACTCCCTATCACAGCTGTGACCAACCTCCTCAGATCCTTTTTCTTTCTCGTCCTGACCGCCTAAGGAGCAGGTACCCCACGAGACGTTCAAAGCTGCCGCGCAGCTCGTCGTCAGTGGCAAGACGCGCCGCTTTTCGCGGATTGAATTCATACTTGCTCACATGGGAGGAAGTACACTCGCGCTCATGCCGCGGGTCGCCGCATTGTCACGGTACATGGGCGCTCCACTCTCGGAGGACGAGATACTTTCTGAGTTCCGGAGATATTGGTGGGACGCGGCACTGAACGGCGGCTGCGCGGCACAGTTAGTAGAATCATGGGGTTTGGGGGATCGGGTTTTCTGGGGAAGCGACTTCCCAGGTGCGAATCGGACCGATGTCATAATTCGGACGGCTAACATCCGTATCCGTAGCCGTTTCTCTGGACACCATCCGTTGGTTCGACAACGACCTCAAGAAAGTGTATCATGATGATCCATCAAAGCTAGACAGTGTTTGCAGGATAAATATTTTGCGGCTTTTTCAGTCTCGTGGTATTAGGCTGTCAGCTAGTTAATCTGTGGGGGGAGAACTGCCCTTGGCGGAGAGGATACAATAGTGTCTGGTCTAATGTATGTCTGGCATATCCAACAAAATAGATATGCAACGTACTCTCTAGGTAAAAGTATAGGTCATCGGGGGAATTATTCTATGCCCTATGGACAAGCAGATGCAGCAGAACAGATGCGGCGGAATACAACTGGAAGTGAGAAAGAGGACAACAAAGCACATGTCACTCAAAATCTAGGGTAATGTCACGTTGATTAGTATTGTTCGGGTTCTTTGAGCCATGCAATAAGCTCATTGAAGCCTTCAGTGCCGGGAATAAGTGCCAGTCCGTGTTGTCCCTTGGGGTTATAATAAAGCCCTTTACGGACGCCATGAGATAGTAAGTACTTCTTGATGCGCTATACAAATGGTCAGTCTCTCGACTACAGACGGGTGAGTCCATTGAGAACTTACAGGTGCACAATAAACCACGTCATTGTTTGCTACGATGTACTTGTTCCGTGCGGAATCACGGGCGTGCGGAATTTCTTCGAAGAACAAAGTATTCGCCGTCCAGTCAAACTGTCGTTGAAGCAAGTTTGCAATGCCGATCTCCGTACTGACGAAGAAGTTCATTATGAGCTGCAGCCCCTACAAAGAGACGAGATGCGCATCAAACTTGGAGCCATGGAGTGGAGTAATCAACGATGTACTCACGGTCGTGGCAGGGTTGTAAAGGAATTTGAGACACAAATCTTTTTTGGAGAACACGTGAATACCATGGATCCATATGCAAAGGTGTAACATAATAATCAATGACGACTTACCGCCTTCCCAGCCGCAGAACGTGACAGGGTCGATGAATAACGATCGCGCGACAAGATCCGGAGCTTCTTTGAGGAACCAAGCGTGGACATATGAACCATTGGAGTGGCTTGCTAGGGTGATACCTCTCGGTTTTCGTTTGTCGGGCACCTCATTTCGAGAATTAGAGGTGTTCGGTACCCACCCGAAATCGATGAATAATTGGCGCAAGATAACTATTGTTTCCCTTTTGTTCTTGGGGGCGAGGAAGCGGGGGTGGAATATTTGCTGACTGATGTGAGGTTGCAAGAGAACGAACAGCGGGCGATCCGGGACTCGAGTGAGAAGGCCGTAGATGATCGTGCTGTACTGGGGCAGACCCAGGCCCAAGCCGTAGGCAAATATAATTGGCGTGGGGTCCTCGCAGGCATCCCAGGTCGATGGGACGCGCACGAGGTAGTCAATCCCGTGGCGGGTACCGAGGGACATGCCTCCGACATGAATTAGTAATTGCTTCATAGTAAAATCGCTGAGGGCAACGAGGAGGTAATAAATGAGAGGGCGCCACCAAACCCTGACAGGATCGAGAGTGAGAAGTCTCGGTTGTGCATTGGGATTGGATCCTTCGGGGATTGTGGTGCCAGTTCGTTTTTCAATCAAGTCAAGACAGGCAAGTAAAACCTTGAGGTTCTCGGGTGGAATCTCGTCGAAATCAGGAATGTGCTCGTAGAAGAGAGACCAGTATAGCCAGGCACACATATCCTTCTTTCGGATTTCCGACCATGGGACGCCTCCAAACCTATCGGGGATAACATGCACAATTACTTATCCACTATGGGGTTTGGGTGGGTGTTCCGGACGCACCAGTTCCGGAACTGATTTTGAAAGTCAATGGCGCGCGGATCCGTGGGACTGAGCGTTTCAACGGCTTCAGCGGGGCTACCTGGACGAGATAAGTTAAGAGTCTCCTCGTCATACTCCGCGAGATCTGCGAGACCGGTTTGCGTTATACGCTTGAAAGCCAGGGCGAGGTCCTCTATATTTCCAGGAGGGATTGGGCAGGGGCCATTAACGAAGTTATGTAGCGTGTAATGGTATATTGAAAAGAGAACCTGGGGTCGGAGATCAGATAAGAGGAAGGGAAAGAATGGTGGTGTTTACGCACTTCTGCGAGAGCATATGTGAAAAGAGCCTTTCCATGCCACGAGAGGGTCCAAAGGCCGCCTCCTTTGAGCTCGTAGAGAACAAATGCCCATGAGAATAGAGGGATTGACCAGACGGGAAAGACGACGAGGGCAAGGACGAGGTAGTAAGTCAGGTCACGAGACGGAGGACGGACGGGCTGCTCTGAGATTGGCAGAGCCATTGTAGGGAGGGGTGGCGCATTTGGGGATCCATGCGTTGGCCTAGAAATACTCTCTCATCCTGTGCCTACGTTAGTCAAGGACAGAGTGTAGCGCTCAACTCAATCATGTGAAACTGACCTACACCTGCACCCACATACATCCACATATCCCCAATCAATCAATATTTAGGATTTAATTATTTAATTATTATTATTATTATTATTATATTGAAAATATCTACATCCTTATTCTTCCTCACGACGACGATGCTCACGTCGTCCTTTAACACCGCCAAGCGTTCCGTCGCCTCTCAGTTATATGCGTCTTCTCGCCACCAATATCTGAGAGCAGCGTCGACCCTCACTGCCGCTTTCCCGAAAGTTGCGGAAAGGGTACGTACCCATCCCGGCGCGTGAGTCAATATTTGCTTCATATCATTCCTTCCAGCTTCCAACTAAGTATGGCGGCGTGCACACCGTGAGTACTACCACTACTCTTCCGTCTCGGCTCCTTATTCTCACTAGGTGACCCTCATCCCTGGCGATGGTATCGGTCAAGAAATCACAGAATCGGTCAAAGAGATCTTCGAGTCGGTAAACGCACCCATAGAATGGGAACAGTACGATGTATCGGGCGTGTCCTCCTCCGGTGAAGCTCTCTTCAAGCAGGCTATGGAAAGTCTAAAGCGCAACAAAGTTGGGCTTAAGGGTTTGTCTTTCGTCCATTAACTCTCCATGCATCCGACGCGACGCACATCCCCAAGGTATCCTCTTTACTCCGATCTCAAAGTCCGGTCACGTTTCTTGGAATGTGGCTATGCGTCAACAACTTGATATTTACGCTTCTGTAGTCTTGTGCAAGTCTCTCCCAGGCGTCCCCACTCGTCATTCCGATGTGGACTTCGCCCTCATCCGTGAGAACACCGAGGGCGAGTAC
>Ga0137359_10001991_pt1 | contig 16320 bp, 13 predicted proteins | sample Mad1_40_16metaG_FD_108281 | JGI IMG/M metagenome (GOLD analysis project Ga0137359, IMG submission 108281) | Vadose zone soil microbial communities from Angelo Coast Range Reserve, California, USA - Mad1_40_16 metaG | ecosystem: Environmental > Terrestrial > Soil > Vadose zone | place: USA... | reverse complement strand
CAGGAGGTCGTCGACCAGCTTGCGAGTCTGGGCTCGACCGCGAGCGGCAGCACGCCGGAGGAATTCACCAAATTCCTGGTGCAGGAATCCGACAAGTGGACCGACGTCATGAAGCAGGCCAACATCAAGGTGACCGAGTGAGCAGTCCGAGCGACACGCGCCCGTTCTCGCCCAGGATCGACCGCACCTATCCCAAGCCGAAGCTGAAGCCGCCGCCGGGCGCGACCGACACCCATTTCCATTTCATCGGTCCGCAAAAACTGTTTCCCACCAAGCCGAACAACGTCTTCGGCCACCTGCAATTCGAGGACACGCCGATCGAGGATTGGCTGAAGATGCAGGATGCGCTGGGCCTCACGCGCGGCCTGCACGTGCTGTCGATGATGTATGAGAACAACTACGAGATCGCGCTGCACGCGCAATGCCGGCTGGGCGAGCGGGTCCGCTCGGTGATCGTGCCGTGGTCCGGCATCACCGACGGCGAGCTCGACATCCTCACCAAGGCGGGCGTGGTCGGCTATCGCATCACCTGGCGGCTCGACCGCAACATCGACCGGCGCATGGTCGCGCATACCGGCGAGCGCGGCTGGTCGATGCACTACCTGCAGCGGGCGGACGATCCCGAGCAGGACCATTGGAAGCCGCTGATCCTCGAGACGCCGGGCCGCTTCGTGCTCGAGCATATGGGCGGGGTCGATCCCGCCAAGGGCATCGACGGCGACGGCTTCCGCTTTGTGCTCGATTGCCTCGACACCGGGCGGTGCTGGGTGAAGCTCTCGCCGCGCATCTCCAAGCAGGACAACTTCCCCTTCTCGGACACCGATCCGCTGGTGAAAAAGCTGGTCGCGCATGCGCCCAACCGCCTGCTGTGGGGCTCGGACTGGCCGCATCCGCAATATTTCAAGCCGATGCCCAACGACGTGGCGCTTTTGGACATGATGCTCGATTGGGTGCCCGACGAGGCCACGCGCAAGCTGATCTTCGTCGACAACCCGGCCGAGCTGTTCGGATTTCCGAAGGTGTAGTCTACGGCGTCATTGCCCGTTCACGCCGCTTACGCCAGCCGCTCCTTCAGCCATCCGACGATCATGGCGAGAATGTCGTCATACGGGACGCCGGGCGTGCGGCCCATGTGGTGGCCTTCCGGATAGATGCGCGCCGACTTCGGGTTGCCGTGCTCCATCAACAGATAGATGTCCTCGACCGGGGCCTGGTCGTCGAGCTTGCCGTTGACGCCGAGCAGCGGCGCCGAGGGCTTGTCGAGCAGCCCCATGGTCTTGAGCGAGAAGCGCGGCACCGCGGCGAGGAATTCCTCCATGGTGTTGGTTCCGACCGCACGGCCGCGCGCATCGAGCAGGCTCGCGGCGCCGAACAGATAGGTCGCGCCCCCGGTCGTGAAGGCCGGCACCAGCCATTCTGTCTGGAAGCCGTGGTGGATGTTGCCGCCATGGAAGACCGCGCCGGCGATCCGGTCGGGGGCCACGAAGGCGAGCCGTGCCGCCCAATAGGCCCCGAAGCTGCCGCCCCATACGCCCAGGCGGCGGCCGTCGAGCTCGCTTCGCGCCAGCAGAAAATCCATCCAGGCCAGGAAGGTGCGCTCGGCCAGCGCATCGCCGTAGAGAAACGGGTTCTCGCCGGTGCCCGGCATGTCGATGGCGAGCGACGCGAGGCCCGCCTTCATGATCAGCGCGCTGGCGCCGAGGCGGTCCTCCTTCCAGCCGTCGACGCCGCCCCAATGCATGACCACGGGCGGGCGCGCGACGCCGGGCGGGACCTGGAGATGGCCGACCAGCGTCCTGCCTTCGAGTGGCAGCTCGATGATGTCGAGCCGCGGCTCGACATGCTGGGCGGCCTTGCGGAAGATGCGCAGCGAATGATGATAGGCCGCAAGCTGGCCGGGCGAGGTCGGCGCCGGATAGCGCCCGACCCGGCAGGCGTCGAAGCCCATCGTGTAGAGCTCTGCAAGCTCCGCCCGGGCCGCGCCCGCCTTTGCGCGCGCGTCGCCCTCGGCTTCGTATGCCAGGCCGATCTTGCACCACTGCTCGGCCCAATGATCGCGATCGAGGCTGGTCAGCGCGGCCATCACGGCCGCGGCATCCTGCGGGCGGATGCTCTCCACCGGATTGAACCGCCCGGCGCGGCGAAGGACCTCCGCCTTGACCTCGTCCAAAGTCCGCTCGCGAGAGCCGGCGGGGACTGACTGCAGGTTCATCCATGACTCCACTGGCTGCCGGAGCTTAAACCTTTGTGCCGCGCAACGTCGCCTTCTCCATCAGCGCGATCAACCCCTTCAGCAGGTCGATCGGCCGCGGCGGGCAGCCGCGGATGTGCAGATCGACCGGAAGGACCTTGTCGACCGCCCCGATCACCGCGTAGCTGCCCTCGAACACGCCGCACCCGCAGCCGCAGTCGCCGACCGCCACCACCCATTTGGGCGCCGGCATCGCCGCATAGCTGCGCTCGAGCGCGACCTTCATGTTGCGGGTGACCGGGCCGGTGACCAGCAGGACATCGCAGTGCCGCGGCGAGGCCGCGAAGCGGATGCCGAAGCGCTCGACGTCATAGATCGCATTGCTCAGCGCGTGGATTTCGAGCTCGCAGCCGTTGCACGAGCCCGCATCCACCTCGCGGATCGTGATGGCCCGGCCGAACAGGTGGCGGGCGCGCTCTTCCAGCGTGCGGCCGGTTTCCTCCAGCGCGACGTCCGCCGCCGACGGCGCCGCGATGGTCACCGGCCGTGCGAACAGGGATTTGAGCAGCAGCTTGCGCATCGTTCAGCGGTGTTCGGTCACAGGTCGTGCCCCGAATAGGAGCAGTTGAAGGATTTGTTGCAGAGCGGGAAGTCGGCCACGATGTTGTTCTCGACCGCCGCCTCCAGCAACGGCCACTGGAACCAGGAGGCGTCGCGCACATGGGCGCGCGCCACGTGCTTGCCGGCGAGGCGCAGCCAGACCAGGAGATCGCCGCGAAACGCCTCGATCATCGCGACCCCTTCGCGCGGCGCCGACGGCGGCGGAACCGGCACGCGCACCGGCCCCTCCGGCAAGGCGGCGAGCCAGGCCTTGAGCAAACCCAGGCTGACCTCGACCTCGGCGATCCGCACCCGCACGCGTGCGTCGACGTCGCCTGCGGAAAAGACCGGGACCCGGAAGGTCATGCCCCCATAGGGCGGATAGGCGGCATCGCGGCGCGTGTCGAAATCGCGGCCCGAGGCGCGGCCGACGTACCCGCCGGCGCCCCAGCGCGCCACCAGGCCGCCCGACACGATCCCGGTCAGGCAGGTGCGATCCTGCAGCGAGGGCGTGTCGTCGTAGTTCTCGACGATCTCGGCGAACCGCGGCGAGATGTCGTCGATCAGGTCGAGGATGGCCCGCACGCCGTCGGCCGTGATGTCGCGCGCAACGCCGCCCGGCACGATCATGTCCATCATCAGGCGGTGCCCGAAGGCGCGGTCGCAGGCGGCCAGCACCGCCTCGCGCAGAATTCCACCATGGGCCAGCAGCAGCGCAAAGGCCGCGTCATTGCAGATCGCCCCGATGTCGCCGATGTGGTTGGCGATACGCTCGAGCTCCGCCATCACGCCGCGCAGAACCTGGGCGCGCGCCGGCACCGCGATGTCGAGCGCGGCCTCGACGGCGCGCGCGAAGCCGAAGCCGAGCGCGACCGTCGAATCGCCGGAGACGCGCGCGACCACGCGCGCCGCCTTGTCGAGCTCGCAATCGGTCAGCAGGCCGTCGATGCCCTTGTGGACATAGCCGAGCCGCGCCTCCAGGCGCGCCACGATCTCGCCATTGGCAGTGAAGCGGAAATGGCCGGGCTCGATGATGCCGGCATGGACCGGCCCGACCGGAATCTGATGCAGGCCGGTGCCCTTGACGGGGAGGAATTCGTAAGCCGCGGGATCGCTGCGCTCCGCCGCCGCGTTGGCCCCCAATGGGGCGCGCAGCCCCCAGGCGCCGTGGTCGAGCCAGCGCCGCGTGTCGGGCGCGCCGGCCGCGACGAAGCCGTAGAGATCGCAAATCGCCCGCTCGAGCCGGATCGCCGCCGGATGATGGCGGCCGATCGACGGAAAGACGCCGTCGGTGACGCGCAGCGACACGATGCCCGGCGCGGCCAGCGCGGCGGCGTTGAGCCCCATATGGACGGCGCCCGCCTCGCCCCACAGCCCGAGCAGCGTGCCTTCGCGCCCCAGCGCCGCGCCGAGCGCGTCCCAGTTGGCGGCGTCGACCTCGTAGCGCGGCCACGGCTTGTGCGCCGGGACCGGATCCCGGCCAGCGAGAAGTGCGACGATCGAGCTGTCGGCCATTTGTGTCATCCCAGCAGCACCGCCACGGCGCGAAACCAGCCCACCACGGCGGCGGGCAGCCACAGGCCGGCCACGAGCACGAGCGCGAGGTGGAGGAACAGCGGCACGTAGGAGGCTTCCACCGGATCCTTCGGCCCCTTCGGGTCGCCGAACACGATGTCCTGCAAGCGCAGGATCAGCGCCCCGAAAGCGACCAGCAGGCCGACCACCAGCAGCACCGCCAGCACCGGCTGGCGCGCGAAAGTCGACGATATGAGAATGAACTCGCTCGCGAAAATGCCGAAGGGCGGCAGCCCCGCGATGGCGAGAACGCCGAACGAAAACCCGACCGCGAGCACCGGATGGGTGACCGACAGGCCGCCGATCTCGGCGATGCGCTGGGTGCCCTTGACCTGCGCGATATGGCCGACCGCGAAGAAGATCGCCGACTTGGTGAGCGAGTGCATCGTCATGTGCAAAAGCCCGGCAAAATTGGCGAGCGGGCCGCCCATGCCGAACGCGAAGGCCGCCACCCCCATGTGCTCGATCGACGAATAGGCGAACAGCCGTTTGATGTCGCGCCGGCGATAGAGCATGAAAGCCGCGAAAAACAGGCTGATCAGCCCGAGCACCACCATGATGGCGCCCACGTTGAGCGACGCCGGATTGGCGGCCAGCACCATCTTGAAGCGCAGCAGCGCATAGAGGGCGACGTTGAGCAGGAGACCCGAGAGCACCGCCGAGATCGGCGTCGGGCCCTCCGCATGCGCGTCCGGCAGCCAGGCATGGAAGGGCGCGAGCCCGACCTTGGTGCCGTAGCCGACGAGCAGGAACACGAAGCCGAGCGACATCATGCGCGGATCGAACCTGGCGGCATTCTGGACCAGCCGGTCCCACGCCATCGCGGGCAGGCCCTCGCCCAGCACCTCCTGGGCCGCCAGATAGATCAGGATGGTGCCGAAGAAAGCGAGCGCGATCCCGACGCTGCCAAGGATGAAGTATTTCCACGCCGCCTCGATCGCCTCGGGGGTGCGGTAGATGCCGACCATCATGACGGTGGAGAGGGTCGCGACCTCGACCCCGACCCAGATGAGGCCGGTATTGTTGGCGAGCAGCGCCACGTTCATGGCGAGCATCATCGCCTGATACATGGCGTGGTAGAAGCGCAGGAACAACGGCGTCAGCCGGCCGGTCTCCAGCTCATGCGCAATATAGGTGGCGCTGAAGATGCTGGTCGTGAAGCCGATGAAGGTCGTGAGCACGACGAAGAAGATGTTGAAATCGTCGACGATCAGGATGTCGCTGCGCATGCGCGGGACGAACAAGAGTCCCACGCCCGCCCCGAAGGTCAGCGCGCAGGCCAGCACGTTGAGGGCGGCGCCGAGCCGGTAGTTGGTGACCAGCGCCAGCAGCACGATTGCGACCGCCGGGACGAGTAGCAGCAGCAGGAGTTCGATCGGAACGCTCATATGCGGTCGCTCCGCTCGCCGCGGAAGCTGTCGAGCGCGCTCACGTCCACGGTATCGAAGCGCTCGCGGATGCGGAACACGAAGACGCCGAACACGATGAAAGCAATCAGGACCGAGAAGGCGACCGAGAACTCGACCACCAGCGGCATGCCCTTGGCGCCGGTCGCGGCCAGCACCAGCCCGTTCTCGAGCGACATGAATCCGACGATCTGGGTCACGGCGTTGCGCCGGGTGATCATCATCAGGAGACCGAGCAGCACCACGGCGAGCGCGAAGGCCAGATCCTCGCGGGTGATGATGTTGACCTCGCCGACCGGCTGGACCAGCAGGATCGAGAGGGCGACGAGCGCCAGCCCCGCCAGCATCGTCACCCCGCCGCCGATCACCTGCTCGATCTCGCGATGAATGTCGAGCTTGCGCACGATGCGATGGAGCGCCGCCGGGACGATGAAGCCCTTGACCACGAGCGCCACCGCGGCTGTCACGACCAGATGCGGCGAGGCCTGCGCGACCGACTGCCAGGCGACCGACAGCGCCAGAACGATGGCCTGCAACGCGAACACGTTGAGCACGGCGGTGACGCGGTCCTGGTAGAGCAACACGAAGCTCAGCACCAGCATGGTGCCGGCGAGCAGATGGGCGATGTCGAAGGCGAGTGAGCCCATCAGAACCCCCGCGACACGAACAGCAGAAAGACCGCGAGCGCCGCTGCCGCGAAGGCGCCGCCGAGAAAGATCGGGTAGCGGAAGACGCGCATCTTCGCGACGCTGGTTTCGCCGATCGGCAGCAGGACCGCCAGCACGAAGATCTTCGCCAGATAGCTTCCCATGCCGAGCGCGAGCGCGCCGACGGTCTTCTCGCCCGTCGCCATGCCGAACGGCACGAACAGGCAGGCGACGAGCGAAAAATACAGCACGAGCTTGAGCGCAGCCGCCGCCTCGATCACCGCGAGGTGGCGACCGGAATATTCCAGCACCATGGCCTCGTGCACCATGGTGAGCTCGAGATGGGTCGCCGGGTTGTCGATCGGGATGCGGGCATTCTCGGCGATGCCGACGCAGATCAGGGCGAACAGCGCCAGCCCGAGCGAGACGCGCAGGCCGACCGAAGCGGTGATGAAGGTCGTCGCGATGGCCGAGAGCTGGGTGGTGCCCGCCACGAGCGCGACCGTGAAGACGATCAGGATCATGGCCGGTTCGGCCAGAGACGCGATCATCACCTCGCGCGACGACCCGATGCCGCCGAAAGCGGTGCCCACGTCCATGCCGGCGAGCGCGAGCGCAAAGCGCGCGGTCCCGAGCAGCGCCACCAGGGCGATGAGGTCGGCCGACCAGGAGAACAGCAGCGCGGTCGCATAGGTCGGCACCAGCGCGGCCGCGACCCAGGTGGCGGCGAAAATGAAATAGGGCGCCACGCGATAGATCCAGGAGGCGTTGTGGGCGAGCACCGCCTCCTTGTGCATCAGCTTCCAGATATCGCGATAGGGCTGCAGGACCGGCGGGCCGATCCGGCGCAGCAGCCGCGCCTTCACCTTGCGGGTGATGCCGAGCACCAGCGGCGCGATCAGCACCACCAGCAGCATCTGCAGGCCCTGCAGGCCGAGCTCGACGATCATCGCCATGCGGCCACCACCAGGAGCAGCAGGATGAGGGCGCAGAACACCAGCGTCAGGTAGCTCCGAATGGTCAGGAATTGCAGCCGGTTGAGCCTGAGCGACACCGTTCCGACGTAGCGCGCGAGCGGCCCGTAGCCGAAGCGCCAGGCCGGGTCGATCACCCGCACCCGGAAGCTGCCCGTCCGCATCTCACCCGGGCCCGGCATGTCGACGATTTCATGCAACCCGAACACGGCGCCGCCGAATACGCGGCGGATCGGCATCGCGAAGCTGGAGCTCGAATACTGCGTCTGCGGCGCGGCGAGCGGAAAGCCGCAGTCCCAGATCGCGCTGCGGCGGGTGGCGCGCGTGGCGAAGCGATGGATCACGATCGCCGTGGTGGTGCCCGAGAAAATCAGGAAGGCCAGGATGATGAGGCCGTTATAGGAGCTGCGGCTTTCGGCGATCGGCACGATCGACATCCAAGCTAGGCCGGCCTGCCGGGGCAGCACATCCCCGGTGAGGGCCTGCACCAGCGGCCCGAGGAGATCGATGAAGAATCCGGGCAGCACCCCGCCGACGACGCACAATGCCGACAAGGCGAACATGGCGGCGAGCGAGAAGCCGTCGGTTTCCCGCGCCTCCCGCGCCGCAGGCGAGCGCGGACGGCCGAGAAAGGTGATGCCGAACGCCTTGATGAAGCAGCCGGCCGCGAGCGCCGCCGCCAGGGCGAGCAGCGCACCCACCGCCGGCACCATCAGCTTCAGTCCCCAATGGGGCAATTGCGGACTGACCAGGATCGCCTGGAACATCAGCCATTCGGACACGAAGCCGTTGAGCGGCGGCAGCGCCGAAATCGCCCCGCAGCCGACCAGGCACGCGACCGCGGTCCGCGGCATGCGGTGGATCAGGCCGCCCATGCGCTCCATGCTGTTTTCGCCGGTTGCGGTCAGCACCGCTCCGGCCACGAAGAACAGCAGACTTTTGAAGACGGCATGGTTGAAGACGTGGAGCAGCGCGGCCGTGAGCGCCAGCGCGGCGGCCCACCCCATGTTGTTGGCGCGGAACGCCAGCGCCAACCCGAGACCGACGAAGATGATGCCGATGTTCTCGACCGTGCTGTAAGCGAGCAGCCGCTTGAGGTCGTTCTGCAGGATGGCGTAAAGCACGCCGATCACGGCGGTGATGCCGCCCAGCGTGATCACGAGCAGGCCGTTCCACGGCGCCGATGCGCCGACCAGGTCGAACACGATGCGCACGAAGGCGTAGATGCCGACCTTGGTCATGACCCCCGACAGCAGGGCGGAGACATGGCTCGGCGCCGCCGGGTGCGCGAGCGGCAGCCAGACATGGAGCGGCACCAGGCCGGCCTTCGACCCCGCCCCGATGAGACAGAGCAGGACGGCGAGCGCGGCCGCGAGCGGTAACGGCGGCGCGGCGCGGATCGCATCGAACGCATAGCCGCCCTGCTGGCCCGCCAGCACCCCGAAGGCGAGCAGCAACGCGAGCGTGCCGAAGCTCGCCATCACGAGGTAGATATAGCCGGCGCGCGCGTTCGCCGGGTCGCGGTGATGCGCGAGCACGATCGCCCAGGAGGCGAGCGACATGAGCTCCCAGGAGAGCAGGAAGGCGAAAGCGTCATCCGCCATCAGCACCAGGTTCATGGCAGCCAGGAACACCGGATAGTAGGGCAACACCCGCATGGGAGCGGCTTCGTGCCGCCCGTAGCCGAGCGCATAAAGGCTGGTCACCACGCCGCCCAGATCGATCACGGTGAGGAAGAAGGCCGACAAGGCGTCGATGCGGAAATGCCCGCCGAGCCCGGCGAGGCCGAGCGGCAGGATGACGGCGGACGCGGTCCCGGCGAGAAGTTGCGTCGCGCCGACCACGAGCCCGACGAGCGCGATCGCGCCCGAGGCGCCATACACGAAGGTCGTCCCGAACGGGCCGCGGACGAGCGTGAGCGCCGACACCACAAAAAATGCCGCCACGCAGCCCAGCCCGACGAGCACCGCCATGCCGATCACCTCACCTCGTCTCGTCTGGACGCGACGCGCCCAGCGCGCGGCAGTGCCCGCCGCGCCCGGAGCGCGCAAGCGTGACCGAAACAAGACAGGAGAATTATCGCGCCGGAATCGGCCACCGCCGGATGCCCTCTTTCTTAAGAGAGGGCGTCCGCCGATGCACTAGGTATTTGCCCGGAGGTGTCCGCCAAGCAAACGCCCGGCGGCGCGGCTAGCGGGTCAGCACGATGAAGTCGGTTTCATTGCCGGTCTCGGGCCCGAGCCCCTGATCCGAGATGATCAAGGTGGCGCCCTGCGACATCAAGGCGGAGATGCGCGCGAGCGCGGGGGCCGGGATCTCGACCCGATCGAGCGCCTCGGCGGCGCTCGCGGTCCGCGTGACCGGCGGCGCGGCGGTCTTCTGGACGTGCCGGCTCCGGTTGCCTTTCGGGTCGCGGAGCGCCTCGATCGCCCTGGCGGATTCGTCCGACAACGAGAGCTCGAGCCAGCGGAAGCTCACGCCATCGGGCAGCGCCTCGCTGGCCGTGTAGAGGTGGGTGCCGAGCGGAAGCTCGGGCCGCGCGACCGTGACGGGCGCGTTGAACACCGGCTGGAAGCCCTTGCGGACGAAGACCTTGCCTTCCTTCTTGCTGACAAAGACCGTGATCGGGCCGGGCCGCAGCGGCCGCTCGGGGCCGAACGGGACGACGGCGCTCTGGACTTTGGGCGGCGCGATCACCGGTTCGAGGGCCCTCGGGCCGCTCTCGGGCTTCGGTGCGTTCGCCTGCTCGAAGGTCTTCGGCATCTCGATCGGTTGCGCGGGCGTCACGACGACGGACTTCACCATCACGGTGCCGGTCGCCGGCTCGAAGGACGGCGCGGCGGTCTCGGGGGTGAGCGCCGGCGTGGCCGTTTCGCCGGCAGGACGGGCGCCGATCTGCACAGCGTCTTTCACGCTGTCTTTCACACTGTCTTGCATGCCCTCTTGCGCGTCTTCCTGGGCGTGATCTTGGGCGGCGTCGTCCGGGACCGCCGGTGCGTCGGCCGCCGCGGCCAGATCCGCCGGCTCGCGCAGCTCCGCCGAGGCGTTGTCGACGGGCGCAACGGCGTTCCCGGCGGCGTCGCGAGGGGCGGCCGCGCGCGCGGGTCCTTGCGCGGACCCTTGCGTGGCCTGTTGGGCGCTCTCTGGGGCGTTCTCTTGGGGCTTCTCCTGGACCGGTTCTTTCGCGGCATCGGCGGTCGTGGCGACCGGCGGCTCGGCGTCTTGATGCGGCCCGGCGGCGTTCGCCTCGACCCTCGGCTTGAAAACGCCGGCCGGCGTCCGCGGATCGCCCGCATCCGACATCATCGTCGGGCTCTGGCGCTGCGCGGTCTTGACCGCCGCGCCGGGCTTCTCGGGTCCGGGCGGCGCGGTCAGCTGGCTGAGGCTGTCGACGGCGGGCTTGGGCAGCTGGAACAAGCCGGGATGCTCGAAGGCCACCGGCGTAATCTCGTTGCGGGTGATGATGACGCGGGCGCCCGCGCGCGTCAGGCCGTAGAGTTTCACGGCAAAATCATAGGGCATGCGGATGCAGCCATGGGAGGCCGGATGACCGGGCAGCACGCCGGCATGCATCGCGACACCCGACCAGGTGATCCGCTGCATATAGGGCATGGGCGCGCCGCTATAGATGTTCGATTCGTGGAAAACCTGTTTCTGGATGACGCTGAACACGCCCGTCGGGGTCGGATGTCCGGGCATGCCGGTCGACACCGGGGACTGCGCGATCACCTCGCCGCGGTCGTAGAGCGTCAGGCGCTGGCTGGCGATCGAGATGGCGATGAGCGGCATCTGAAGCGCCTTGGCGGCCTTGGGCGCCTTGGACACCTTGGGCGCCTTTTTGGCCTGCACGGCGCGTTTGGCGACCGGCTCCCGGGACTCCCAACGGTCCCAGCGATCGCCATGGTCCCAGCGGCCCGGACGCTCCCAACGGTCCCAATCGGCATGCGCCGAACCGACACCCGCGAACAGGATGGCGGCCGCCACCCCGCCGGCCAATGCCCGGCGCCTACGTCCGATCACCGACAACGCCCTGCCGCCCGAAAGCGAGCCCTCAACACCTTTACCAGACATCACTACTCCCCAGACGGCAGCCTAGCTCGCAAACTCGCAGAAAACTATTCGGTTCCCCGCATCAACGCCATGGCGTTAACGCCACCCGGTGCGGATTTTCACGACTATTGTTAAGGATCGGGCGGATGAGCGGACGGCCGCTGGGGCGACAGGATTCTCAACGGGTTATGTCCCCCGATTCGCATACCCCCGGGGGCGGAACGCGAGCAACCTCCCGCGTCGATGCACGACAGGTTGCATCCCGCACGTCGCCGGTGCCCGCGTGTGGGGTCAGACATGTCCGGCAAGCTGAACCGGGAATTCCGTCAGGGCCGGGCATAGCCGTTCGAAGAACGGCGTCGCATGCGCTAGCGATGCAGGCAGGCGTAAACCCGCACCAGCGCGCGGCTCGCCGCCGGCACCGCGCGCGCGGCGTCGCGGTTCGCGGTCGCCACCGCGCAGGACAGCCAGAAATAATTCGCCCGCGGATTGACCACCAGTCGCGAGGGCGCAAAGCCGGGCGCCAGCAGCACCGACAAATAGGGCGTGGTCGAATTCCACGACAGACGATTGGCGCCGGCTCTGTCCGGCGACACGAAACGCGCATCGCCGAGCGCCGGATCCGATGCGGTGCCGGTGGCGAGGGCCTCGATGTCGGCCTTGTAGTGCGTCCAGGCCACGACGAATTTCGCGGTCTCGACCGCGTGCACCAGCGTCACCAGCGCGATGGCGCCGACAGCGGCGCGCGCGATCGTGTCGCGCGCGCGCGCGCCACCGAGCGCCGCCGACAGGCGCCGCAGGATCGGGACGCTCAGCCGGCCATCGGCATCGAGCGCATGCGTCGCAGCGAGACAACCGAATCCCAGCGTTGCGATCAGGAGCATGGTGCGAAAAAAATATCGGTGATAGGTGTGCAGCGACTGGTCGAACCACAGCCAGTAGACCGCCAGCCCCGCGGCGACGATCGCGCCGGCGACCAGCTGCGCCGCCGCCGGCGCGAAACGGCGAAGGACTGCAAAGAGAATCCCGTAGCTGGCGAGCGCGCCCACCAGCGACAGGAAAAAGGCGTTGACGAACCGGTCGGGGTCGAAGAAGTGCAGCGCCGCCGCGGTGAAGACCCCGGCGTAATAATCGTCGGGCCGGAATGCCGCCCTCACGGCCGCCCAGATTGCCAGCACCGCCAGGAAGGCGCCGGCCGCGCGCCACAAGGCGGCGTCGCGCATTCCGCGCAACGCCAGCGTCGCCAGGATGGCGAGCTCGAGCACGATCGCGCCTTCATGGGTGAAGGCGAGCGCGAGCAGCAGACCGAAGACCAGCACGGCCCCGCCGAGGCTCTGGCGCGCGTAGTGACAGACCGCGAGCGCCGGCCAGAACAGCGCATGCGCCATCCACATCTCGGTCGGGAAGCCGAAGACCAGCGGCGCCGCACAGGCAGTCGACGCACAAGCGTAAGCGAAGACGATGCGGCCCGGCGAGCGGTCGGCCGCCCAGGTGGCGGCGAGCCCGACGAGCGGCGCCACGAAGAACAGGAATCCGTAGAGTGCGATGCCGCCACGGGCGTCTGTCGTCAGGCCCACATAGGCCTCGGCCGGGACGAAAGAAAATAGATAGACGAGGAGGCGGCCCGGCATGTTGTGCAGATGGAATGCCCAGGCATCCTGCACGGCGACCGCGTAGGAAAAGATCGAGCCGTCGCCATACATCTGCAGGTCGTAGCGCAGCCCGATGACGACGAAGAGGACCGACCAGCCGATCCCGAGTGCGACCACGAGGGTGCGCAGCGCCGCCGCGGAACCAACCGCGGCATCGGGCCGGGCGGCGCGCCGCAGCTCGCCCGACTGCAAGATATCCGTCCCCATGTCGACTCCGGCCGGCTGGACGCCGCGCCAACCTGTCGCCTTTCTGGTCGCCGGATGCAAGTGTAGGGGTTGATCGCGCGGCCGAGAATCGCAACGCTCTCCGGCGGGACCCGGGTTTCCCCGCTTGTGCTCGGAACAGGCGGAATAGCCGGGCCGAAGGATTGTTACATCTATCGGGGCGGCATCGAGCCTTTCGGTTCGGCTGAAAATCCGAAAACTCTGGGAGCAGCGGAACCGGTGAGTCAGGCCGAACAGACCGACGTATCGCGCTACTATGATCTGCTCCATCTGTGGACGCGGCTCAACAAGGGGTTCCGGGCTTTTTCCGGAATCGAGGCGCGCGCCATTCATCGATGGCTCGATCATCCCGACAGCGGCGATTTCAGCCCGGCGACGATTCACGCCATCATGCTGGCGGGCGGCCTCGCCGACACGCCGATCGCGGCGCTCGATGCCGGGTGCGGCTATGGCGGAACGATGTTCGCCTTGCAGGCCGCGCTGGGCGGCTGCTGGCACGGCATCACGATCTCGCCGCGGCAATGCGCGGTCGGCGCCAAGGCCGCGCGCCAAAAGGGCCTCGCCGATGCGGTCACCTTCGCCTGCGGGTCCTATGACCAGCCGCAAACGCCCGGCTACAACCTGATCTACGGCATCGAGAGCCTGGTCCACAGCATCGACCCGGCCCGGACGGTCGCCAATCTGGCGGGCGCGCTGCGCCCGGGCGGTACCTTCATCATCGTCGACGACATGCCGGTCGACCCGGTGCCGGCGGAATTCGCCGGCGACCTGGCGGGCTTCAAGGCAGCGTGGCGCTGCCCCGTGATGCCGTCCGCGACCCAATGGTCGGCGCATCTCGCCGCCGCGCAATGCGACGTCGTCGACACCCGCGACCTCAGCGGCCTGATGCGGCCGCGCTCCGAGCGCGAGGTGTCGCAGGCGATCGGCGAGGTCCGCCGGCGCCGCCGCTGGCGCGATCTGCTCGGCCTGCGGCGGATCGGCGAAGCGGAGATCGGCGGCCTGCTGCTCGAGCGGCTCGGCCGCGAGCGCGTCGTGCGCTACATGATGATCCGCGCGCGCAAGCGCGGTTGAGCACGTCGCCTCAGCCCCGCTCCGCCGCCAGCCGGAGCACGCGCTCCCGGCTCGCGTGATGGGCCGCCATCAGGCTGTGGATGTCGCGCGGAAGCTCGGCGCCGCGGCGCTCCCCCGGCGGCTTGAGCTGCGCCGAGATGTAGGCCCCCTCCTCGCGCCCCAATGCCACCAGGCCGCGGCCGAAGCTCATCTGCTCGCGCTGATACCGCGCCAGAGCGGCCACCAGATCGTCGTCGTGAGCAAGCAGCGCATCGGCGAGCGAGGCGGCGTCGAGCGCCGCCTTGGTGACGCCCGCGCCCACATGCGGACGCGCCACGAAGGCGGCGTCGCCCAGGAGCGCCACCCGGCCGAAGGTGATGGCGGGCGATTCCAGATCGAAGATCGGCTGGAAGAAGGGCTCGGAGCGCGCGAAGACGTCGGCGATCTGCGGCGCCACCACGTCGCGCGCCCTCGCCTTGATGCCGGCGATGATCTCGGGGCGGATGAGCGGCGGCGCGATCGAGAATTCGTGACGCCGGCCGGTCGCGTCGGTGCACAGGTCGACCAGCGTGGTCGCCGGGTCGGTCGGGCGATACCAGATGATATTGTAGGCGCGCCGGCCGGCCGCGGTGTCGTTGTCGCGACCGGGGACCGGGTAGCCGATGAGCTGCTCGCCCTCCGGCAGGCAGAAGGTGTAGCTCTCGAAAATCTCGGCGCGGATTTTTTGCGGAATCTCGCTTTCCTGCAGCATCGCCCGCCAGGCGATGTAGCCGGCATAGAGCGGCTGGAGGTCGGGCAGGAATTGGCCGCGCACGGTCGAACGGATGCCGTCGGCGCCGACCAGCAGGTCGCCGCGCGCGCGCGCGCCATCGGCGAAGACCGCGGTGACGCTATCGCGGTCCTGCTCGACGCGATCGAGCGCGCTGCCGAGCCGGTAACAGTCCGGCGGCAGCGGTGCCCGCAGCGAGCGGTAGAGCCGCGCCCAGCCGCTCATCAAGCGCGCGGTCGGTTTCTCCAGAACCACCTTGCCGTCGCGGTCCAGGCAGATCACCTTTGCGACCTTGACCCCCATGGAGTCGTCGAACGGGATGCCGGCGCGCCGCAGCACGTCGATGAGGTGCGAATGCGTCCCGATGCCGGCGCCGCGGCTCGGCAGATCGACGGCGTTGCGTTCGAACACCACCGTGTCCCAGCCCACGCTGCGCAACAGATGCGCCGCGATCAGCCCGCCGAGCGAGCCGCCGATGATCAGAGCGCGGCGTTGGGGCATGGGTTCATTCTCGGAATGCGTAGGGTGGGCAAAGGCGCGGAACGCGCCGTGCCCAAGCGAAATTCAGTCGGTGGGCTTCGCTGCGCTCAGCCCACCCTACGGTCTCCCCGCCTACGCCAGCGCCCAGGAAATCTCGTCGTGGCCGGGCTTGTAGTCACGGTTGCTCTGGGCCGGGTTGCGGTTGACCAGCGGACGGCCGAACATCGGATGGGTCTGGGCGCGCACCTCGTGCTCGACGGTGAACAGGACCTCGCGGGTGTCGAGATCGATGATGTCGTTGAAGCGGTACTCGTAGGCGTCGAACTCGCGCGTGATCAGGCCGAGGTCGATCAGCTTTTTGTGCGGGCCCGAAAAATCGGCGATGTAGATCTGGGCATGATGGCCGTCGTAGCGCAGCGGCGGCGCATCGGTCTCGCGGAAGTAATAATACTGCTTGTCGCCGACCGCGACCTTGGCGTGCGGACCGGTGTGATCGGAGATCACCTCGGCGGGCGCGCCCATGATGTCGCGGTAGAAGCGGGCGATGCCGGGCGCGCTGCCGGGCCGCACGTCGAATGCGATATAGGCCATGCCGAGCGCAACGCGGCCGAAGCGGGCCGGATCCGGCTCGTGGCAGCTGATGCGGTTGCCCCACGGACAGGTGGTCTAGACGCCGTCATTGGTCTCGCGGAACGAGAATT
>Ga0137359_10001986_pt1 | contig 16352 bp, 16 predicted proteins | sample Mad1_40_16metaG_FD_108281 | JGI IMG/M metagenome (GOLD analysis project Ga0137359, IMG submission 108281) | Vadose zone soil microbial communities from Angelo Coast Range Reserve, California, USA - Mad1_40_16 metaG | ecosystem: Environmental > Terrestrial > Soil > Vadose zone | place: USA... | reverse complement strand
TCGCCACCGACCTGCGGGCGGGCCATTTTGCTGTGGCGATCGGCAGCGCCGAGGGCGAGGCTGTCGCAACCCTGGGCATCGTCGCTTTGGCGGGCGGCGCGTGGCGCAGCCGCCTTGGCGGGCAGATCGATGCCAGGCTCGTCATCGACGCGCGCCTTCCGACGATTGCGGAAGGCGGTGCGCTGGTCAGTGCCGATGGCAGCTTGATAGGTATCCCGGTGTTCGGGCCGCGACGGCGCGTCCTCGCCATCCCGGCGGCGACCATCGCCCGCGTGGTGCCGATCATCGAGGACCGCGGCCATATCAGGCGCGGCTACCTCGGGGTCGGACTGCAGCGCGTCCCGCTCGCCGCGGCTGAAGGCGCCGAGACACGGCGCGGCGCGATGGTGGTGACGCTCGATCCAGCGGGCCCAGCCAAGGCCGCAGGCATTCTCCAGGGCGACATCATCGTGCGGCTGGGCGGCTCGGCGGTGACCGGCCTGCGCAGCCTCTACCAACAGCTCGGGTCCGATGCGGTGGGGAAAAAAATGGCAGTCGATCTCATCCGGGCGGGGGCACACAAGACCGTCGACGTCACCATCGCACCGCGTCCACAGGCCTGACTTGTGACACTGCGGCGACCAATCCGCGTCGTGCTTCACATTGCGGATTGCGCCCTTCGCGCTGACATCGCGGATGCCTGCGAAGGCGCCGGCATCGCGGTGGCGGATTCCCGTCCCTCCCCTCCCCCGCCCCCTGCCCTAACCCTCCCCCGCTTGCCGGGGAGGGACGGGTGGGAGCAAGGGGAGGGTCGGGAGGAGGCGGATGGCGATGTGGTCCTGACTGATCGGCCCATCAAGACCGCCGTTCCGGCCATCGCCCTGGTGTCCGGCGAGCCCCCCAGAGTTTGGCCAGCAAATGTCCGCGCCGTGGTGCCGGCGGATGTGGATGCCGCGACGCTGGTGGCGATCATTACCGTCGTCGCCGCCGGCTATGCGCTGGCCCCCCCTCCCTACCCTCCCCTTGCCCCCACCCTTCCCTCCCCCGCTCGCGGGGGAGGGTTAGGGAGGGGGGCGGGGGAGGGTAAGGGAGGCGGAGCGAACGAAGACCTCTCACCCTTCGCTGATCCCGGCGACGTGGCCGATGAATCGGCCAAACGCTCTGTCGCTGCGGGAACGCGAGGTGCTGGCGCTCCTGGCCGAGGGCGCGTCCAACAAGGAAATCGCGCGCGCCCTCGCGCTATCGATCCATACCGTCAAATTTCACGTCGCTGCGCTCACCGAAAAGCTCGGCGCCCGCAGCCGCGGCGAAGCCGTCGCGATTGCGATCCGCGCCGGCCTGGTGATGGTGTAAGCCCCCACCCGCTGTAGGGACGACCTGGAGGCGACCCTGCAGGCGCCCCTCGCGGTCGCCCGGTTTGCGCACAGTGTCCGCCGAACACAGGGCGACCACAAGGGTCGCCCCTACATCATGACGTCTCGACCCGTCAGCTTGGCCGAGGCAAGCGCCTAGACTAGCCCCCAGTCTTTGCCTCGAATTCCCTGAAAACAGGGAAAATAACAGGGAATTTGCGATTTTTTGATTAGTTTGGCGATTTTCGATATTAAGTCACGTATTAATTTCAATATCTTGCACCCGAATTCCCTGCAAATTAAAACAGGGAATGTTTTCCGCCGGAACAGGGAATGTTTTCCGCCGGAACAGGGAATTGATCCGCCGGAACAGGGAATAACAGGGATTCTCCTCCTCTGATAAGACAAACCGCCCGAACGGCGGGCGGTACTACAGTTAAAAATATAATATAAGAGTGTGATTATTTAATGGCGGTACCGAGCGATTTTTTTGCCAGCGCGAAAGCCATTTTCAGGGTTCATATCGCCTGCTCCCGGCGCAGCGCCGCGATCTCTTCCGCTCCGTAGCCCAATGCGGCAAGTACATCTTCCGTATCGGCTCCAAGCCGGGGTGGCGGCACGGCTGGCGCCGGATCGCCGCTCTGCAAGCGAAAGCCTGAACGCACCACCGCGACGGGTTTGGCCACGCCGGGCGCCCCATCGAATGTTTTCACGAGCCCACGCGCCTTGATCTGCGGGTGCGCCAACGCTGCCGGAATATCGAGCACCTCGCCGGCCGGAACGCCGTGCGCGTTGAACAGCGCCGACCATTCGCAAGCCGGTCGTTCCGCAAGCGCCGTTTCGATCTCGGCCTTGAGGGCAAGCCGATTGTGCTTGCGCGCCTCGCGTCCGCAAAAGCGCGGGTCGCTGACGAGCTCCGGCCGGCCGATCAGCCGCGCCAGAGTTTCGAACTGCTGCTGCTGATTGGCCGCGATGTTGAGCGGGCCGTCGCCAGTGGCGAACATTCCGGATGGAGCTGCCGTCATGTTCTCGTTGCCGAGCGGCTGCGGCCGAACGCCCGCGATCAGCCAATTGGAGACCTGCCAGCCCATGGTAACGAGCGTTGCTTCCAGCATGGACACGTCGATGAACTCGCCCGCGCCGGTCCGCCCGCGCCGCACCAGGGCCGCCGCGACCGCAAAAGCCGCAGTCAGGCCGCCGATGGTGTCGGCTACCGGATAACCGACCCGCAGCGGCGCCGTGTTTGCGTCGCCGGTCACGCTCATGACGCCAGACAGCCCCTGCACGATCTGGTCATAGGCTGGATTGTCCTTGAGCGGCCCGTCCTGCCCGAAACCCGATATGGCGCAGTAGACAAGTCCCGGTCTCATTTGGCGCAGGATGTCGTAACTAAGGCCCAGGCGCGCCATGACGCCCGGCCGAAAATTTTCCATGACTACATCGGCCGACCCCACCAGCCGGCGAAACACTTGCCTGCCGGCCTCACTCTTGAGATTGACCGTCACCGACCGTTTGCCGGCGTTCTGAGCGAGAAACGAGGCGCCCATCAGTTTGCGATTGAGATCGGCGTCGGCGCCGAGCTGGCGGGCAAGATCGCCGCAACCGGGCGCCTCGACCTTGATCACGTCGGCGCCAAGCAACGCGAGCTGATAGGCGCCGAACGGCCCGGCGAGCACGTTGGTCAAGTCGAGGACGCGAATTCCTTCGAGCAGCCGATCCATGTTCGTCATGCCTCGACTGAGCTGCACCGACGCGAAATGATAAAGGTATAAAAATACCATAGCGAACTGTGGGATGGATTTTGTGGAAACGAACTGATTTTGGAATTCCCAACGAAATCAATGCCGTCCGGTGTCATGTGGGAAGGCCTGCTTCTCGTTGATCAGGGCGCGGATTACGGTTCACGGGCTTGCTCGGCGGCCAGCTCCTCGCGGCAAACTCTTTCCAAGGTAGGCAGATCATCATGCACCACGCGCCATAATACGTCGTAGGCTACGTGCTCGTAGTCATGCCGAAGGACGTTGCCGACGCCGGCAACCTTGGACCATGGAATGATGGGATGGCGTGCTTTCATCGCTTCGGGCAAGCGACGGCTAGCTTCGGATATGATTTCAAGACCGCGTTCGACCAGCCACTGCTTCCGTCGCTCGGTCTGGAAGGCCTGAATTGTCACCCCCGCCAATTCAGCGCAGATCAGCTCGATAGCCTCGATTATATCAGCAAGGGGCGCTGCAGACGACGAGGACGCCATCAGAACACTTGCTGGGCGGCGGCTTCAATCTTCGGTCGCAGGATGCGGTGAAGGCTCCGCCGCGTCATGATGTCGGCCTTGCAGCCGAGAATTCTTTCCGCCGCGTCCTTTATGTCCATCAGTTCGAAGAGCCCGAGTGACCCTTCCGGATGATCGAAAAACAGATCAACATCGGAATCATCGCGTGCTTGGTCGCGAGCCGTCGAGCCGAACAAATAGAGATGCTCGACACCGAGCTGTTTCAACTCGGCTTCGTGTTCCTTAAGCTTGGCGATGGTAAGATCACGCCTCATTTTTAAGTAATAGCACGGACTTGAGCGCGGGTGTTATCTTAATAGAAAATACTCCAGAGGCCGGGCTGCAAGGAGAACATCCATTCGCGCCGACGTGCAAAAAATCCGTACACCGTCAGTGCCGTGGCGCTTTCGCGTGTTGAACCTCCTGTGGTTCGGCCGTTCGGTGCGAGCCCAGATTCTGCTCGTGTTCATTGCGCTCAACCTCGTCGCCGCATCGATCGCCGGCGGCGTCATCATCTTCAAGGCCGGCGCTTCGACCCGCATCGAGATCGCGGCATCCATGCGGCTTGCCGAACTGATGGCCAACGAAGCCGTCCAGCTCATCCAGCACGGCATCCCGGCGGAACAATTCTTGCGCACCCTGCCGGGTCAATTGCGGTTCTTGCGCCATGTGCGCATCGGGGTGCGCGACGCAGCCGGACAACCGGTTTCCGATCAAGCCGCCGAGCGAACGGAGCCGGTGCGGGAGGACAGCCGTGCCGCCGCGCCGGCATGGTTCGCGATGCTGATCGGCCCGCCGGTCGAGCGACACGAGGTGGCGGTCGTCGTCGACGGGGGGACCATCGGCACCGTGGAGATCGTCAGCGAGCCGCGAGACGAAATCGCGGAAGTCTGGGAGAACACGATTGCGCTTGCGGCGGTGGCCGCGGTCACGGTGCTGGTGATCGTCGGCATCCTCTATCTCGTGCTCGGCCGCGTGCTCGACCCGCTCACCGCCCTTGGCACCGGACTGCGCGGCCTGGAACGACGTGACTACAAGGTGCGGCTCGTCCGCCCGAAGGTGCTTGAATTCGCCGCGATCGTCGACCGCTTCAACGCGCTCGCGGGCGCGCTCGACGACGTCCGCGCCGAGAACCTGGCGCTCAATCGGCGCGTGATCACGGCCCAGGACGACGAGCGCCGGCGCACCGCCCTTGAACTGCACGACGAGGTCGGGCCGAGCCTGTTCGGCCTCAAGGCCAACGTCGCGTCGATCGCAAAAGCAGCGCTCGGATTGCCGGAGGCCGCGGCCGCGACGGTGGCGGAACGCGTGCGCGATCTTGCCGCGATCATCGATCACCTGCAGGGCATCAACCGCAGCATGCTCAACCGGCTGCGGCCGATGGCGCTTGGCCATGTGCCGTTGGCGGACATCATTGCAGAGCTTGTGCGCGACCGGGCGCGGGCGCATCCGCATATTATTTTTACGCATGATGTCGAAACGCTCGACCGCAGCTATGACGACACGGTGGACCTGACGCTCTATCGCTGCGTTCAGGAAAGCCTGACCAATGCGATTCGCCATGCCAACGCGAAGGCTATCGAGGTGAGGGTGGTGGCCTGCCGCGGTATCGCGTCTCCCTCCCCCCTTGTCGGCAGCGTGATGGCATGTGGTCACCCTCCCCTGGAGGGGGAGGGTCGGACTGCCGGAGGCAGTCCGGGGTGGGGTGACGGCGAGGCAGCAAACGACGGCGACGCAGTATATGCCGAAGCGCTGTCACCCCCTCCCGGCCCGCTGGCGCGGGCCGACCTCCCCCCTCCAGGGGGAGGTGCCAACGGTGGGGCGTGGCTCGAACTGACGGTGCGCGACGACGGCTTCGGCTTCGCGGCAGGCCAGGCGCCGGGTTTCGGGCTTCGCGGCATGCAGGAACGCGTTCAGGCGCTCGGCGGCGAGTTCGCGATTGAAGCCGGAAACGGCTGCGGCACTTGCGTGCGCATCGTGATTCCGTTGCCCTTGCCGCTGCCGTCGCGGTACCCCCTCCCTGACCCTCCGCCGCATGCGGGGGAGCGTCGGGAGGGAGCCACCGACTATGCCAGCGGTTCCCCATGACCTCGGTCCTCATCATCGATGATCATCCCATCGTGTTGCAGGGGTGTCGGCGCGTGCTCGAGGACGCCGGCATGGAACCGGTGCTGACCGCCAGCGATCTCGTCGCCGGCTACCGGCTCTATCGCCGCCACCGACCCGATGTCGTCGTCGTCGACCTCGCTATCCAGGGGAGGGGTCTCGGCGGCCTCGATCTCATCCGCCGCATTCGCACCCACAACCCGCACGCCCGCATCCTGGTGCTCAGCATGCACAATGATGCGATGATCGTGGCGCGTTCGTTGGAGGCCGGGGCGTCCGGCTATGTGCTCAAGGACACCTCGTCGGAACAGCTCGTCAAAGCGGTGCAGCAGGTCGCGAACGGAGTGCCTTATCTCGACGGCGAGCTTGCCATGAAGGTGGCGCTCATCCGCTCGGGCGGCGCGCGCCGCAATCCGCTCTCCGAGCTCACCCCGCGCGAATTGCAGGTGCTGGCGCTGCTCGCCGACGGCAAGCCCTATGACCGCATCGCGAACGAGCTTAACGTGAGCTATAAAACCGTCGTCAATGTCAGCTCCCAGCTCAAGCAGAAACTTAAGGCGAGCAATCTTCCCGAGCTGATCAGCACCGCCGTGAAACTCCTCGCGACGCCCCCCTGACACCCGCCGCTCTCAGTACAAGCTTCGGCCCCGACGCGGATCACAGCCCCGGGCGGAACGCGGCTGCCTTCACTTCGTTGAGGTCAACAGTACGTGGTCGGTATCAAGTGACTGCAGGAAGGCTGCGGCCTGCGATGCGTTTTCATGTTCGATCCGCTCAACACCATGACGTCGCCCTGCCAATGGTCGGCCTTCTTTTGAGCGTCATAGCCATTACGGACACATCGGCGAGAGACTACGGCCAATACCGCGATGTTGATCCGGCGATACGCGAATGGGTTCAGGGACTGAAGGACAAAACGGGTCAAGGCTGCTGTGCAACCGCAGACGGACACCCGGCGGAGTACGAATGGGACACCGTCGGTAATCGCTACAAGGTCCGCATCGAAGGCCAATGGTACGTCGTCCCCGCCGAAGCCGTGGTCGATGAGCCGAACAAGCTTGGCTACGCGACCGTTTGGTATTGGTGGTCCTGGGAGCTCGATGGAAAAAAGATTTATCACATAAGGTGTTTCTTACCTGGTCCGGGCGGTTGAGGCGATTTGGCCGATTTCGTCCAGCCTGCGCGAAGAGCGATTACCAAAAGTTCCCGCTCAGATTTGGAACTTGATCCGGGCGACAGGCAACCGGGAATCGGTCAAGCTCACTGCGCGGATATGGGGAGGCGTCGTAAGGCGTCGAGAGGGGCGTAGTGAGAAATCGTGATATGTGCCGATGGGGCCGGCGTGCATCGGTTGTTGCACCAGCGATTGCGGTCGCACTGGCGATGGCTCCGTCGAACGCTTCCGCCCAGACGGTGCTGCCCGATATCAATGTGATCGCGCCGTCGCCGCTGCCGCCCCGCCGCTCGCCACCCCGTCCGGCGACGGCCCCGCAACGCCAGACAGCTGCGGCGCCTGCCCAAGCCGCTCCCGAGCAACCGCCGACCGGTGGCATCGATCGGGACAAGGTGCCGGCCAATACGCAGGTGCTCACCACGGCGGATCTCGATCACGCGCGGTCGCCCGATTTGCTTCAATCCCTGGTACGGTCGTTGCCGGGCGTATCCGTCAGCGACCAGACCGGCAATCCGTTCCAGCGCGATCTCCAATACCGCGGCTTCACGGCCTCTCCGGTCATCGGCACCCCTCAAGGTCTTGCCGTCTATCAGAACGGCGTGCGCATCAATGAGGTGTTCGGCGACACGGTCAATTGGGACTTCATCCCGGATGTGGCCGTACACCGCCTGTCGCTGGTGCCCAACAATCCGGTCTACGGCCTCAATGCGATCGGCGGCGCGATATCGGTCGAGATGAAGAACGGCTTCACCTATCAGGGCAAGGAAGCCGAGGTGATGGGCGGCTCGTACGGCCGCATCCAGGGCGCGGCCCAGGCCGGGTTCCAGGACGGCAACATCGCGGGGTACGTCATGGCCGACGCGATCAGAGACGACGGATGGCGCCAATTCGCCTCGTCCTCCCGGCTCAAACGCATGTACGTTGACCTCGGCGCGCGCAGCGACCAGGGCGAGTTCCACCTCTCCTTTACGGGCGCCGACAACACGCTTTCCGGCACCGTCGGGACGCCGCTCGAAATGCTCCAGCGGCAATGGTCGAGCGTCTTCACGTGGCCGCAGACGACGCACAATCAACTCGCCTTCCTGACCGCGAACGGGAGTTACAGTCCGACCGATACGCTCACGCTCTCCGGCAACGCCTACTTCCGCGGCTATTGGCAACACCATGTGGACGGCAACAATACCGACGCCCAGCCCTGTGAAAATCCGCCCACGACTGTTTGTTTCGGCGATGGCTCGACCCGGCTCAACGGCGCCGACAATCTGGTCATCCCAACGTCCGCAACCCTCGGCCAGCTCGACCGCACCCTGACCAACGCCGCGAGCTATGGCGGCTCGGTCCAGGCGACCAGCACCGCGAAAATCCTGGACCACCCCAACAACATCGTGGTCGGCATGAGCATCGATCGCGGCCACGTGCAATTCAACGCCGCCAGCGAACTCGGGACGGTCGATCAGAACCTGTTCGTCACCGGCACCGGCGTCATCATCAACCAGGATCAACTCGCGCCCGTGAGCTTGGTATCGAACACGACCTACACGGGGATATACGCCACCGATACCTTCGAGGTCACGCCGCGGCTCGCGCTCACCGCGGGCGGTCGCTTCAACATCGCTCAGATCACGCTCAACGACCAATTGGGCGGCGCGCTCTCAAGCGACAACCGCTTCCAGCGTTTCAACCCGGTGGTCGGCGCAACGTTCAAGCTCCTCCCCAACATGACCATCTATGGGGGCTATTCGGAAGCGAACCGGGCGCCGACGCCGCTGGAGCTCGGCTGTGCCGATCCGACCCGCCCGTGCCTGATCGATAATTTTCTCACCTCGGATCCGCCGCTCAAGCAGGTGGTGTCGCGCACCGTCGAAGCCGGCCTGCGCGGCAATTTCGCGCTCGGCCCGGCCAATGGCCAGCTCGTTTGGAATGCGGGAGTCTTTCGCACGGCGAACACCGACGACATCATCAACGTGGCAGTCAGCAACACGCTCGGCCAGGGCTTCTTCCTTAACGCCGCCAAGACGCTACGCCAGGGGATCGAAGCCGGCATTGCGCTGAAGTCGAATCCGTGGAACGTCTACGCGAACTACACCTTCGTCGACGCCACGTTCCAAACGGCCATGACGCTGCCGTCCCCGAACAACCCGGCTGTGGGCGCCGGAAATGTCACCCCGGGCGACCACATCCCGTCGACGCCGCAGCATCGCTTCAAGGCCGGCATCGAATACGCCGTCACTGATGCCTGGAAGATCGGCATCGACGTGAATGCCGTTGGCAGCCAGTATCTCATTCACGACGAAGCCAACCAGAACCCCAAGGTGCCACCCTACGCGGTCGTAAACCTGCACGGCTCCTATCAGGTGAACAAAAACGTCGAAGTCTTCGCGATCGTGCAGAACCTGTTCAATCAGCACTACTACACGACCGGAACATTCTTCGACCCCAAGTCGGTCCCCCTATCCCTCGGCCTCTCCGATCCCCGCATGTTTGTGCCCGGCATGCCGCTCGCCGCCTATGCGGGGCTGCGGGCGAGGTTTTGAGGGGTGGGGCGCGGGCGGCCCCCGCGCGCATTGGGGCCATCAAACAGCCGTAGGCGGATCGTAGCCCGGGTTGAGCGTTAAGCGAAACCCGGGGGCGGCTTCGCCGCATTCGCAGGCCGATCCCGGATTTCGCTTTCGCTCAATCCGGGCTACGCACGTGCGCGCGGGACGCCCGCGCTCCGTCATTCCTTGAAGATCGCCATGTCCTTGGTCGGAAGCGGCCCAGGCAACGTCTGAAGAAATGCATAGATATCCGCGATCTGCTTATCCGACATGACAATCTCGCTATAGGCCGGCATCTCATTGATGGGCTGACGGAGCTGACCCATGAAGCCGTCAAACGGCATTGCGGTCCTGGCGAGGATCGGGGCCGGACCGTTCAAGGCGCCGCCTTGCCCGGCGCGCCCATGGCAGGTGAAGCACCCTGTTGCGAGATAGAGCCGCTTCCCCTCGGCGGCGTCGCCCGGTGGGGCATCCTGGGCCCGGGCCACGCCCTGTCCCCCGGCACATAGGGCGACCGCGAACAGGGCCGCGCTGAACAAGCTCGAAGTTTTACGCATCAATACGCCTCTTTTGGATGACCGGGAACTTGCTTCTCCTCCCCCGCTTGCGGGGAGGGAATACTCACCGCGGATCGGTCACGACGTCGATCAGCGCCGGCTCGCCCCGCTTGACGACGGCGATTGCCCGCTTGAGCGCCGGAGCAAGATCCTTCGGATCGGTGATCGGCCCTTCTCCGTAAACCCCGAACCCGCGCGCCACGGTGGCGTAGTCGACGTTCGGGTCAGTGATGGTGGTGCCGATATGGGCGTTTTCGATGCCGCGGCCGTGCCGGTTCGCCATCGTTTGCAGGTACATGTATTCCTGGTGATAGGCACGGTTGTTCTGCACGATGTAGAGGATCGGAATGCGGTGGTGCGCTGCCGTCCATAGCGTGGTCGGCACGAACAACAGGTCGCCGTCGCCGTTGAACGTCACGGTCAGGCGGCCGTGCCGCTTGTTGGCGAGCGCGGCGCCGAGCGAGGCCGGCGCGTTGTAGCCGACGCCGGCGCCGCCCGAGCCGCCGTTCCAGCGGTGCGCCTTGTCGATATTCCACAGTCGCATCGGCCAGGTGTTGCCGATAGTGTTGCCGACCAGCGACCAGTCCTCATCCTTGATCTGGGCATAGACCTCGGCGCACATGCGGCCAGTGGTGATCGGCGCCGCATCCCAGCCGACCGTGGCGTCCGACTTCGCTTGCTCGAGCATGGCAAGACGCGCCGCCGCATAGCGCTTGCCGCGCGCCTCGTAGGCGGATTTGCGGCCGGCATCGACGAGCTTCTTCACGGCCTCGGTGAGCGCCGGCAGCGAGGCTTCGCCGTCGCCCGCGACCGACATGTCGATATCGGAGAAGCGGCCGAAATCCTGGTAGTTGGCCTTGAGATACATGTCGCGGAGACCGAGCGAGATGATCATGGTGCCAGGCTTGTAGAGCGGCTGCGAGGTGCGCACGATGCGGTCGTGGAAGGCATTGAGCGCCGCCCAGTGATCGTTCATCTCGATCGCCAGGATCACATCCGCCTGGGCCACCACGACGTTGCGCCGGAACGTCTGGTTGAGCGGATGGCGGGACGGAAAGTTGGTGCGCCCGAACCGATCCATTACGGCGCATTGCAGGACTTCGGCCAGTTCGACAAGGCGCGCCATGCCGGCCGGCGTGCGCGCCATGCGGTCGACCACGATCAGCGGCGCCTCGGCGTTGACCAGGAGCTTCGCGACCTCGGCGATGGCGCCGGAATCGGCCTGCGGCGGCACCACCTTGGACAGCTTGGGGATGTGCAGCTTTTCCCCATCGCTGATCGGATTTTCCTGCAATTCGGCGTCGAGAGAGAGCAACACCGGCCCCATCGGCGGGGTGGTGGCGATCTTGTAGGCGCGCACCGCCGACTCGGCGAAATGCTGCAGCGAAGCCGGCTGGTCGTCCCATTTGGTGTAGTCGCGCACGCTGGCCGCGATGTCGACTGCCGAGTGCACCCACTCGGCCGTGCTGTTGCCGCGCTTGTTGGCTTCCAGGATGTTGCCGCCGATGCAATAGACCGGCACCCGGTCGCACCAGGCGTTGTACATCGCCATGGTGGCGTGCTGCAGGCCGACCACGCCGTGGCAGATCATGGCGAGCGGCTTGCCTTCCATCTTGGCGTAGCCGTGGCCCATCGCCACCGCGATTTCCTCGTGGTTGCAGGTGAGGATCTCAGGTCTGACGTTCTTGCCGTAGTTGATGACCGCTTCGTGGAGGCCGCGGAAGCTCGACGCGCAATTCATGGCGAGATAATCGATGTCGAGCGTCTTGAGCACGTCGACCATGAAGTCGCCGCCGCTGGTGGTCTGGGTCTGCGGATCCTTTTCGGGCGAAGAGGTCTCGAGCGCGGCCTGGATCGGCCCGGGTGCGACTGCCTTGAGCTGCGCCCGCGGCGCAGCCCCTTGGGCAGCAGCCGCCACCGGCGGTGTCACGGCCGCAGCAGCGCCGGCGAGTGTCACGCCTTTGAGGAACTTGCGGCGGTCTGGATCGGGCAACGGGCGGCGTTTCGACATGGTTTTTCTCCAAAAGATGCGTTTCACACCAGGACTGTTCCATTTCGAAGTCGATACTCGACTAAGCCGTCCTCTCTGGTCAAGGTCGCAGCCGAGATCGCTCGGCTGCGGGATTTGCACCGCTGGCTACGCCGGCACTACCGCGCTCGTCGATGCCAGCGAAATGGATGCTGCTCGTCTTGCTGTGCACCTGAGTTGCCATAACGAGAGTCCGTGCAGGATGATGGAGGTCGGCACCGCAAAGGCCGGGGTCATCACGATCGGATAGGTCCCGAACTGCACGTCCCGCAGATCGGCGCCGAACACTTGCAGGGGCCCTGGTGTGCTCAACGTGCCCATGGTGATGGCGACCGTGAGGTCAAGGAGCCCCAGCAAGTTCCAGGCGATGCCCACCGCCCAGCCGGCCCGCGTCCCCTGGGCGACCATCACTGCAGCCGGCAATGCGAGGAGGCCGACAAGGACGTCACCGGTTCCGGCGGGCAACGCGAACGCGCCTGGCAGGCTGCCGCTCGCCCAACTCACGAGAAAAATGCCGCCGAAAATCCGATAGACTTGAAGGCCGCACGCTAGGCCCGATCCTCAAGGCCCTTTTGGATTGGGGGCGCAAGCACACCGGTTAAGACCGTCGTCTCGGCGCGTTCGTTCGGCACGGCCCAGCCCCAAGGAACGGTCGCAGATTTCCTAGGATTACCCTCTGCATGTTCCGCGGCACTGGCCTTTGCGCTAGAAAATGTGTACGGTATCATTGACCTATACACATAGCAGCGGAGCGCCGCCAATGCGCACCAATATCGAGATTGACGACACCCTGATGGCGCAAGCCCAGAAAGCTTGCGGGCTAGCAACCAAGAAGCAGACGGTCGAACAGGCGCTCCGTCTGATGATCAGACTGCGGCAGCAGCGGGACGTCGACCAGGCTTTCGGCAAATACCGCTGGCGCGGCAACCTTGCCCGCAGCCGCAAAGGGCGGGGGACCGGGTGATTGTTGTCGACAGCACCGTCTGGATCGACTTTCTCAATGGGCGCAATGCGCCCCATGTCCGGCGATTGCGGGCGGTCCTCGGCACGGACGAGATCATCGTCGGGGATCTGATGCTTTGCGAGGTGCTACAAGGCCTGGACAGCGAGCGGGAGGCTCAAGAAGTCGAGACTCTGCTGCGCCGCTTCGAAATTGTGCCAATGGCCGGCGACACGGTCGCCATCGCAGCGGCCCGCAATTTCCGCGCGTTGCGCCGGCGCGGGATCACCATCCGCAAGACCATCGACCTGCTGATCGGGACATGGTGTATCGCGAACCGCACGCCCCTGCTCCACAACGATGGTGATTTCCGTCCGATGGCGCGTCATCTGGGGCTGATCGAAGTGCCGGTGGCCGCGTGAAAGCGTGTCGCCCGGATGAAACGACCGCGCGCGGTCTCTTCTTCCGGCCTGCTCTTCTCTTTGAGCCGGCCAGAGCGTAACATGCGCAAAACTTTGATACGATCAGAGACGGGAGAACGCCTGATGAGGTGCAATGCCGGGATAGTCTGCTTGGTGCTTGCCGCAGGACTTCACGCCACCGCGGCGCAGCCCTTTCCCGCCAGCGACACCCTCACTCCGCAGCAGTTGCAGGGCCGCAATCTGTTCAATCAATCCTGCATGGTCTGCCATGTGAAGCTGCAGATCACCTCGCCCGCCAAATATGGCCCTGACCTCTCGAAGAACGCGCTCGGCGGCCAGGAAGCCGTGATGCGCGAGGTCATCCGCGACGGCACGCCGAACATGCCGGGCTTCAAGTATCATTTCGAGCCCGACCAGATCGATGCCATCGTTGCCTATCTGAAAACGCTGCCCGTCCCGGCGCCGAGCGCCAATCCGCCGCGCTGAATCTAAAATTCTCTGCCAACGGGAGAAGATGCCATGTCCGCCATTTTGTCTTTCGCCGCCAATCGGACCACCGGGGCTGCGCTCGCACTGTCATTGCTCGCGGGCGTCGCCATGCCGAAAGCCGCCTCCGCAGCCGATCCTTCAATCCTCACCGGCACCGTCACGTCCCCCGCCGGAGCGAAGATGGGCGGCGTCACGGTGTCGGCCAAGGCCATCGGCGCCACCATCACCACGACCGTCTTCACCGACGAGGCCGGCGCCTACTATTTCCCGCAGCTTCCGCCCGGCAAGTATCGCGTCTGGGCGCAGGCGCTCGGATTCGAGACTGCCAATGGCGAGGCTGAGCTGAAGAGCGGCGCCCGGACGGACTTCTCCCTCAAGAAGATCGAGGATACGGAACGGCTGATCCGCCAGCTGCCCGGCGATCTCATCCTCGCCGGGCTGCCGGAGGACACGGCCGACGACATGCGCATGAAGCGCATCGTCCACAACAACTGCACGAGCTGCCATACGCCGAGCTATTTCCTGCAGCATCGCTTCGACGAGGCGGGCTGGCACGCCATCATCGAAGCGATGAAGAGCATCAACGTCTACGGCGTCTATCGGCCGAACCAGCATAACCCGGTGCTCGACTTCCACCAGGACGCGCTCGCCAAATATCTTGCCAAGACCCGCGGCCCGAACGGTGGCGCCTTCAAGATCACCAGCCGGCCGCGGCCGACCGGGGAAGCCGCCCGCGCGGTGTTTAAGGAATACGACGTGCCGCTCAATCCGGACCAGCAGTTGCCGTCGGCGACGCCGCCCAACAACGGCAGCGACTGGACCAAGGCCACGACGTCTCGCGCCGGCTCGCTGCCGCACGATGCGGCGCCCGATCTCGACGGCAATCTGTGGTTCGCGGCGGTTGCGCCAAACAAGACCATGTCGGTCGGCCGCATCGACGGCAAGACCGGCGCGCTGAAACCGTTCCGGATCGACGCCGCGAACGGCAACGCCGCCAATGTGCACGGCCTCATCCGCGACCGCGAGGGCGTCATCTGGTTCAACGCCTGGATGCCCAAGGGCGGCCTCGCCAAGGTCGATCCCAAGACCGAGAAGGTTGCGGTCTACATGCCGCCGGAGGGCATGTCTCACATCGACGGGCCGGTGACGCTCGATTACGACAGCAAGGGCGGCATCTGGGCCGGCACCAACGACGGCGCGCTGCGGTTCGATCCGGTGACGGAAAAGTTCACCGCGTTCAAGTCCGTGAACCCGCGGGGAGCGAACGGCGCCATCGGCCAGACCTACGGCATCGTCGGCGACAAGGACGGCAACGGCTACTGGTCGCAGATGGCTTTCGACACCATCGTCAAGGCCAATCTCGCGACCGGCGAGACCACCGAATTGAAGTTGCCGCCCGTCAAGGACGAGATGGCGCGCGCGACCGCGGCCGATAACAAGTTCTACGCGACCTATGGGCCACGAGAGATCGGCACGCCGTTCCCATGGTCGCAGGGACCGCGCCGCATGGGCATCGACCGCGAGCGCGGCATCATCTGGGTCGCCAATTCCTGGAGCGGCACGCTCGGCCGCGTCGATGCCAAGACCTTGCAGACGACGCTCATTCCGCTACCGAACACGTTCACCAACCAGCCCTACGCGGCGATTCCCGACAAGAATCAGAACGTGTGGACGCCGCTGTGGACGACCGACCAGATCGCCAAGTACGATTCCAAGGCCGCCTCGTGCACGATGTTCGACCTGCCGACCCGGGGCACCGAGGTCCGCATTCCGGCGCTCCTCGAACGCGGCGACAATGTCGAGGTGGTGTTCGCCTATGCCCGCTCGAGCAAGATCGCGGTACTGTCGGTGCGCAGCGAGGCCGATATGGCGGCCGCGAAGGCGCAGGCGGAATAGGGATGGGCTTGTAGCCCGGATGGAGCGCCAGCGAAATCCGGGACCGCCCTCTCTACCTGGCATGCAGTGCCTGGGTTTCGCTTGACGCTCAACCCAGGCTACAGCTGGCAGGATGAGACTCGCATGGCAACGCTGACCATCCGCAATCTCGACCAAGCCGTAAAGGAACGGCTGCGCGTCCGCGCGGCGGAACACGGACGCTCCATGGAGGCTGAAGCCAGGCGCATCTTGGAGGCCGCGCTCGCAGAACCCCTGCACCCGGCGCAACGTAATCTCTATGAACGCATCCATGCCCGCTTCGCCGCCCTGGGTGGCGTCGATCTCGACCTCGTGCCCCGAGCGGAGGTCCGCGAACCCCACCCATGACGTGTTGGTTGCGCTTCCAATCCGGATAACCCGATGCGCATCGTCGATGTCCGCGAGACTGCCGTCCCACTTAAGTCGGACCTCAAGAACTCGAGCTTCGATTTTTCCGAGATGACGACGTCGATCGTCGCCGTGATCACCGACGTGGTGCGTTCGGGCCGGCCGGTGGTGGGCCTCGCGTTCAATTCGACTGGCCGCTATGCGTGCGGGGCGCAGATGCGCGAGCGGTTCATTCC
>Ga0137359_10001976_pt1 | contig 16401 bp, 17 predicted proteins | sample Mad1_40_16metaG_FD_108281 | JGI IMG/M metagenome (GOLD analysis project Ga0137359, IMG submission 108281) | Vadose zone soil microbial communities from Angelo Coast Range Reserve, California, USA - Mad1_40_16 metaG | ecosystem: Environmental > Terrestrial > Soil > Vadose zone | place: USA... | reverse complement strand
CGGCCTGGTCGCGATCACTTGTCCCTGTTATTGGGTGAGCCCGACTGGAGCGGTTCTTTTAGGTGGAATCGCTGGCGTGCTGGTGATTGTAGCGGTTGACGCGCTTGAGTACCTTCGCATTGATGATCCCATCGGCGCAGTTCCGGTACACGGCATCTGCGGCATTTGGGGAACCCTGTCGTTGGGATTATTTGCTTGCGGTCAATACGGAGCCACCGGGCCTCTGGGACCGGACAACTCCGCACCGTTGAAGGGACTCTTTTACGGTGGAGGATTGCAAGTACTCAAAGCCCAATTTATCGGCAGCGCCTGCATTACCCTGGCAACGTTTGGCGTGGCAATGGTTGTAATGCTCGTGGTCAATGCAATGGGTATGCTGCGTTTACCCGCGGAAATGGAAACCTACGGCATGGACCTGCACGAGCATGGCATCTCGGCTTATCCCGAGTACGTCATCTCCGCCTTGGGTGCGCCTGCTGGCATGGCGCAGGAACTCCCTCTGGCAGCTCACGCAAAGGCGAGTATCGCTGTCAACCCGATGTCGCGAGCTGTGGGTTAACAAATTGCTTCTTGCATTCTGTTCCGGAGGCAGACAATTTCTGCCTCCGGGCAACTTATTCTTTCAAAGCAAACGAGGAAACCAATAATGACTAAGCTCGAGGCGATTATTCAGCCAAATAGATTCGATGCTGTTAAGCAGGCGCTCATTGATGTTGGTGTGGAGGGAATGACGGTCTCAGAAGTACGCGGACATGGACGGCAAAAGGGCCACAAGGAAACGTATCGAGGCGGTGAGTACAGCGTGGATCTTCTGCCCAAGGTCAAGCTCGAATTAGTGTTGCAGGATAATATTGTGGACTCGGCGGTGGACGCGATTTTGAATACAGCTTCGACCGGGAAAATTGGAGACGGAAAAATCTTCCTGTACAAAGTGCAGGAAGCAATCCGCATTCGTAACCAGGAGCGGGGCGCAGCTGCCGTCTGAGATTGCTGTCTCTCGTAACGTTGGCCGAAACGTCAACCACCACCATCGGCGGGATGCAATAAATCGCATCCCGCCGCTTTACCTCACGTAATGAATCTGGCCGTCCCAGGCTGTGCTGCCTTGACTAAAGACGGAAGCGAGTTGCCTTACTCATTCAATGCCCAATTGCTTGCGGGCGTCTGCGCTGATCCGCTCAGGACCCCAGGGCGGCTCCCAGACCACGTTCACGCTCACATTGCGGATGCCGGGCAATTGCTGCACTCGGCCCTTCACCTGTTCGCCGATGGTAACGTGCGCCGGACATCCCGGTGAAGTGAGAGTCATGTCAACCGTGACATCCTGCTTTTCGTTTTCCGCCGCGTTCAGCCGAATGCCGTAGATCAACCCCAGATCGACAATGTTGACTGGAATTTCTGGATCGTAGCAGTCCTTCAACGCATTCATCACTTCTTCCTGGGTGGTGGCTGGCATGTGTTTCCTCTGGAACCAGTTTACTGCATGTTGGAGGGGATTTCCTTCGTGTACCTTGGTGTCCTTTCTGGTTAAACTGCCTTTGCGTGAAACAGAAAATCCAGATTGCGCTGATTCTAGGAATGCTTGTGGCCGGCATTCGTCTGGCGATTATTTTCTACGAGCGTCACGAACAGGCGGTCCGACAGACCAAGAAACAGGAAGCCCCCGCGCTCAATCCCGACTACTACGTCACGCCAAAGAAGCTTTATCCCTATGATCTGAAGTCGGCGAGGCAGCTGACGAAACAGCCGGTCTGGGTCAAGGTGGGGTACGCGTATTTCTACTATCCGTTTGACCCGGCAACTCGCCGCGCCAATTTCTCCCACGAAGGCGGCAAACTGACTCCACTCCAGAGGCTGGAAATCAAAAGCATCATTTCAGACGTCTCACCAGAGGCGCGGGCGAGCGACAAGTGATGGCTGTCTTCGACGAGGCAGGGAAGGAATACGCGGTCTCAATCGGCAGCGAAAAGAACGGCGAGTACAAGTTTTATTCCAATGACATGTTGTTCATCGAAGATCCCCATCAGCTTTACAAGCATTGGCCTGCCGACGTTTGGCAAGCGATTGATCAGCACCAGGTGAAGCCTGGGATGAGCGAACTGCAAGCAGATTTCGCGATCGGCATCGGCCTTCTACAGCCCGGGGGCGACTCGATCGACAGAACCCTCGAGTATCCGAATGGCGGAAACCCCCTCACGGTCAGCTTTCACAGTGGCAAGGCGGTGGACATTCGGACGGGACCGGCAAGCTAATTTCAGATTGAAGATTGCAGATTTTAGATTTCAGACTGCTCATACGGTTTTGACCTTCAATCTGAAATCTTCAATCTGAAATCTTAAATCTTTTTCATCTCACCCCCGCCGAGCTTTCATCAGCTTCCTTCTGATCGTCTCCGCGAATGGTTCCATCTTCATCGGCGAAAAACGACCGATGCTCGGCGTCCAGTTGCTTGGGGACCATGGTGATCTCAAACGTGTCTTTCTCTTTGTGCGAGCGGAATTTTACGGTGTAGTCGCCACGATCGGTATTTACCATGCGCCGCGTAAAAGAGCCGGTCTTCGAAAGATCCATGAGCGACGTGGCGTAGTGATTATTCTTTTTCTTGTAGAGTTTTTGCGCGCGCAGGAAGGTGCGCATGTATCCGAGGGCCGCGGCTTCAGAATCGGAACGCGCCGGATCGCCTTTGAACTTGGGTTGATAAACAGCCTGCGCCGAAGCCAAAAGCGCCACCAGCATCACCGAAACCGCCGCGGAAAAGACTCTTCTCATGTTCAAGTTTGCAGTCCCTGCCTCACTGAAATTGGATGCGACCTATGTTACTCCCGTAATCCGGCAACCAGTACGGAACCTTGCGCCGCGCTTCAATAGAGATATCCTAACTACATCCTTACGTCCAAGGACAGGCATATCTATGAAAGCTGCGACAGCTGTGAAAGCGGCACCGATAAAAAAACCAGCGATCCGCATCGCTGTAGTGGAGAGCGATCCCCTGCGATTTGTGGGGTTCCGCGCGTTATTTGATTCCGAGCCCGATTTCGAGCTCGTCTCCGCCAGCCTTCCCGACATTTCTGACATGCAGAACATTGATCTCGTCCTGCTTGGCAACCGCAACGGCCACAACCTGTTCGACGTGATGGCGAGCCTCAAGGCCACAAGGCCCGATCTGCGCATTATCGTGACCGGCTCCGGCATGGACGAAGAAACCATTTTGAAGGCAATAGCCTCAGGCGCGAAGGGGTACGTCGACGAAGCGGCTTCCGCCGCAGAGTTCGTGCAGGCCATCCGGATGGTAAATCAAGGATCAGTCTGGGCCCCCCGCCACGTGCTCTCGATGTTCATCGAGCGAGTGAGCTCGGCCCCGGGACGCATCTTCCCGAACGGTCGAGTCAACTTCACCGACCGCGAGAAGGAAGTTCTCGAGATGCTCGTCGCCGGACGCTCGAACAAAGAAATTGGGTCCGCCCTGGGCATTGAAGAACGCACGGTCAAGGCCCACGTCGCCAAGCTGATGCGTAAAGTTGGCGTCCAGAACCGGATTGCGTTGTCGGTGCATGCGATTACACATTCGCTGGTTACGGCAAGGTAGGGAACCGGCACTTGGCATTTAGCACTTTGCATTTGGCCCCTCAAGCGCGCGTGAGGCATTAGGAAGAAAGAAATTCCAAGTGCCAAGTGCCAAATGCTAAATGCTAAGTGCTGAGTGCTGAGTGCTAAGTTCCGACTCGGGCGCTCGCTTCGGCAGGCGCCCTTTTTCGTTGGCATTCTGCCCGGTTAAAAGTAAGAAAACCCAACCACAGAGGACACAGGGGAACACAGAGCTTTCAGGTCTCCTCTGTGGGGCTCCGTGCTCCTCTCTGTCCTCTGTGGTAAAGCCTTTGATCTTAAATTCTGGACAACGACCAACGACGGCCCAGTACGAAGAGACGTGGGATGATTACTAAAGGACAATGACCTCCGTAACTTGTTGATCCGGTAAGTGTGCCCCATACTCGCTTCACCTACCACAGAACCTGGGAGACGGGGTTGGAAGTGGCGACTAAGTCGCCATTACCGACCCCGATTTTTTTGTCCCAAGTATCTGCGTCGCCAATACTCTTCCGGCTACATCTGCATAACGCTTGTCGCTTCCACAGAGGAATTTCCTACAATCAGGTGTTCAGGATTAGAAATCCTGCTCCAGAAAGTGTGAAAAGCCATGAAAAACCTGTTGCTGCTGCTGGTAGTGCTGGGCCTCACTGCCTCATCTTTTGCCGCTAAGGACGAGGATGAGGACAACAAGGCCGCGGACCGGGTAAAGTCCGCTTCCACGATCCTGGAAGAAATTCAAGCCGCCCCGGACACGGGCATACCGGATGAGGTCATGGGCTCCGCTGAGTGCGTTGCGGTTGTGCCTTCCATGCTGAAAGCCGGCTTCATGTTCGGCGCGCAGTACGGACGTGGGGTCGCCAGTTGCCGCACCGCTAAAGGCTGGAGCGATCCGGCGTTTTTCACCGTTCAAGGTGGCAGCTTCGGATTGCAAATCGGCGGTCAGGCCGTGGACCTGATCATGCTGGTCATGAACCAGCGGGGAATGGAGACCCTACTCAACAGCAAATTCAAGCTGGGCGCTGACGCCACTGTCGCGGCGGGCCCGGTCGGCCGGCACGCCGGCGCAGACAGTGATTGGAAACTGCGCGCCCAGATTCTCAGCTACTCCCGTGCGCGCGGCGTTTTTGCCGGGCTGGAATTGAACGGAGCAGTCATCAAAATCGACCGCGAAAGCACTCGCGAGTTTTACGGGCGCATGCAACCGTTCCGCACCACGCTCGAAACCGTAAGCTCGCCGCAAGGGTCTTATCCCTTCCTGCAAAGTCTGTCGAAGTGGGCGAAGCTGGCTGGTAAGTAGGCAAGAAGCCTTTAGCCGCAGAGAACGCTGAGACTTCGCAAAGTTCGCCGAGTATTGCTCTTCTCCGCGTTCTTTGCGCCACCTCTGCGAACTTTGCGGTTAAAATCTTTCCAATTGCGCTACCGTCTCGAATACGCGCTGGCGTGGATCCTCCTGAAATTCATTGGCGCGCTGCCGAGGCCCCTGGCCCGTGCGGCCGGAATTTTGCTTGCCTGGACTGTCTATCTGTTGCATGGGAAGCTCCGCCGGGTCGGTAAGAAAAATCTGGCAATGGCATTTCCCGACAAAAGCCCGCATGAGCGGGCGAAGATCCTCCGAGGAGTATTCACCTCACTTGGCCGGCAGATCGCCGAAGTTTGCCTGTTTCCGAAGTACACCCGCGAAAACGTCAGCAAAACGGTCGTATATGAGGGATTCGAGAACTTCGAACGCGCCCTGGCCCGCCGCAAGGGCGTCCTGTTTCTGACCGCGCATCTGGGCGCCTGGGAGCTCTCTGCCTTCGCACACTCGCTTTACGGCTATCCGCTGCAAGTGGTCATGCGCCCGCTGGACAATCCTTATCTCGACCGCTTAACCCGCCAGTACAGGACCATGCACGGTAACAAAGCTGTGGACAAGGATTTCGCTCGCGGCCTGATTTCCGCCATGCGCAAAGGAGAAACCGTCGGCGTCCTCATGGACACCAATATGATCCCCAGCCAGGGCGTATTCGTGGATTTCTTCGGAATACAGGCATGCACCGCCAGCGGTATTGCCCGCGTTGCTTTGAAGACGAATGCTGCCGTCGTACCCGGCTTCACCATCTGGGACCCGGCCATCAACAAATACCGGCTGCGATTCGATCCCGCGGCTAAACTGATTCGCACCGGGGACAGCGAGGCAGATGTGGTGGCCAATACCGCGCTGTTCACCAAGATTATTGAAGATTACGTTCGCCGCTATCCTGATCAGTGGCTATGGGTGCATCGGAGGTGGAAGACCAGGCCTGAGGGAGATGCGCCGCTGTACTGAACGTTCAGAACCAGTCGCTGCGATAAGCAATCCACCAGCTCAATACCGCAATGGGTATGGTCGCCACCAGAGACCACAAGATCGGGAGTGCGAAGTCCGCGACCAATCCAAGAAGAATGAAGACAATCCAGAAAATCTTCTTTTCCATGACTTCAATTCTATGCTTCGGCTTTTCTTTCCCAGCGTAAACGTATAAAACAAGTGCCATGAAGCGGCGGGTCAGCGAAATTGCCGAAGCGATCGGAGCGAGCGTAATCGGGGATAATCGCGTAGAAGTGAGTATGGTCGCGAGCATGTCCAGTGCAGCCGCCGGCCATATCGTTTTCGTGCAAGAAGAGAAGGACCTCGATCTCGCACTTCAGTCGAGGGCTTCCGCAGTGATCGCTGGTAGTTTCGCAGAACAGGCAAAGACACCGAAAGCTCTGCTGATTACTTCTCATCCACGATTGGCATTTGCCCTAGCCGCCAAATTGTTGCGCGATCAAAGTCGGCACGAGCCCGGAGTTCACCCCAGCGCGTCGGTCGATTCGTCCGCGGCCCTTGGTCACGAAGTTTCGATCGGCGCAAACTGTACTGTCGAGGAATCGGCAACGATAGGCAATCGCACATGGGTCGGAGCAGGTTGCGTGATCGCCCCGGGCGTCGAACTCGGCGAGGACTGCGAGATCTATCCGAACGTGACGATCTACTCTGGAGCAAAGCTTGGCAATCGCGTGATTGTCCATGGCGGCGCCGTGCTCGGCAGCGATGGTTTCGGATATGTGCGCGATCCTGCCAGTGGCCGCCATGAGAAATTCCCGCAAATTGGAAAGCTCGAGATCGAAGACGACGTGGAGATCGGCGCCAATACGACCATCGATCGCGGGGCCCTGGAGGTCACCCGCATCGGGCGGGGCACGAAAATCGACAATCTGGTCCACATCGGCCACAATTGCCGTGTTGGCGAGAACGTGATCATCGCCGCGCAAGCAGGCTTTTCAGGGAGCATTGTCATAGAAGATAATGTTGTGATCGGCGGCCAGGTTGGCGTCGGGGAACATGCGCGCATCCAAGAAGGCGTCATGCTGGGTGGCCAGAGTGGGGTTTTGCCCAAGAAAATCCTGCGCGGCAAGGGCATTGCATTCTGGGGCACTCCGGCGAAGCCTTTGCGTGAATATTTAAGAGAGCTCGCGGCGTTGACGCGGCTAGGTAAAAAGGGGTAATTGCACAGGGTGCATCGTATCAGGGCACGGCTTTCAGCCGTGCCGTAAAGCATCAACCGACGTCACCGGCATGGCTGAGAGCCATGCCCTGATACGGACCGGACCCCGATTGGAGGTGTAAGGTGGCGATCGTCGTTATTGGCGGACATTCCCGCAATGTAGGAAAGACCAGTGTGGTTGCCGGCCTAATAGCGGCCCTCCCGTCCTACAAGTGGACAGCCTTCAAAATCACACAATTCGGGCACGGCAAATGTTCGCTCGACGGCGCGCCATGTCACTGTGCAACTGACGACCACACCTGGGCGATCTCCGAAGAAAAAAACCGGCTTGGAACTTCCGACAGCTCGCGCTTCCTTGCCGCCGGTGCCAGGCAGTCCTACTGGGTCCGCACCGAACAGGGGCGGCTTGCGGAGGCCATGGGCGCGATCAGACGCCGGCTCGCCCAGGCCGAAAACGCGATTCTGGAGTCGAACAGCATTTTGCGTTTCGTTCGTCCTGACCTTTACATCACGGTGCTTGATCCCGCTACCGGAGACTTCAAAACGTCTGCCAGGGAATTTCTCGATCAAGCCGACGCCGTGGTCCTTCAGGAGGCTCGTAGCCCGCGTTGGCAGGGAATCTCGCTAAAGCCAGTAGCGCGCGTGCCGATGTTCTACATTCGTCCTCCGGAATACGTAACCGGAGAATTAGTTGCATTCATCGAAAGCCGTCTGATGAAGAAGCCGCTCTGCGCCTGAACGACCGGAACGTCCATCCTGATATCCTCTTCAGCAATGTTCGGAATTGAAAGAAGCACGTGGCTGCTGGCTATACTCTCGGCCATCCTGCAAATCCTGATCTTCCCGCTGCCTAATCTGTACGTGCTCAGTTGGATTGCGGTGGCGCCTTTGCTCGCAGCCATCCTACGTGCCCGCCAGCCCGAAACGTTGGAGCTGAGAGGCGAGGCGAAATTGCTCCCTGCCCGGCCTGCGCAGGGATTCTTTCTTGGCTATCTCTGCGGGATTATCTGGTACGTCGGAACCTGCTACTGGATATACAGCACCATGAAGCAGTTCGGGGGTATCAATGCTGTGGAAGCCGCCGGACTCCTGCTGTTGTTCTCTCTTTATCTTGCCCTGTATCACGGACTGTTTGGGCTGGTCATCAGCCTGCTCGCAAAAGCCTCAGTGCGGCTTGCGGTGGTGCTCTCGCCCTTTGTCTGGGTGGCGGTGGAACTCCTCCGGACGCGCCTCACTGGATTCCCCTGGGACCTGCTCGGAATCACTCAGGTGGACAACATCCCAGTCGCCAGGATCGCCCGCTTCACAGGCGTGTATGGCGTCTCGTTCGAAATTCTGGTGGTCAATGCCGCCATCGCTACGGCATTTTTGCTCCGGCGAAGTCGGCGCAGGCGTCTGTTGTTTGTTTCGCTGGGCGCTGCCCTGGCCCTGCAACTCGCTCGCTGGGTTCCGATGCCCGCGTTTCCCGCCGATCACACCGCCCTTCTGGTGCAGGAAAACATTCCGGTGCTCGAAAGCACGGATTGGACACGGCAATATTTCGACGACACCTTGGCCGACCTCAGCAGGCTAAGCCAGACTTCCACCAACGGTGAGCGGCGGCATCCAGAACTGATTGTCTGGCCCGAATCGCCTGCGCCGTTCAACACCGGCGATCCCCTCTTTCGCACCGCGGTCAGTCATCTTGCGAGTAGCGCGCACGCCTGGGTCTTAGCCGGAGGCATCGGGGTGCGGAACGCCAGCATGTCTCCGCAGCAGGCTACCGAGATTTTCAATTCAGCGGCCCTCGTCAGCCCAGATGGCGAATGGATAGCACGCTATGACAAGATTCACCTTGTCCCCTTTGGCGAATATGTTCCATTCAAGCGATGGCTCTCGTTTGCTGGAGGCCTGACCAAGGAAGTCGGAGACTTCTCCCGTGGTGTGTCCCGCCAGCCGTTACAGGCCGGCGATCAGAAGCTCGGCGTCTTCATCTGTTACGAATCGATCTTCCCGGATGACGTCCGGCAATTTGCCAATCAAGGCGCACAGGTCCTGGTGAATATCTCGAACGATGGTTGGTACGGAGACAGCGGCGCCTATGCCCAGCATCTGAAGCAGGCTCGCATGCGGGCGGTAGAGAATTCGCGCTGGCTGCTGCGCGACACCAACACCGGTGTGACCGCATCCATAGATCCTTACGGCCGGGTTGTCCAGACCGTTCCGCGCAAGGTTCGCACCGCGCTTGCCGCCTCCTACGCACTTTTGAGTGACACTACCTTCTACACCCGGCACGGAGACTGGTTCGCGTATGGCTGTGCGATAATTTCTCTCGGAGCAATTGTGGTCGCGCTCACTCCCGGCAAAGGCAGACGCACAGGATGATTCAGGAATTTGAGCAGGAATATACAGCATTGAAGGAAAAGGTCCGGGAACTTCGGGAGTACCTTTGACGCCGGCAATCTCCGCCAGCGGCTCGCAGAAATAGACAAGCTGGCCGCCGACCCGAATCTGTGGTCGGATCCAAAAAAATCTCAGCAGGTTATGCGCGAGAAGAAGCGACTCGAGCACCTGCTCGCGACCGAAGCAGACCTTCTTCGCCGCACCGAGGACATTTCCGCCTACTTCGATCTCGCTCGTGAAGGCGAAAACGTCGAGCCCGACTTACGCCGCGAGATGGACAGTTTGGGAGACCTGGTCGATCGACTTGAGACCGAGACCCTGCTCTCCGGCGAGAACGACGCGCGCAATGCCATCGTGACCATCCATCCCGGCGCGGGCGGAACCGAATCGCAGGACTGGGCGGAGATGCTGATGCGCATGTATATGCGCTGGGCCGAGCGCCGCGGATTCCAGACCGTCTTATACGACTACCAGCCGGGCGAAGAGGCGGGAATCAAGTCCGCTACCTTTGCCGTGAATGGCGAATATGCCTTTGGCCTGCTGACCAGCGAGATCGGCGTACACCGCCTGGTGCGTATCTCGCCTTTCGATCAAGCCAAGCGTCGCCATACATCGTTTGCCAGTGTTTATGTTTCGCCAGAAATTGATGAGTCCATCGAAGTAATAATCAAGCCCGAAGACCTACGTGTGGATACCTACCGTTCCAGTGGCAAGGGCGGGCAGCACGTTAACACTACGGACTCAGCCGTCCGCATTACGCACATCCCCACTGGACTCGTGGCCAGCTGCCAGAACGAGCGCTCACAGCACAAGAACCGGGAGCGTGCCATGAGCATGTTGCGCTCCAAGCTGTACGAGTTCGAAATGGAAAAGAAGCGCGAAGCCACGCGCAAGATCGAGGACTCGAAGCTCGAAATCAATTTCGGATCACAGATTCGATCTTATGTCCTGCAACCCTACCGTCTAATCAAAGACCATCGGACCAAAACCGAGATCGGCGACGTGGATCGCGTAATCGATGGCGACCTTGAGCCCTTGATCCGCGCGTACCTACGGATGCGACGCGATGGCGGCGAATCCGCTGTCGCGGCTGAAAATTGAACCAAAGGGCCAGCCCCTTCTGGTTCCTTCCGTAACGTTACTCCGGCCAAAAACTCTGAAAAAATAGTACTCCGCGGCGAGATTCTGTAAGGGACAGGACTGGAGCCGCACGCAACCCATGTCTCGCATGCTCGAACTCGTTCGCTCCTCTGCCCTGCCGTCCCACCAGATGATGTCGGCGGCCAGGGGCGCTCTTCCTGTACCGGCGGAAGAAATGGTCGAAATTCTGGTCTTCTTGGCTGAGCATAATAAAATCTTCAGCCAGCAAGCCAGGTTAACTTTGGCAAACTGGGACGAGGCCTCATCCAAGGCAGTTGCGTCAAATCCAAAAAGTCCGAAAGAAGTTCTCGATTACTGGATGTCGCCCAAGAACATCAGGCCCCTATTATTCCCTTTCCTCCTCGAGAATCCATCGATTCCCATTACAAAGCTGGCAGAGTTAGGGGCGACTCTGAAAGGCGAATGGATCGACGCCATGCTGGCGAGTGGACGGGTAAGAAACTCGCATGCGCTTCTTTCAGAACTTGCGTCCAACAGGGAATTGGATCCGGTACAGACTGCCAAAGTGCAAAAACTGCTTACCGGGAAATCCGTTGCGACGCAAACATTAGAGGCACCCCCCGTAACCATGGTGGCATCACAAATCCCCGGGAGTGATGACGTTTCAGTGCTCCCGTCAGAAGCAGTCGCCCTGGCTCATTCCGAAGCCGCGGATCCTGAGGTCGAAACCGCGGTAATAACTTTTCTCACCGAGCACGCCGCCGAAATTGCCGCCGAAGGTGACAAGCCATTTCAGCCAATTGGCGGCATTTACGAAGCGTCAACTGCGGAGGAGTCGGTGAAGGCAGTTGCCGCGGCCGCAACCGCCGCCCCAGCCCAGCCCGCGCCTCATACAGTTGTGCCCAAAAAAATTGCTAACCCGCAAGATGAGCAGCGGGGAAGCGTCCTGCAGAAAATCTCCAGGCTCGACATTAAAGGCCGCATTCAGCTTGCCATGAAGGGTAACAAGGAAGAGCGTGCAATTCTGGTCCGCGACGGCACTAAGATCGTCGCTCTCGCAGTGCTTGATTCTCCGAAAATTACGGACGGAGAAGTCGAAAGGTTTGCCGGTCAAAAGAACGTGCTGGAAGCTCTGCTGCGCGCTATCCCAATGAAGCGCCGCTTTGCCAAAAACTATGCTGTAGTGCGCAACCTTGTTTCCAATCCCCGCACTCCGCTCGACACTTCCCTGGGCCTGATGAAGAACCTTCTAGTCGCGGATTTGAAGAACCTTTCTGGGAACAAAGAAGTTGCCGACACCATCCGCAAACTCGCGCTGCGATTGTTTAAGCAAAAAGTCGAGAACCCCAATAGAAAATAGGTTTTGGTTAGATTTGAGTCTTGCGCAGCTTGGTCACTGTCGAAGAGATGCCGGAACCCGCTAGAATAGGTTTGTGGCTTCGCTTCCGCACTCTGACCCTATCCGAGAAATTCTCGAGCGCTCGAAGACCATAGCTGTCGTAGGACTCTCCAGCAGCCCCCTGCGCCCTAGTCACGGCGTCTCGGCCTACATGCAAATGCAGGGATACAAGATCATTCCGGTGAACCCTGATATCCGTGGAGCACTCGGCGAAAAAGCATATCCATCCCTGATGGAAGTGTCCGACAAGATCGACATGGTGAACATCTTCCGCCGCCCGGAGTTCGTGGAAGAAATCGTGGATCAGGCAATCCAACTGAAAATTCCAGCCGTCTGGATGCAGGAAGGTGTGATCAACGAGAAAGCCGCAGAGAAGGCCCGGCAGGCTGGAATGTTTGTAGCCGTGGACCTGTGCATCCTGAAGGAACACCGGGCAAGGTTCCGATAAAAGTCTTAACCAGAAGTCTTAAGGTTTTCTCTGTGACTCTGTGTCCCTGTGGTGAAGAACAAGGTCTTACGCCCTCACAAAAATCACCGTCGCATCATCCTGCAGGCCTGCACCATTCACGTGCGCTCGCACGTCCGCGAGGATGCTCTCCGTAGAAGCGTCGGCTTTGAGCGCATGATCGCGCAGCCGCGGCGCGCCATACTCCTCTTCATTCAACCCGGCAGCTTCGGTGATTCCATCGCTGTATAAAACGAGCCTTGATCCTTCTGGGAGCTGCACTTGGGTCTCTGAAAAATCACTCTTCGCCAATCCGAGAGGCATACCCAGCTCACTGTCGAGGAACCGCCCGCCTTGCTGATCTATCAACAACGGTGGCAAGTGCCCCGCGCTGGCGAATTTCAGAGTGCGATTCGCTGGGTCGAGCACCGCATAAATCAGCGTCACGAACCTACCCGAAGGAAAATCTTCGACCATCAGATGATTGAGCTTCGCCAACACCTCTGCCGGCGAACTGCAGGTATAGGCCAGAGAACGCAACATGCCGCGTGTAGCCGACATCAACAGCGCTGCCGCCGTGCCCTTTCCAGAAACGTCGGCCAGTACCAACCCCCAACGGCCATCGTCCAAGGGAATGAAGTCGTACCAGTCGCCGCCTACGTCACCAGCCTGAAGCGAAAGACCTGTAATTGCGAATCCCGGCACGTACGGCGAAGCTTTTGGCAGCAGCGCCTGCTGGATCGTGCGAGCTTCCTGCGACTCACGCGTCATACGCTGGCGTTCCTGCTGCTCTCGCTGGAAACGACGCGCATTGTGCAAAGCCACTGCGATGTGATCGCCAACACCCTGCAGCATGCGCAGTTGTTCTGCCGGAAACGCGTCCAGCTCAGGATGCGAGGCGGAAAAAACGCCGATTAATTTGCCATCGACGAGCAGAGGGATCGCCACTTCCGACAGCGTGGATTCTTCGCACGCGATGTAATACGGATCGACCCGAACGTCCGGCGCGTAGTGCATCTGGCCCGTAAAAGCCGCATGCCCGACCATGCCTTCCTTGCCTACCTTCAGGCGATGCCCCTTCCCATACACCGTGCAACCACAAACGCATGTAAGTTCCAGTTCGCCCTGTTCGTCGTCATATAGATACAAGTTGGCCTCGACACAGCCAAACGCGGCAGCGGCATGGTTTACAACCTGATCAATCAGGAGATCAAGATCAAGGATGGAGGTGATCTTCTGTCCCCACTGCTGCAACTTGAGCAGATTCTCGATCTGCTCGCTTTGCAGGGAACGGGCGATGACGGAATTGAGCTGGGCGGTATTGGGACTTGCGGAAGGCATGCATTCCCCACAAAGAAGTCCTACACAATGAAGATGCTCGTGCCTATCCGCCGGATTCTGTTTTAGTCTCGGAAGACGGCGTTCGCCTCCGCCTGATCTCCTCCAGGCGCTCGCGAATGCGTTTTTCTACACCTTCGTTGGTCGGCTGGTAATACCGGCGGTCTTTCAAATTGTCGGGAAGGCATTGCATGTCGGCCACTTTGTTGTCGAGATCATGCGCGTACTGATAGCCGTGGCCATAGCCAAGGTTCTTCATGAGTCCGGTAGGCGCATTCCGCAGGTGCAAGGGAACCGATTCGGCCGTCGTGCGCTCCACGTCCTGCTGCACGTCAGAGTAAGCTGTGTAGAGAGCATTCGACTTCGGCGCCAGCGCGAGATACACAACCGCCTGCGCCAGCGCCAGATTACCCTCCGGCATGCCAATGAAATCAACCGCGTCGCGGGCAGCCATGCATAATGCAAGCGCATTTGGCTCGGCTAAACCAATATCCTCGACGGACATCCGGACGACGCGCCGCGCAATGTAAAGTGGATCTTCTCCGGCCTCAAGCATGCGCCCAAGCCAATATAGAGACGCATCCGGATCGCTGTTGCGCACAGATTTATGCAACGCGGAGATCAGGTTGTAATGCTCTTCGCCCGCTTTGTCGTAGAGCAAGACCCGCTTCTGCAGCGCGTCCTGCACGATTTCGGTGGTGATCTCGGTAGCTGACGTCTTCCCCAAAGAGGGTGCCCCACCCTTCCCCGCTTTTTGGAGAGGGTGGGGATTTTGACTCTCTTCACCAGATACTCGCACCTTCTCCAATACCAGCGCCGCCGCAACCTCCAGCACGTTGTAAGCGCTGCGCGCGTCACCGCTCGAATACGCCGCGATTCGTGTCAGCACCTCATCACTAGCCGCCAGCTTCATCGCTCCGAGACCGCGCTCTTCGTCCGCCAGCGCTCGACGCAGCAACCCAACAAGCTGCTGCTCGGTGAGCGGCTTAAGCACGTACACCCGGCTGCGCGAGAGCAGCGCGGAGATGATTTCAAACGAAGGATTTTCGGTGGTCGCGCCAATCAGACGAATATTGCCCTTTTCGACGTGCGGTAGAAACGCGTCCTGCTGGGCCTTGTTGAAGCGGTGAATCTCATCCACGAAGACAATCGTTCGAGTGCCATACTGCCGGGCGCGCTCGGCGTCCGCCATTACTTGTTTAATTTCTTTGATCCCAGAAAGCACCGCACTGAACTCGATGAACTCCGCACGGCTCATACGGGCGATGATCTGCGCCAGGGTAGTTTTGCCGGTTCCGGGAGGTCCCCAGAAGATCAGCGAGCCAAGATCATCGCGCTCGATCTGCGCGCGTAGAGGTTTGCCCTGTGCAATCAGATGCTCCTGGCCCACAAATTCGTCGAGCGTGCGCGGGCGCATGCGATCAGCCAGGGGACGGCTTTTATCATCCGAGCGATCCGGATTCGGGCTGGTTTGGAAAAGGCTCATGAAAGCTTTTCACCACAGAGACACAGGGGCACAGAGAAAACAACAAGATCGAAAAACCCCATGGTGACCAATCAGTGTGCTTATGTAGTTTCAGTTTCTTTCTTCGCTCTGTGTCTCTGTGCCTCTGTGGTGAGACTACGCTTTTTGCCTCGAGACCTCATACAGTACGATGCTCGCCGCCACGCCTGCATTCAGCGATTCCACACGCTCAGAATGCGGAATTGTGATCAGCTCATCCATTTGACCGAGCAGTTTCTTGTCCAGCCCGGCGCCTTCGTTGCCGACGAATACCGCGACCTGTCCCGATAACTTTGCTTCGGGAAGAGGAGCTCCCTTGTGTGAGGCGGTGGCCACCAGCCGGATGCCCCGTGCACGCATTTCATTGATTGCCTCGGTCAATGAAACTTTCGCCAGCATCATCCGGAATAGCGACCCTGCCGAAGCCCTGACGACTTTGCTGTTGTACGCGCTTACCGTGCCCTCCCCCAGCAGAACGCCCTTTGCCCCGAATGCCTCAGCCGAACGCAAGATCGTGCCCAGATTCCCCGGATCCTGCACGCCCGCAATCACCAGCAGAGGCCCAGGCGTGGGATGATCGAGGACCTCTTCCAAGGTAAACTTTTTTACTAGCGCCAGCGCGGCCACGCCTTGCGGGGTATCGCTGGGAATAGCGCTGGCGAACAGCTTGTCGGGCAGCAGAATTGTTTCAACATGAGCGCCGATTTGCGGCAAAAGACGGGCGGCCCGAGGCTCGGCGGATTCGCTAAAAAAGACAGCGCGAAACTTTAGCCCGCTGCGGACCGCCTCTTCGATGATGCGAAAGCCTTCAATGGCGCACTCGCCGGCAGGGGTTAGTTCACTGCGGCTGAATGCCTGGCGCAGTTCTTTGACTATTGCGTTGTGGCGGCCCTCCACGCGCCGAAGTCGGCCGGTAGTTGCTTGCTTCGTGCTCTCCAAGTCGGTTGTCCTCAGTGAGAAATGATACGCGCCTATCGGCGGCAGGCGCGCCCTCGTGTTATCTTAACTGTCTCAAACCTACAATCATGGAGCCCGGTGTGCGCGTCGAAATGGTCAAAATCAGTAGCGAGAAGCCGGAGCCGTCGCTGATTCGGTATGCCGCTGACCAGATCCGTTCAGGAGAAGTCCTGGGAAT
>Ga0137359_10001975_pt1 | contig 16405 bp, 16 predicted proteins | sample Mad1_40_16metaG_FD_108281 | JGI IMG/M metagenome (GOLD analysis project Ga0137359, IMG submission 108281) | Vadose zone soil microbial communities from Angelo Coast Range Reserve, California, USA - Mad1_40_16 metaG | ecosystem: Environmental > Terrestrial > Soil > Vadose zone | place: USA... | reverse complement strand
CGGTCGGCACAATCGACTGCAAGAGCGGAAAAGCGCAATCGTGTAATTCCATGACCACTCCGTCCAGTGCACCAAGCGCATTTGGAATTTCAATCAGGTGAAGTGTTAGCGGTTGATCTGGCCCGAATATCTCTCCGGAAGCGATGCGAAAAACAAGCGAGTAACCAATCTGTCCGGCTGCGCCGGTAACAGCGACCTTAAGCGGAGACTTCATTTCCAACTTTCAATGCTCAACGCTAAACTCTCAACTCTCTTGAAGCCACAGATTCACCCTGATCTTTTCAACGCTTGCTCGATGATGATGATTCAGCTGGAACCTAGTTCGCGTGCCCAAAAGCGCTTTAGGAATCGCATCATTTATCAGCTGCGTTTATTTATCCATTCGCGCGATCTTCTTCGCCAAATACGCTGAGAAATAGCCGGCATAACGTTTTTGCAATTTCGGGCGCTGCCAATCTTTGCCCGTGAGTGTGCCTCGGCAGTTGAGCGCGGCACATTTGCATTTCATTGAATAATTATCGTCATCAGTCGTCGCCCAATCGTGAGTAAGTTCTTCGCCGGCCCGGATGTCGCGCATCGCTACAAAAGTGATCTCGCCGCGAATGCCAAGATTCGCGTCACACGAATGGTTGCTGTAAAGCATTGAACCTTCGCGCTCATCATCCGTCACCGGCGCGATGAACAGGTCATCGTCGATTTGAATTTCGACCGGACCGAGCTGCGGCGTAATCTCGCGCAACTGTTCCCGGGTCACGATATGTCCACCTTTTGCCGCCACGAGTTCATCTTTCGCAATATCAGCGGTGGCAAACAAACCGCGTCCGTGGATCGGACTCGGCCGCACGGCGGTCTTCGCCGAAAGATAAGAGAGCGGATTCATCCAGACTTACGCAGAATTCACCATGTAAAAAAAGCTGCCGGCCCGCCGCTTCGCTTGGCTCCGATTACTGCGCCACCGGCGAGACATGGCCGGCGGCGAGACGCCATTGGCCGTTTTGTTTAACCAGCGTATCGGTGAATTGGACAATCTTGTCGACCGTTTTGCCGTCGTAGACGCCCTTTAGCTTCGTGCGACCCGTGACGACGGCGGCAGAGTCGCCATAAAGGCGAACCTTCATGTCGTAATTCTCAAATACGTCGTAGTGAACTTTTCCCGACGTCGCATCGGCGATATCATCAGTACGGCCGCTGATTTCGCCCTTCGAGTTGGTGAGCGTATAATCCTCCGTTAAGAAGTTTGCGATTTTCTCGGCCTCGCCGTTCAAATAAGCGGTGCACCCGTCGCGTTCGGCTTGAAGAACTGCATTCGTTTCCTCGGCGGACGTTTGAGCAAGAGTGGTTGCAGCGCACATGAAGGAGGCAATCAACAAGCCGGGAAGCAATTTCATGCATTAAGCATAACGCCGGCAACGGAATTCCGCCGATCAAAAAAGTTGATCGGAAAAGCTACCAATGAAAAGGTTGCTGCTCTCCAAATTTCATCACTCATCGGTCAGTCGCTACTGTTTACTATTTCAGAATGAAAGCACGCAAAGCCGCAGTCATTTTTATTTTCATCACGGTCATGCTCGACATGCTGGCCCTGGGATTGATCGCGCCAGTTTTGCCGAAGCTCATCCTGAGCTTTCTCGGTGGGAACGCGACTAGCGCAGCCACCTGGCTTGGCATTTTCGGCACTGTCTTCGCGCTGATGCAATTTTTCTTTTCGCCGGTCCTGGGCGTCTTGTCTGACCGGTTTGGACGACGACCGGTGATCCTGTTGTCGAATCTCGGGCTTGGCCTGGATTACATTGTGATGGCGCTCTCGCCCACAATTGCATGGCTTTTTCTCGGCCGGATTATTTCCGGAATTACCGCTTCGAGCATTCCAACCGCCATGGCCTATATTGCCGACGTTGTTCCAAAAGAAAAACGCGCCGGCGCTTTCGGCATGATCGGCGTAGCGTTTGGTCTTGGGTTCATTCTGGGTCCGGGAATTGGCGGGCCGCTGGGAGACATCAGTCCCCGTTTGCCGTTCTGGGTTGCGGCCGGGTTTAGCTTGGCGAACTGGCTCTACGGCTACATTTTCGTCCCGGAATCGCTGCGACACGAACACCGCAAAAAATTCACGTTGCGCCGCGCAAATCCGATTGGCTCGCTTACCCTACTCCGATCGCATTCCGAATTGTGGAAGCTCGCTACTCTCCAATTTCTCGCCTACGTGTCGCACGAAGTTTTCGTCATCTGGGCGCTTTATGCGATTTATCGCTATGCTTGGAACCAAACCACCATCGGTATTTCTCTTGCAGTTGTAGGCGTGTTTACGGCAGCGATTTCTGGCGGACTCACTGGACGAATCGTCGCGTGGCTCGGTGAACGGCGCACACTTTACATCGGTCAATTTTTCGGTGCAGTCGGGATGGTTATTGCCGGTTTGGCGAGAACCGGCGGGCTTTACATTGCTTCGATCCCGGTGATTTCGATGTGGAACATTTCCTTTCCCGCAGCGCAGGGAATGATGACTCACCGCGTCAGCGAACGAGAGCAGGGCGAATTGCAGGGAGCGATTCAAAGCCTGCGCTCAATTGCGTTCGTCATTGGGCCGTTCCTGTTCTCGGGAATATTCGGTTGGTTCATTAATCCGCAACATTCGTTCTATGTGCCCGGCGCGCCATATTATCTTGCAGCCGCGTTGCTGTTTGCCGCAATGCTCCTGGCGATGCGGGTTGAGCAACCGGAGTTTGGCAAGCCAAGCGAGAAACCAATCGAACCGAGTGAAATCACGCCGCGGGAAGGAATCACTTCCGGCGCGAGTGCACCCGAACCGCCGCTTTCGAATTAGCGCGTCCGTCCTCTTTTCTGGACTTCGGACAGGTCCTTGGTCATTCGCACAATCTGCAAACTCAATCCGTTCCCGAGCGGAACGTCAGATTTTTCGCCTGGAACGTAACCGAAGGCAGCATAAAACGGCACGCCCGGCAATGTCGCAGCCAGTTCGATCGCTGTGAATCCAGCGTCGCAAATTGCTTTCTCACACGCTTCGAGAATCGCCCGCCCAATACCGCGGCGCGCGTGATCGGGATGAACGAAGAATGCACGAATGCGCGCGGCATCTGTCATTGGATCGAGTTCAGCATCGTCGCGAGTCGTGTGATGATCGCTGCCGAAAAGTGTTTTGCGTTTGCTCCAGCCGCCGCAGCCGATGAGCTCGCCATTAAGCTCGACAATGAAATAAGTTCTATCGCGAATCAATTGTCGATCCACGCCGAAGACAGAGCCAAGCGCGGCATCCATTTGCGCAATGGAATAATCCGACGCCTGCAATCCGTGAACCGAGAGCGGGATCAACTTTTCCAGCGCGGGAATGTCATTTTCGTGTGCGAGCCGCAATTTCCAATTCTCTTTCAATAAGATTGATATGTAATCCAGCAAAGGAGAAAAACCGAGGGCGATCGATGATCCCAAAGAAAAGGTTTGAGCGTTCGCCGCGATTCGGCGAATAAAGCAATGGTGACCGCGAAATGGACTTCGGCGCGCTGCGGGATCGCTCTCGTAACGATCCTATCGTGGTTCGCGATTTCGAATCATTGCGTGCTTGCCGTGGCGACTGCGCAGGATGGACCGATAAAAGGCGAATGCCCTTTCCATTCGCATCCTTCGAAACCCCACAAGCAAAAGGATTCGGGCGCTCAGCCTTGCTGCAAGATCTTGCGCGCGGTCGTTCCAACCATCGCAAAAAGCTGGATGCGCAGCGCCGATTTTGCCGATGTTAATTTATATTTCGAAGAATTCGCACTCATCGCAAACTGGCGAAATGCACCGTCGCCGTTGTTGCTCGATACTGGCCCGCCCGGCACGACGCCGTTCGCTCAATTAACTGGGAGCATGTTCGCGCACGCTCCGCCATCTCGCGTTTAGCTGTAGTGACAGGCGTCTCGCCTGTATTCCAAGAGCCCGCGGCCGACACGACCGCCGCTACAGCCTCTTTTCCGCAGGCGGAAACGCCTGGCCCAAATCTTCCAAACCAATTTCAACATCGACGTGAGTAGATACATTTTAACTCTAATGAGCGCAATCACACTCGGCACGAGTGTTGCGCTCGCGCAAGGGCACGAGCACGAGCCAGCGAAGCAGAAATACAGCTGCGTGATGCATCCCGAGGTTGTGATGGATCACCCGGGAAACTGTCCGAAATGTGGGATGAAGCTCGTGCCGCTGAAACAAGAAAAACCGAAACCGCCCGCGAAGATCGACAATCATTCGATGCACGCCATGAAACACGGCGAGCACGAGCAAGAGATGCATGGCGAGCACAAGATGCAGATGTCGATGCAATCGTCTGTGGACATCGCCGATCCAATGAGCCGCGAAAGCTCGGGTACGTCGTGGGTCCCGGATTCCACGCCGATGTATGGCAAAATGTTCATGTTCGGCGATGACATGCTGATGGTGCACGGCGCAATTTTTCCGCGCTACACCAACGTGAGCACGCGGCGCGGCGATGACCGAATCGACGCGCCGAACTGGATCATGGGTATGTACTCCCATCCATTCGGCGAGAACGCGCAACTCGGCGGCCGGTTAATGATGAGTCTGGACCCGCTGACTGAAGGCGGTCGCGGTTACCCTCTTCTTTTTCAAAGTGGCGAATCGTGGCATGACGAACCGCTGCACGACCGGCAACATCCGCATGATTTGTTCGACGAATTGTCGATCAGTTATTCGCAGAAGCTTGGTGGCGATCTTAGCGGGTATCTGTATTTCGGTTATCCCGGCGAACCGGCGCTCGGGCCGCCTACTTTCATGCACCGGGCATCCGCAATGGATGATCCGGACGCGCCGCTCGGTCATCATTGGCAGGATTCAACGCATGTCACGTTTGGCGTCGCCACAGCTGGCCTGGTTTGGCGCAACGTGAAAATTGAGGGCAGCATCTTCACGGGCCGCGAACCGGATGAAGACCGTTACAATTTCGATGAGCCTCAATTCGATTCATATAGCAGCCGCATTTCCTGGAACCCGACCCAAAATCTGGCGCTGCAAGTTTCGTACGGTTACATCAAGAGCCCCGAAGCGCTCGACCCTGACGTCAACCGGCATCGCACGACAGCATCGCTCATTTATAACCTGCCGCTTGGAAACGATAGCAACTGGTCGAATAGCTTTGTCTGGGGTCAAAACAACGATACCGGCGAAGGGAAAACGCAATCGTTCCTAATCGAGTCAAACTATCAGCGTGGACCCGACACCGTTTACGTAAGGTGGGAGCGGGTGCAGAAATCTGGCCACGAGTTGGTTCTCAATCCGCCCGATGAATCCGACATCTTTCCGGTGAGCGGCTACACGATTGGTTACGTCCGCGATTTGTCGCACGGCAACGGCATCGATATCGGGCTCGGCACTCAATTTACGATCAACGATCGTTCGGACAACCTCGATCGCTACTATGGTGACGATCTCGGTTACGCCTTTGAATTTTTTCTGCGCATCCGTCCATCGCTGCATGCTCACGGCTCGCACGAATATGCTGAGCACGTCGCCGGAATGGAAAAATAAGTGTAAAAGCTTGTGAAAGCGGCAGGAGCGCTACGAGCGTCGCCTTGTCATCGTGAATGAGTGATGTGAATCTTATCGCTCCGTATGGCGCGATTGCATCGACAGAATTATTACGACATCGAGCGCATCATTGAATTCGATTTTGTGCGCGCGACGGAGGCGGCGGCGCTCAACTCGTTGCGTTGGCTGGGGCGCGGCGACAAGGAAGCAGCCGACGCGGCGGCCTGCGACGCAATGCGCGGCATGTTCGATCTCATGAATATTTGTGGTGAAGTTGTGATCGGCGAAGGAATCAAGGACGAGGCGCCGGGCATTTTCAAAGGGGAACAACTCGGCACGTGGATTCCCGGTTCGCCACAATTCGATATTGCGATCGATCCGATCGATGGCACGACGAACATTTCCAAAGGCGCGCCGAACTCGATCAGTTGTATCGCAGCGGCCAGCCCCGAGGAAGGAGTGAAAGTGGCGCTGCGCGATGTGCCTTCCTTTTACATGATGAAGTTATCTTACGGGCCGCGTGTGATTCAATACACGCAAAAGCGCGGAGATGCATTGCAACTGGAAGCGCCCATCGCCGAAACGCTCGCTATCGTGGCCCGCGCCCTTGAGAAACGAGTACAGGACGTGATCGTGATGATGCTCGATCGGCCCCGGCACAAGGAGATCGTTGATGAAATTCGCAAGGCCGGTGCGTCGTTGCGCATGATCAGCGATGGCGATATTGCGGCAGCGATGGCGCCGTCGATTCCCGACAGCAATGTCGATCTTTACACGGGCATCGGCGGCTCACCCGAAGCAGTATTGGCGGCGGCGGGAATCAAATGCCTCGGGGGCGAGATGCAGTGCAAAATGTGGCCACGCGATGAAAAGGAACGTAAGAGATTGATCGATGACGGTTACGAAAAGGATCTGGACCGCCTTTTCTCGGCTGACGATCTGGCGAATGGGAGGAACATCGTTTTTTGCGCAACCGGGATCAGTGATAGTGCGCTCTTGCGCGGCGTGAAGGGGCAAGGCGCCAAGGCCACTACGCATTCCATTTTGATGCGCGCGAAGAGCAGGACGGTGCGCTTCATCCGCGCGGCCCACGATCTGCAGACCAAGACGATCCGACTTCGCTCTGATGATCGCGAGCACCCGATTTAATCGTGGCTAGCCATCCTCGACGGTGCGGCGAGCAGGTATCCTGCCTGGTTCCGCCAATGGGCCTTGCAGTGGAGACGCCCGGCACCCTACAGGCTGGTAGCTGTGCCATGATCTCTCCGCTCGACAGCACGATTGCCATTTGTTTAAATCAGGAAAACCGCTGCTTACGCTTATGAGACAAATACCCAAAACTGAACTGTCGCCGGACAACGGCTGTATCATTGATATGAAATGGAAACTCGGTGCACTGAGCTATCACGCTTCCGCAGCTGGGAAAGTACAGGTTCCGCTCGTGACAGAAGTCATTCGTCTACCAGAGCTGGTCCTCTATGATCACCCTGGCTTCAAGGGCGCTTTCGCGCGCACTAACTTGAGTTTTAATTATGTCGGCGATTACTGGAACGACCGGATCAGTTGTCTCGTCGTCGTGAGCGGTGTCTGGCGCTTTTATCGCGATGACTATTACAAAGGGCCGTACTGGGATCTCGGCCCCGGCTATTATGAAAGCTTCTTCGCCGAAAAAGGTCCCGACGACGTCGTCAGCTCATTTCAGGCCATCGCGCTGACCTGACGCGCGACATGGATTAGACAGAATTATTCCGTCTAATTCTCGTTTAAATGATGCGCGAAATTATCGAACGCTTTCGGTATCGCTTTCAGCTTTGGAGGCGAGAGCAGCGCGAGGATTTGTTGGGCCCGCCGGGCACACATCTGGCGGACTTCTTTGATCACACATCGGTGTACGCTCAACCCAAGTACGCTGTGCTTCTCACGGAGTCGACGCCGCGCGCTGTAGTTCGCTCCGTCGACGTTTACTTCGGCATCATCATCATCGCTGCGCAGATTTGCCGATTTGTGGCGGGCTTCCTACCATCCGCACGTTTCGTTCTGTCCGTGGGCTTCCTCGTTTTCGTCGGCCTGTGGATGCTTGGTATGATTTTCAGCACGGTCGACCTCCGCAATGCGAGAAAGGCGCATCCGGACGAGGCGACCAAATCATCTAACCAGTTGCTGCAGCCGACGGCTTCTCGATCAGCCTAAAGACTTCTTCTACGCAGCCCCAGGAGAGAGTGAAGCCAGAGCCGCCGTGACCGTAATTGTGAATGACGGTTCGCCCATCGCGCAGGCGATCGCGTTCGAGGCGAACGCCTGATTTGCGAAATGGACGCAGGCCGACGCGTTCGGCTAGAACGGTCGGATTGTCAACCTTCAGCACACGACTGCATTCGTCGAGAATGCGCACCGTCGCTGTTGGATCGGCGTCGAGATTGTCGCTGATTTCATTTGTGCCGCCGAAGACGCAATCGTTGGTGCGAGGGATTGCGTACATAAACGGCGGATCGTCGCAGACAATCGCGCAGGAGAGATTGTCGATCTTTGGGACGATCGCGACCTGGCCGCGATGTGGTTCAAGATCGATATCTTGAACGAGCTCGCGTGCGCCGATGCCCGCGCAGTTGATCACCAGATCAAAGGCTGGGCTGACGTCTTCGAGTTTTTCGAAACGAACGTTCCCGTTGATTTCGCCACCAGCAGCCAGGAAGCGCTTTGCGAGATAATCCAGATAGATGGTCGTATCCATTAGTGGAACATTCAGCGTGAAGCCGCTCGTGAACGCTGGCAGCACTTCATCGCGGTTGATCTGTCGTGCGCCGAACGGAATCGCCCACTGTGGAATTTTTTGAATTTCATCGGTGCGTGAAAATTGGCGCAGCTCGATGATCGACACGCCAGTACCCCGCTCGCGGGCGAGATTGACAAGTAACCTGTAAGTCTCGAGCGCCCACGCGATCACAGCATCGGCTGGTTCGGCGTGATACGGGAACCAAACCGCGGCGGCAGCAGCCGACGTTGTGCCTTGAGCCGTCTCCTCAGCGAAAATCGCTGTGCGACATCCGCGTTCGGCAAAAAGAACACCACAAGCGAGTCCCGAGACGCCGGCGCCCACAATTGCTACTCGGTGCTCCATCAGAATGATCTACGTGCAATGAGCTGCCGCGTCATATAAAATGGCCAGCGATGGTTTCCCTGAATCGAGATGCGTTGACGGAAAAAGTTCTCGCGGGTGAGCGGATTTCTTCGGACGAAGCGCTGCAACTCTATCGGTTCCCGCTAGAGGAATTGGGGGCGCTGGCGAATGCGCGACGGGACCTAGCAAAGTCGAAAAGCTACGGCGGGTGCGGCCGCGAGATCGTAACTTACATTGTCGATCGGAACATTAATTACACGAACGTCTGCAACGTTTACTGCAAGTTCTGTGCATTTTATCGGACGGAGCGAGATGAAGATCATTACGTCCTGTCATTCGAGCAAATCGATCAGAAGCTCGACGAGCTTTCGGCTGCGGGCGGCATTCAAATCCTGATGCAGGGTGGGCATCATCCCAAACTGCCGTTTCACTGGTACATCGATCTTTTGCACCATATTCGGGAAAAATATCCGCACATTAATATTCACGGATTCAGTCCACCTGAATTCCAGCATTTCGCCGAAACCTTCCGAATGCCGCTGCGCGAAGCGATTGCTCAATTCAAAAACGCCGGACTCGGATCGATCCCTGGCGGAGGCGGCGAAATTCTGGTCGACCGTATACGCAAAAGAATTTCGCCACTAAAGATTAATAGCAATCAATGGCTGGAAGTGATGCAAGTGGCGCACGAGCTTGGATTGAAGTCGAGCGCGACGATGATGTTCGGTCATGTGGAGACGATTGAAGATCGGATCGAGCATTTGGACCGTATTCGCGATCAACAGGATCGCAGCGGTGGATTCACGGCGTTCATTTGCTGGACATTTCAACCGCAGTATACCGTTCTGAAAATCAAGCATCCGACCAGTGTGGCTGAATATCTGCGGACGCAGGCACTCTCTCGGATTTTTTTAGATAACATCGACAATGTACAAAGCTCCTGGGTAACGCAGGGACCGGGGATCGGGCAGATCGCACTCAAATACGGCGCGAACGACTTCGGATCGGTGATGATGGAGGAAAACGTCGTGAGCAGCGCCGGGACAACATTTCGACTAAACGCCGCAGAGATTGAGTCGCTCATTCGCGATGCCGGCTACGAACCGCGGCGCCGAAATAACTGGTACGAGCTTGTAAACTAGACGCCGCGGTCGCGTTGTCTGTGGACAAACAACGTGCTTCCGCGGAAAATCTCGCCTTGACACTGGCTTCTTCTTTCCGATATAGCCCGCCTGTCCCGCGTCGGTTCATTGCGCGGGACGCGCTTCTTAACTTATGAGACATTTTTCTGGATGGATGCGCCCGCAGCCCTTTGTAATCTCGCTCGCGTTTATTTGCACATTGCTCGGTGCGGGATCAGCCCAAGCACAGGGGCCTCCAATCATCCGGTCAATCGACGTGGAGTACACCGGCCCGGGGACGGTGAGCAAGGAGCGGATTCTCGCGCAAATGCGGACCCGAGTGGGCCAGCCCTACTCTGATCAAGTGGTCGAGCAGGATATTGAGGCTCTTTACAAGACCGGCGCCATTCTAAACGTTCGCATCTTCGCTCGGCCAGAAGGCGACGGCGTAAAGGTAATCGTGGCGGTGCAGACCCGTTCTGTTGTGCGCGAGATCGAAATCGAAGGAGCGGACCGCATCAGGGCCAAAACGATTCGCAAGGACATCCAATTAAAGATCAATCAGCCGATAAACGAAGAAGAGCTGGAGAAAGCGCGTCAGAAAATTATCGAGCGCTATCAGGCTAAAGGTTTCACGGACATTGACGTAAAGTACCGTGTCGATGCGATTGATGAAAAACGCGGCACCGCGCGGGTAGTCTACACAATCAACGAAGGGGTCAAAGGTGCCGTGAGCAGGATTCATTTTGAAGGCAATGAGCACTTCGGCGAGAGAGTGCTGCGCAAGCAAATGAAAACGAAAGGCAAAACGCTCATTTCGTTTTTCGATAAGTCCGGCCGGCTGGACGAGACGCAGTTGCAGCAGGATCTGGACAGCATTCGTGAGTGGTATCAGAACCACGGCTACATCGACGTAGAAATTAAGGACGTGCGTAGGACACGGGCCGAGAAAGGCCCGATGATCATTACAATCGTGATCGCGGAAGGCCCGCAATATCACGTGAACAAGATTTTGATTTCGGGAGAGAAGGTAGCGACGGAACAAAACATTCGAGCATTGTTGAAGATGAAGGAGGGCAGCGTCTATTCGCCGAAGGCGCTGCACGACGATGCGAAAGCGCTTGCGGATGCCTATGGCAGCGGCGGGTATGTCGATCTTGTGATTTTGCCGGAGGGTACGCCGGCTGGTCCTGCCCGGGTCGACGTGCACTATAAAATAGAGGAAGGCGACCGCTCGTTTTTACAACGAATCAACATTGCCGGTAACACGCGCACTAAGGACAAGGTCATTCGTCGCGAAATGTTGATCGCACCCGGCGATGTCTTTAACACGGTCCGCGTAGATACTACCAAGAAGCGCCTCGAGAACCTGGGCTATTTTGCCAAGGTCGAAACTTATCCCGAAGATACAGACATTGCCGGCCGCAAAGATCTTACCATCCTGGTGCAGGAGAAGCGGACCGGGTCGTTTAGCTTCGGCGGCGGGTTCAGCACGATCGACAGTCTGGTCGGCTTCGCGGAACTCACGCAAGGCAACTTCGATTTAATGAACTGGCCGGGACTCACCGGCGCTGGTCAGAAGTTTAGACTGCGTGTGCAGTATGGCACGCAGCGCAAGGATTTCATCCTTGCATTAACCGAACCCTATTTCCTCGATCGCAGGCTGTCCTTGGGTGGTCAGCTTTTCTATTCGGAGGCCGACTACTTGAGTACGGACTATAACCAGCGGAACTACGGATTTTCTATCGAGTTACGCAAACCGATCAACGCGTACATATACGCGACTTTGGGTTACCGTCTGCAGGACATCGACATTTTCAACGTGAGTTCAGGCGCGCCGGAAGCGATCCAGCAGGCAAAGGGTTCGACCCTGGAGAGCGAAATTTTGACCAGTCTTGTATATGATCGGCGCGATAATCCGTTGCTGACCAGGCGCGGGCAACGCGTCACCCTTTCACCTTATATCGCGGGCGGCTTTCTCGGAGGCGATACGCAGTTTTACGGAATCGACATCGAGGGGTCCCAATATTTCCATCTTCCGTGGGATACGATCCTGCTCATCAACGGCGAAGTCGCGACCGTCAACAACTGGGGAAGCGGCGATATGGTCCCGATTTTCGAACGTCTCTACCTCGGGGGTTCGAACAACCTCCGTGGATTTCCCTACCGGGAAGTCGGGCCACAAGAAAATGGCGAACCGATCGGCGGTCAATCAATGGCTCGCATGACTATAGAATATACTTTTCCAATTGTCGAAAAGGCGCGCGGCGCAGTTTTTTATGACACCGGCTTCAACAACAGTGACGCCTGGTCTTTTGGCTTCAATCATATAGCGTCCGATATTGGCGTCGGAATTCGACTTGATTTGCCGATCGGTCCGCTCCGGCTGGACTACGGATATCCGCTGCAGCGGGACGGCTACAACGGTGGGGGGCATTTCAATTTTAACGTTGGGTATCAATTTTGAACAAATCTAAATGGTTGCAGTCTAATGCGATTCCAACGACCGTTATCTCTTTCTTATGAAGAAGCTTCTCTCTACAATCTTGGGTTTAACGCTCGCGTTACCACTTTCGGCTTTCGCTCAGGGCACACTTAAAATCGGAACAGTCGATATGCAGCGCGCGTTCAAGGAATATAGCAAGACCAAGGACGCGGAAGCGAAAATCAATGACGCCAAAAATGCGGCGAAGAAAGAGTACGACGAACGCGCGGAGTCCTACAAGAAGGCGTTGGATGAAATCAACACCCTGAACAAGCAGCTCGATGCTCCAGCCCTGAGTGCCGATGCCAAAACCCAAAAAGCAAAAGAGCGCGACGATAAGATCTCCAACATCAAGAACATGGAGCGGGAAATCAGTGAGTTCCGTCAAACCCGGGAACGGCAACTGCAAGAACAGGCGATGCGCATGCGCGAAGGTATCGTAAAAGAAATCACCGACATCGTAATGGACAAGGTCAAGACCAACCACATGGACCTGGTATTAGACAGATCGGGAATGAGCCTGAATGGAGTGCCTGTTGTAATGTACGCCCCTGACAATGTCGATTTTACCGGCGATATCATTACCGTTCTAAATAAGCCCGGCCGCAGCACCGCGACTTCAACGGAGAGGACCCAGACGAGTCCATCTGCGACGCCGGCAAGAGCTTCGAAACCTTAGTTTAATTTCGGCACGTCAGAAATCCACCCGAGCTACAACTCGCGTGTGTTTTTCGTAGAGGTGAAAAGCAGGCGCGCACGTCGCGAAGCAAAGGTCTGCGGGCGGTTGCAAGCCGCGAACGCTTCGATTGGGTTTCCAAGGCAGATTGCGACAGCTGGATTTTCCGGAAAACAGCTGGCTGCGATTGCGCTCGTTCTACTTCTGTCTTTCGGCTCCCGCTCAGTCGCGGCGAATTGGCAATCAACGCTTACTAAAGATCCGCCGGGCAATTTCCCGGAACTTCGGCCTCTCCGTGCAACCTATCGTTTTGGCTGGTCTGGATTGACCGCTGCCACTGGAGACGTCCATTTTACAAGAGCATCCGAAGACAGTTTTCAACTCGACGGAACAGGACGGACAATCGGCTTCGTCCGCGCCTTGTGGAAACTGGACGTGAATTATCGTGCGCTCGCCTATGCAAAAACGCTGCGCCCAGTCGAAACGTTGCAAACGGAGGATTATCGATCAAAGAAAATCGCTACTCATCTCATCTTCACAAATAACGGGGTTAGTTGTGCAAGGACCGAAGGCCAAGGTGGCTCTGCCGGCACAAAGACGCGCGAGTTTAATCTCCCCAACCTTTTCGATTTGCATTCGGCGATGCTTTATCTGCGGAGCCAGCCACTGGCGGACCGCAGCACGTACCGTGTTGTCGTTTATCCCGCCACCTCTGCATATCTTGCCACCCTCACCGTGCTCGGTCGGGAAAAAACCTCGGTCCGCGCCGGCACTTACAATGCGATAAAAATTGATTTGCAGCTCAACCGAATTGGCAAAAAGCTTGATTTGCAGCCACACCGGAAATTCCGGCGCGCCACGATATGGGTCTCGGATGACGCCGATCGAATTCTGGTTCGCATCGAGGCGCAAGTTTTTGTCGGCACAGTCTTCGCTGAACTACAGTCGGCACGCTTCGACAGCGCAAGATCGCGATGAAATCGTTACTGCTATCCGATAAACATTCCACGACGCCTATTCAGGAATCCAGTCGCCTCGCACGGGCGGCTCGGGCCGAGGACGGACACGCTGCCGGAACGGATTGAAGACCGGGGCACGTGGCCGCGGCAACAACTGGAGGGCGCCAAGCGTTTCCAAATCGAACCGGCCTGTAACCGCAAGTCCCGTGCGCGCTTGATAGGCGCGCAGCGAAAATTCTACGGCTGGCCCATACATGCCGTCGATCTCACCGCGATAGAGCCCGCGACGCGCCAGCGCTATTTGTGCGGAGAGCACGACATTGCGTTGCACATCAGGCAACGCACCCGCGTATGGAGTTCCAGCAAAGAGTAGTCCTAGTGAGGCGCCAGGGGCCACAGGATTTGATGGATAGAGTTGTCGATCCTGCGGCGGGCTGGAGGAAGGCTGCACTGGGACGGGAGCAACACCAGCCGTTTCGCCGGACGATTCCTCTTTGAGGCCCGAGGTGCCAGGGCTCGGCGATGGGCCAACCTTCACCGTCGGCTGTCCAGACACAGAAGAAGTGATTCCCAGTGAACGAAGCGTTTCACTGTTCAGCTCACCGTTCACCGCGAGTCCATTGCGAATTTGATAGCGACGAATCGCCGCAGTCAGATTCGCATTCGTCTCCCCAGTCATCTCGCCATAATAGAAACCCTGGTCCTTTAACGCTTGCTGCACGCGTTCGATCATTTGATCTCCTCGAACCAGCGCAACCGCTCCCAGAACAACAAGCGCGACCACTTTGACTTTCATCTCGATCTTAGTTTTGACGCCGCTACTTTTTTGCTTATTCAGCGCTTTTCCGAACCGGTCAGCGCTACGGATGATTGACGCTGCTTTAAAGAGTCGCGGTAACGTAAAATTCCGTCGCTGACGGCTGCGGCAATTTGCTCGCGATAATCTTCGCTCGCCAGCCTGGAAACATCCTCTTTGTTGGTGAGAAATCCTCCTTCGATTAAAACAGCGGGAGAAGTCACATTGGCGATCACAAAAAACTGGTTGGCCTTTGTCCCCCGATCAAACGCCTGGGTGCGGGCAACCAGTGCTTCCTGAATAAATCCGGCGAGGCTTTGACTTTCCACGTTCGGCAATTCAGAAAGTGCTCCCCACAGGAAAGGCAACCACGAAGTCCCGAATGATCCCGGAGTCATTTGGTGGGCGGCATAATAGGTTTCCACTCCACTTGCAACCGGCTGATTGTCTTCGTTAAAATGGATGCTGACAAAAATGCAATCGCTCACGCGATTGGCGAATGCTGCCCGATCTGCCGGGGATACATAAGTGTCGCCCAGGCGTGTCATTACGGTTGCGATCCCTTCCGCCTCCAACAAGCGATCGATGCGGTGTGCTACGTCCAGGGTCAAATCTTTTTCGAGTACGCCGCCGCAGATTGCGCCGGAATCCTGCCCGCCATGCCCAGGATCAAGAACTACTACCGCGAATGGCCCCGGCGCTGCAGAAGGTTGTGCCATTCTCAACCGAGGGGATTGCGGTTTCGATATCCGTTGCATCCAGGCAAAGGATGCAATCATTAGTAGCAACCCAGTTAAGGCTATTATGTTCCGGATCGCTTGTCTCATTCGTGCTCTTCAGGCGGACATTTCTCTCCATATTTTAATCGTGAATCAAGGCGCGTAGTTCCTTATCCAATAACGCGCGATAACGAATTGGCCGGTTCGGATCTCGCTCGAGGATTCCTGCTTCGATTCCCGTGTTGGCGAGCTGTTCTCGTCGATATTTGGCAATCGCTGTGCGCACTGGCACTTCCTTGGTGTCGCCAGTCTGTAAAGCCATCTGTCCGACGCTCCAGGCGTCGAGTGCGGATCTCAGCGCCGCTTCAAAACTTGTGTCCCGAGCATGTTCGGCTTTGAGAAATGATTCCATTAGCTCCCTTGATTGTCGTGTTCCGCTGAGCGCGGCGAAATCGTTCCGCGCTTGCCCGAAGTTGGCGCCGCTGTTTGCAATCTCGCCATCGTACTCCACCCGCAGAAACAGATCTTCTTCCGGCCGTTCTCCCACCTCCGCAAAGAGCATTCGCGCCAGATATGGCGCGCCATAAACTTGTTCGAACGCGCTCTTCATCACCGGGCTGAGCGAATAATGTACCAGCCGCCGCAGTGAAACATCCGCCGCCGAGCGCGTGAAACCCTCGGTACTGGCCAGCTCGATGGCTGCCATCCGCAACCGCTCAATGTCTCCCGGATGACCGATCGCCCCCACGTCAATGCCAATATAAATTTCGAAAATTTTCTGCCGCGTCTGGCCGAGTGTGAGGACTAAAATTCCGTCGCGATAACCCAACGCCGCGATCGGACTCCCCGAAGCGAGCTGCGACTCGATGTACTCGCGACGGTTCGCGATTGCTTCAACCCAACGATACGGCTCTTCGATCATGCCACCGTTTGCTTGAAGACGGCAGCGATCTTCGTCTCCGCCAAAGTCGTGATTCCGTCTTGCGACACAATCTT
>Ga0137359_10001973_pt1 | contig 16408 bp, 15 predicted proteins | sample Mad1_40_16metaG_FD_108281 | JGI IMG/M metagenome (GOLD analysis project Ga0137359, IMG submission 108281) | Vadose zone soil microbial communities from Angelo Coast Range Reserve, California, USA - Mad1_40_16 metaG | ecosystem: Environmental > Terrestrial > Soil > Vadose zone | place: USA... | reverse complement strand
CTTAGACGATCCCGCTCCGGACGGCGTACACAGCCGCCTGGATCCGGTTGTCGATCTGGAGCTTCATGAGGATGTTCGAGATGTGGTTCTTCACCGTCTTCGGGCTGATATGCAGCTCGGCGGCGATGACCGCATTGTCCTTGCCGTTCGCGATCAGCTTCAGCACCTCGATCTCGCGGTCGGAGAGCTCAGACCGGATCGCCTCGGCGATCTCCGGCTGCGCGCTCGTTGCGCGCACGCGCTGCAGGACCTTCGCCGCGATCCCGGGAGAGATGAGCGACTCGCCGCGCGCCGCCGCGCGGATGCCGGCCATGAGCTCGTCGATCGACGCGTCCTTGAGCAGGTAGCCGCACGCGCCGGCAAGGATCGCGTCCATCACGTCAGCATCCTCGTCGGAGATCGTCAGCACGACGACACGCGTGAGCGGCGCGATCGAGGCGATGTGCCGCGTCGCATCGACTCCGCCCATCCCCGGCATGTTCAGGTCCATGACGACGACGTCGGGAGCGTTTTCGCGGACAGAGCGCACCGCGTCCGTGCCGGACGCCGCTTCGCCGAGCACGTGCACCCCCTGCTCTTCGAGGAGGTTGCGCAGCCCGGTGCGGAACAGGTCGTGGTCGTCGACGATCAGCACGCGGATCGTCTCGACGGCACGCTCCTCGCCTGCGGACAGCGGCTCGGTCAGCCTCACACCCCCCTTTCGCGTGTCAGTCTAGTGGAGCGTGATCGTGACCGTCCTGCGGCCCCAGGCGTACGCCTGCGCGACCGACGGGAACCAGAGATCGATCATCGCGCCCCGGATGCCGCTGCCGACGTCCGCGGCGACGCCCTCGCCGTAGCCGGGGATCGTCAGCCGCGTGCCGAGCGGGATCACCGTCGGGTCGACGGCAACAACGCCGAATGCCACCGGGAGGCCGGTCGCGGTGTGACCGGGAAGCGAGTAGCCGGTCGCGGACACGACGAGCGTGCGCCCGCCGCTCGCGGGCGCCGCAGCCGGCGCCGGGGTCGGGTCGCCCGTCACGACGGGAACCGGCCCGCTCGCCGCGGCGGCTGCGGTAAGCGTCTGCGACTTCACCTCGGCACGGTGGACGGCCGCTTCCAGTTGCTGCACTTGCGACGCCGCGAGTTGCTGCTTCGCGCGCAGCCCGGAGATGAAGGACAACCTGTCGGCCTGTGCCGCAGCCAGCGATCGCGTCGTGCGCGCAGCCGCAGTCACTGCCGACGCGATGCGCGCGCGGTGCGTGGCCAGCGACGAACGCAGCACCTGGAGACGGCGTTGAGCGAGCAGGGAGGCATGAACGAACCGGCTGCTCTGATCGGTGACCCGCTTCAGTCCGTCGATCGTCGAGACTGCTTCGGTCAGCGACTCGGCGCCGAGGATGACCGCGATCGGATCCGTCTCTCCTTGCTCATACATGAGGCGCAGGTTCGCGCCGAGATGCTTCTGCGAGATCGTGAGCGTCCGCTTTGTCGCTGAGATCTGCATCGCGAGCTGTCGCTGTTGGAGACGAAGCTGCACTGCCTCGTTCAGCAACTCGGCGAGCTTCGCGCGCGCCGAACCGAGGCGCGCATCGAGCGCGTACAGGTCGAGCGTCGCCCCGCGCAGACGCGACGCGAGTGCATTCTGCTGCGCGCGCAATGCCTGCACGCGCGGCCCCGGGCCCGAGGCTGCGGAGGCCGCAGCGAAGACGAGCACCGCAGTGACGCCTGCGAGCAGCGCCGCGGATCGTGTCCTTCGGGCGCCCACGGAGGGCCGGACCGTACCACAGGAAACACGCGCCTTCGGCGAGTTTGTGCCGCGGAATCTGTGCGAATTTCTTGTGCGGTTAGTGGCAATTTGCGGCAAGTTTGAGAGCATTTACCGGTTGCGAGCATCCGAAAGCCCTGGTAGCGTCCCGACCTTGTGACGTGCGGGAGGCCCGGTGCAGAGGCGCCGGGTGAACGTCGGGAGACGTCATCCAGACTCTGAAACGACAGGCTCCGGTCATCGTCCTCGCCCTCGCTGCGGCAGCGATCGCGGCAGGTGCGGCGACCGCAGACCCCGCGATCAGCGCGAAGCAGGCCGAGGCCCAGCGCGTCATGGTGCAGATCCAGCAGCTCGATTCGAGCCTCGAACGTGCACGCAATCTGTACGACTCGGCGAACGTCAAGCTGCACGCGATCGAGCACAACCTCGCGATCAATCGCATCGGGTTGCATGCGGCGCGGGCGAACCTCGTCGTCGCGCAGAGCAACCTGTCGAAGCGTCTCGTTTCCATCTACACCACGCGCGACACGCAGTCGACGCTCGCCGTCGTGCTCGGCGCGACGAGCATCGACGACCTCGTGAATCGCATCGAGTCGGTGCAGTCGCTCTCGTTGCAGGACGTCGCCGTGGTGCATCAGGTCGTGTCCTTCAAGCGCGAAGTGACGGTGCGTCAGCACGCGCTCGTGCACGACCACAGGGCGCAGGCCGCGCTCGTGCGGCAGCGTGCGGTGGCGAAGGCGCGCATCTCGTCTCAGCTGCGCACGCAGCAGCGGCTGTACACCTCGATCAAGGGCGAGATCGCGCACCTCGTGGCGATGCAGCGCGGGCGGCAGCTCGCACTCGCGCGGCAGGCCCAGCAGCGGCTCGCGGCGTATCAGACGAGCAACCCGGCGCTCGGCAGCCTCACCCCCGACGGATACGTCGCGCCTCCGACGCAGTACTCGGGCGTCGTCGGGATCGCGATGCAGTACCTCGGCATCCCCTACGTCTGGGGCGGCTCGAGCCCGAGCGGGTTCGACTGCTCTGGCTTCGTCATGTACGTCTACGGGCAGGTCGGTGTGTCGCTCCCGCACTACACCGGCGCGCAGTGGGGCATGGGCGTGCCGGTCTCGTCCGGTGACCTTCAACCGGGCGACCTCGTCTTCTTCGACGGCCTCGGTCACGTCGGCATCTACATCGGCGGCGGTGAGTTCATCCACTCGCCGCACACGGGTGATGTCGTCCGGATCGACAGCCTCTCCGAGGGCTGGTACGCAGCCACGTACGACGGCGCGCGCCGCATCATCGGCTCCTAGGTCGAGTACAGCGCTTCGACCTCGTCGCCGAAGTGGTCGAGGACCACGCGGCGGCGGAGCTTCAGCGTCGGCGTGAGCTCGCCGGCCTCCTGCGTGAAATCGCGTGGCAGGATGGTGAAGCGCTTGATCTGCTCGACGCGCACGCGGTCGCGGTTGACCTCGTCGACGAGGTCCTGCACGAGCTTCTGCGGGTCGCGTCCGCTCGCCCGCACCTCGTCCGAGTCGAGCGTGATGAGCGCGGTCACGTACGGCCGCCGGTCGCCGACGACGAGCGCCTGCGAGACGAAGCGCGACGCCTTCAGCGCGTTCTCGAGGTTCTGCGGCGCGATGTTCTTCCCGCCCGCTGTGATGATGATGTCCTTCTTGCGGTCGGTGATCTTGACGAAGCCGTCGGCGTCGATCTCACCGACGTCGCCCGTGCGGAAGAACCCGTCCTCGGTGAATGCCGCCGCGGTCGCCTCCGGATCCTTGAAGTACCCCATGAAGACGCTGTCGCTGCGCACGAGGATCTCGCCGTCGTCCTCGAGCCGGATCTCGCAGCCGTCGACGGCATGACCGACGGTCCCGAAGCGGTACTCGTCGGGGTCGTTCACGCTGAGCGAGCTCGACGTTTCCGTGAGCCCATACCCCTCGATGACCAGCATGTTCAGCGAGCGGAAGAACTCGAGCACGTCGACGCCGAGGGGCGCTGCACCGGACACGCCGACGCGCAGCCGGCCGCCGAGACGCTCGCGCACCTTCTCGAAGACGAGCGCGTCGGCGATCCGTCCCTGCAGGCTCGTCGGGCTCTTCGTCGCGCCGACTCGGAGCGCCCATCGCCCAATCGCGCGCTTCGCCGGGCTCGAGCGCTCGATCTCACCGACCACGTTCGCGTGGATCTTTTCGTAGACGCGTGGGACAGCAGGGAGGATCGTCGGCTTCGTGGTCGTGAGCGCCTCGGGAAGGCGCGCGACGTCGGAGACGATCGCGAGCGTCGACACATGGAACGCGGCGGACTGGTGGACGATCCGCGCGAAGCTATGTGCGAGCGGGAGGAAGAGGAGCACGGTGTCCGATCCGTCCTCGAGGTTCGTGCGCACGCCGAGCGCGGCGGTGACGAGGTTCTTGTGGCTGAGCATGCAGCCCTTCGGCGGCCCCGTCGTGCCGGAGGTGTAGATGAGCGTCGCGAGATCCTCCTCGCGGACCGGCTCTGGCTGATCGTGGCCGGCAGTCGCTTCGAACTCGGCGAGCTCGTCGAAGCGGACGATCGGGCGCGCGAAGATGGAGGCGAGCTTCGCGTGCTGCTCGTCGTCCTCGACGAACGCGAGCACTGCCTCGGAGTGGGCCAGGATGTACTCGCATTCGGCCGCGGTATTCGTCGGGTACAGGCCGACGACGACGGCGCCGATGCCCATGATCGCCCAGTCCAGGAGGATCCACTCCAGGCGCGTGCGGGCGAGGACGGCGACGGCGTCGCCACGCTTCACCCCCCGGGACAGGAGGGCCCTCGAGAGCGCGTTCACCCGGCGGCCCGCCTCCTCCCACGAGACGTCCCGCCAGCCGTCCCGTTGCTCCTCGAGATAGGCCGGCTTGGGCTGCCGCTGGTCGAGAATGTGACGCCAGAGGGAAGGCGCAGTCCGTTGTTCCAGCGTCACATCGGCCATGCTAGGCCAAAGGAGATGGGGTTCCAGACTAGAATTCACTCGATCCTATGAGGACGATCTGGAACGGATCGATCAGCTTCGGGCTGGTCAACATCCCGATCGGGCTCGCGCTCGCGACCCAGCGGAACGACGTGTCCTTCCGCACGCTGCACCGGGAGTGCGGCACGCCGATCAAGCAGAAGCGGTGGTGCCCGTTCCACGAGCGCGAGGTCGAGGCGGACGAGCTCGTCAAGGGCTGGGAGGTGGCGAAGGGCGAGTTCATCTTCGTCGAGGAGTCCGACCTCGAGGCGGTGGCGCTCCAGCGCTCCCAGGCGATCGACATCCTTCGCTTCGTCAAGCTCGCCGACGTCGACCCGGTCTATTTCGATCGCACCTACTACCTCGCCCCGGCGGCCGCGGATGCGCAGCGGCGCCCGTACGTCCTCCTCCTGCGCGCGATGGAGGAGTCGGGGATGGCGGCGGTCGGGAAGTTCGTGCTGTGGGGCAAGGAGAACCTCTGTCTCATCCGCCCGCAGGGCGAGACGCTCGCGCTCGAGACGCTCTTCTTCGCGGACGACGTCCGCTCGAAGGACGAGATCGAGGAGGCGGTGCAGGCGACCGAGGTCAAGAAGGCCGAGCTCGACCTCGCCGCCCAGGTGATCGACAGCCTCGTCGGCGATTGGAACGCGGCCGACTTTGAAAACGACTACCGGCGCGACCTGAACGCGATGCTCGAGGCGAAGCTTGCCGGCCAGGAGATCAAGCGGCCGGAGCCTGCGCCGGAGACGCCCGTCGTCGACCTGATGGAGGCTCTCCGCCGCAGCGTCGAGGACGTGCAGGGCCGGCGCGCGAAGTCGTCGGGTGGCGGCGCAAGGAAGGCGGGCGGCGCGAAGAGCAAGACCGCCGCAGCGCGCAAGTCCGCCTGAGCTTCGCTTACGCAGAGAACGAGGGACGGAGCCAACGCGAAGCGTTGGCGACGGCCACAGGAAGCGGGCGGGGAGGCCGGAGGCCCCACCGCCCGCGCAGAACGAAACCTTCGCTCACACTCGTGAGAGGACGCGGGCTCGGCCCGCGTCCGCTCCGCGAGGCGGAACCTTCAATGGTGCGGAATCGCAGATTCCGCACCAGACACAGCTGCGAGCTGGGCCTGGAAGAGATGCTTGTCGATCTTGCCGTGATAGATCGGCACCCCTTCCTGCATGCAGACCCGTATCACCTCCTGCCGATCGATCTTCAGCTCTTTCGACAGTTCCTCAGGCGTGAGGTGATTTGCCATCCGGCCTGCTCCTTCCTCGGGCACGAAAAAACCCGCCGGCGCCAGCGCTCAGACGGGTCAGTCGCCACCCTCTCTTGTCGACCTGACGGGCATCACTCGGCCCGTCCCGCGTAGACATCCATCGAGCAAAGAATATGCCCTAGTGGTGACGGATGCCAAACAGGCGATCGAGGGATTCGAGGAGCGCACCCTCGTGCACCGGGGAACGCCGCTCCGGTACTTCACCGGAGGCTCCGGACGGCCGATCCTGCTCGTCCACGGGCTGGGCGGCGCGGCAGCCAACTGGCGCCTGATCGCTCCGGCGCTCGCCGGCGAGCGCCGGGTCATCGTCCCGGAGCTCCCCGGCCACGGCGGCTCGGGAGCCCTCGGCGAGGCGACCACGCTCGACCCGTTCGCCGAGGCGGTGCTGGCGATCGCCGCGGCCGAGGGCGCGATCCCCGCGCCGTGGGTCGGACATTCCCTCGGCGGTCTCGTCGCGCTCCGCGCGGCCTTGCTGCGGCCTGACGCCGTCACCGGCATCGTCCTCGCGGCGGCGGCCGGCATCTCGTCTGCGAGCCGCGCCGGTCGCGTGACGGTCACGCTCATCGGCGTCGCGCGACCGGGCAAGGTCATCGGGCGGCGGCGCAAGCAGGTCGCGCGCTCGCGCATCGGCCGCACACTCGCGTTCGGCTGGTGGGGCGTCGCCGACCCGGCCGGATTCGATCCCGACATGGCGGAGGCGTTCCTCGCCGGCCCGACGCAGCACGTGGACACACTCACCGCCGGCAAGGCGCTCGTCGTCTCCGACCCGCGGCAGGACCTGCACGACGTCGCCGTTCCGGTGCTCTGTCTGTGGGGCGCGAACGACAACTGGGTGCCGCTCGCCGACGGGATGGAGTACGCCCGACGGTTGCGCGCGCCGCTGCGCGCTATTGCTGATTGTGGGCATTTGCTGATCGGGGAGCGGCCGGACGCCGTCCTTCGCGCGATCCGCGAGTTCCTCGCGTCCATTTAGCTGCTCGATCTTCCAGCGTTGATGACCCGCCCGCGCGACATCCGGGGTAAACCCAGACGGACGCGCGGGGAAGCCGCGCGTCCTGAAGGCGGCGTCGCGAGCGACGCCTTAGCGCCGACTGCGGTCACCTCCTGATTGGCGAGCGGCCGGAGGTGGTCGTCCGTGCCATTCACGAGTTTCTCGCGTCCGCATAGCCGCGTCCGGCGAGGGAGTCCGGCAATGCAGAGTCCTGGAAAACCCAGACGGACGCGCGGGAAGCCCGCGCGTCCTGAAGGTCGGCGTCGCAAGCGACGCCTCCGCGGCGAGCGGCCGGACGCGGTCCTGCGCGCCGTGAACGAGTTCCTCGCCGGGATCTAGCTCGCGACAGCCTCGAAGGGGATCACCTCCGCGCCCTCCTCGTTCTCGCGCCGTGGGCCGCCGAGGAAGTCGACGCGCGTCCCGACCACCTCGACCACACGCCGTCGCCGGCCTTCCTCTTCCCAGTTTCGGCTCCGCAGGTACCCGTCGACGCCGACGCGCCGCCCCTTGCTCAGGTATTCGGCGCAAAGCTCCGCCTGCCGGTCCCAGACCGACACGCCGACGAAGTCGGCTCCGGCGTCGCGACCGCCACGCCCGACCGCGAGCAGGAAGCTCGCTACCTTCTTGTCCTCGCCCACCTCACGGATTTCGACGTCGGTGGCGAGATTGCCGATCAAGGTCACTCTGTTCATGCAATGAAGGTAGGGCGGCGCTTGTCACGAAAGGTGCACGGCTTTATGACTTTTCGCAGATAGACTCGGACGCCCATGGGGCTCTTCACCTCGATGACAGGATTCGGTGGCCGCGACATGGCGGTCGACCTAGGCACCGCGAACACGCTCGTCTACGTGCGCGGGCGCGGCATCGTCCTGTCCGAGCCCTCGGTGGTCGCCATTGACTCGCGCACGGGTGAGGTGCACGCGGTCGGCGTCGAGGCGAAGCGGATGCTCGGCCGCACGCCCGGAACGATCCAGGCGATCCGTCCGCTGAAGGACGGCGTCATCGCCGACTTCGACGTGACCGAGCAGATGCTGCGGCACTTCATCCAGAAGGTGCACCAGCATCGCTTCGCGCATCCGCGCGTCGTCGTGTGCGTTCCGTCCGGCGTCACGGGCGTCGAGAAGCGGGCGGTGGAGGAAGCAACGCTCTCCGCCGGTGCGCGTCAGGCGTATCTCATCGAAGAGCCGATGGCGGCCGCGATCGGTGCTGGACTTCCCGTCGCGGAGCCGACGGGGAACATGATCGTCGACATCGGCGGCGGCACGACCGAGGTCGCGGTCATCTCGCTCGGCGGCATCGTCGTCTCGCAGTCGTTGCGTGTCGGCGGCGACGAGATGGACGAGGCGATCATCAATCACATCAAGCGCGACTACAAGCTTCTCATCGGGCAGCAGACGGCGGAGGAGATCAAGCTCGAGATCGGCTCGGCGTGGGACCAGAAGGAGGAGCTGCAGGCGGAGGTTCGCGGCCGCGACATGCTCAGCGGCCTGCCGAAGACCGTCGTCCTTACCTCGGAGGAGATCCGCCGCGCGCTGGACGAGCCCGTGACGCAGATCATCGAGGCGATCAAGTCGACGCTCGACAAGACGCCGCCCGAGCTCGCCGCGGACATCATGGATCGCGGCATCGTCCTCGCCGGCGGCGGCGCGCTCCTTACCGGGCTGGACGAGCGGCTCCGTCACGAGACGCAGATGCCCGTGCACCTGGCCGAGAGCCCCTTGACCTGCGTGGCGGTCGGCTCCGGGCGCAGCCTCGAGGAGTTCGAGGCCATTCACCGTTCGAACCGCGCCCGCGCGCGGTCTCGTAACGGTCGCCGCTATTAGGACCGGCCGACGGCCCGGCTGGACCTCCCCGCGCCGAGGCCCGCTGTAACCTAGGGTCGGTGGCGCCTCCGAACCGCTCCGCGCGTGTGGCGGTGCTGGGCTCCTCGCTCCAGCGCTCCAAGCCTCAGCCGTACCCGTCACGGGCGCGGTCCGCACTGGTCCGCCGCCTCGTGCTGGCAGTGCTCGTGGTCGTCGCGCTCGGGCTGCTGACGATCTCGTTCCGCTCGCCGACATCCGGGATCCTGCACGACGCGCAGAGCTACGGCTCGGCCGCGCTCCGCCCGTTCCAGGTCGCCGCAGTCCGTGTCGCGCGCCCGTTCCGCGACGCGTACACGTATGTCGACAGCCTGGCGCGCGCGAAGTCGCAGAACGCGAAGCTGCGGAAGATGGTGCAGGACTACCGCTCGCAGGCACTTCTCAACGCGTCGGCGGTGCAGCAGAACAACGACTTCAAGCGCCTGCTCCGCTTCGAAGCGGGCCCGCAGTACCCGAAGGACTTCCGCGCGGTGAACGCATCGGTACTCTCGTTCCCGTCCGGCGCGTTCACGCAGCAGATCGTCATCGACGCGGGTGCGACCTCCGGCGTCCACCTGAACACGCCGGTCGTCAGCGCGGACGGCCTCGTCGGGAAGGTGACGCAAGTCGGTCGCTCGACCTCTGTCGTCATGCTCCTCAGCGACCCGGACAGCGCTGTGCCGGCACGCGATCTCAAGACGCACGTGAGCGGTCTCATCCGGCACGGCCAGGGCGGGACGCTCATCCTCGACCGCGTGTCGAAGGACCAGGTCGTGAGCAAGGGCGACTGGATCATCACGCGCGGCACCGTCGACCGCAGGTATCCGGACGAGTACCCATACGGCATCCCGATCGGGCGCGTCGTCGCGGTCGGGACGAGTGACATCGCGAGCTTCCTCACCGTGCAGGTGCAGCCGCTCGCGGACGTGAGCTCGCTCGACGCCGTCGCGGCGCTCGTCCCCAAACACCCGCGCGCGAAGCCGTGACCTTCGCCGACGGCCTCAAGGCCGCGGCGCTGCTCTTCGTCGCGGCGATCGCGCAGGTCTCGATCTTCTCGCAGCTGCACGTCTTTGGCGGCGTCCCACAGTTGGTGCTCGTCACGCTCGTTGCCGTCTCCCTCCTGCGCGGCGCGGTCGCCGGCGCGGTCGCCGGCTTCTTCGCCGGGCTCGTTGTCGACACGGCGACGCTCGGCATGCTCGGGCTCACGTCGCTCGTGCTGACCGTGTCCGGTTACTGGATCGGACGCTACGGCGAGACGACCGGCCGCGACCGGGGACACGCGCCGTTCCTGTCGGTCGCGGCGGTCACGTTCCTGTATGCGTTCGGCGTCCTCCTCGTCGAGTTCATGCTCGGCGAGCGCGCGCCCGCCGGGCCGGTGATGCGTGCGCTGTTTCCGACGATCGTGATGAACCTCGTGCTCACGGCGCCCGTGTACGCGCTCGTCCGCTTCCTGCTGCGGCCGCGGGAGCGCGCGGACTACGCGACAGAGGTCCAGCTGCTTGGCTAGCACCACTGCGGAACCACGTCCTCGCTCGAAGCGCTTCCTGCCGCCGAGCAAGAGCGTCGTCGAGCCCTACCGGCCGGACTCGCGACTGCTGCGACGCATAAGCGTCCTCGGCGTCGCGATGCTCGTCATTTTCGCCGTCCTGCTCCTGCGCCTCTGGGCGCTGCAGGTGCTCGCGGGAACGAAGTACGTGAACCAGGCGGCGGCCAACTCGTTCCGCACGGTGCGCGTGCAGGCGCCGCGCGGGCAGATCGTCGACCGCAACGGCGTCCCGCTCGTGACGAACGTGCCTGCCACCGCGATCGAGCTGTGGCCGGCCGACCTCCCGAAGGTCTACGCCAAGCGCTACGCAGAGCTACGCGCGCTCGCGCACCTCACCCGTGTTCCGCTGTACGAGATCGCCGCCGGGATCAAGACGCGGCGCGAGAGCAACGACCTCGTCACGCCCGTGACGGTGCGCGAGTCTGCGAGCGACCCGATGGTCTACTACCTGTACGAGCACGCCGGGCAGTTCCCGGGCGTGACGACGTGGCGCTCGTTCATCCGCCACTACCCGTATCACTCGCTCGCGGCGCAGATTCTCGGCTACGTCGGGGAGGTCTCGCCGACGCAGCTCACGTCGCTCGCCAAGCAGGGATACGAGCCGGGCGACCAGATCGGGCAGGCCGGGGTGGAGTCGACGTACGACAGCTACGTCCGCGGGGTCGCCGGCACTGCGCGCATGCATATCGACGCGTTCGGGCGACCGCGCAGCAGCCTCGAGACGACGACGATCCCGAAGCAAGGCAACGACCTCCGCCTCACCATCGACGTGAAGCTGCAGCAGGCGGCGGAGAAGGCGCTGCAGTACGGCATCCATCTCGCGCAGTCGAACAAGCAGTGGTACGCGCGCGGCGGCGCCATCGTCGCGCTCGATCCGACCGACGGCTCGATTCTCGCGATGGCGTCGTCGCCGACCTACGACCCGTCGGTCTACGCCGGGCACGTGACGCCGAAGGAGCTCGCCACCGCCGGACTCACGACGAAGACCGCGGCGGCGAAGAACTACCCGTTACTGGACCGCGCGACGTCAGGGACGTATCCGCCGGGATCGACGTTCAAGCCGGTGACGGCGCTCGCCGCGATGCAGGAGCACCTGCTCTCGCCGTACGCGTACTTGCCGTGCACGGGGACGTACAGCTCGCCCCAGGACCGTTCGCATCGCGCGTTCCACAACTGGGACCCGAACGTGAACCAGGCGATGGATCTGCCGACCGCCCTCGCGTACTCGTGTGACACGTACTTCTATCGAGTGGGGAACGAGTTCTACAACCTGCCGTCCGAGCGTGGTCAGCCGCTGCAGAAGTGGGCGGACAGCTTCGGCTTCGGCACCCAGACCGGCGTCGACATCGGGCCCGAGTCGAGCGGCCTCGTTCCGACGATCGGCTGGCGGCGCAGCCATTTCACGACCGAGGTCGACAAGCTCTGGAAGCCGGGAGATTCCATCCAGCTCGCGATCGGCCAGGGCGACCTGCTCGTGACACCACTGCAGATGGCGCGCTTCTACGCGCTCGTCGCGAACGGCGGCAAGCTCGTGACGCCGCACGTCCTCGAGGGCGTTCAGAGTCCCAACGGGTCGGGGGTGCCGGTACGCGCGACACCCGCGCCACGAGAGGTCGGCCTCGACCCGGCCGCCATCCAGGTCGTGCAGAAGGGGCTATGGGAGGGGACGCATCTCTCCTTCGGCACGTCGTACGGCGTGTTCGGGAACTTCCCGGTCTCGATCGCCGGGAAGACCGGGACGGCGGAGAAGGTCGTGTCATTGCCGGGCTACCTCGGCACGCAGAACCAGTCGTGGTGGTGCGGCTACGGCCCCTCCGACGCGGCCAAGCTCGTCGTCTGCGCGGTGATCGAGAACGGCGGCCACGGCGGCGACGCGGCCGCGCCCGCGGCGGCGCAGGTGTTCGCGTCCTACTTCCACGTCAAGCTCAAGCTCGCAGGCCCCATTCACTCGGATTGATGGGCAGACTGGACGACTGATGCTCGAGTACGCCGGATCGCAACACGCAGGACGGAGGACCGACCGAGAGCCGCTCGCGATCGTGGGGATCCTCCGGTCGCTCGACTGGCTCCTGCTGGCCGGCGTGGGCGGCCTCGTCGCGGTCGGCCTGTGGGCGGTGTCGGGCGCGACGCGCTTCGCGGTGGCCGGCAACCCGAGCTACTACGTCCAGCGGCAGATGGTGTACGCAGCGGTCGGCGGCGTCGTGCTGATCGTCGCGACGTTCGTCGATCCGAGGGTCTACCAGCGGTTCTGGAAGCCGATCTTCATCGGGACGTCGCTGCTCATCGCATTCGTCTTCCTCGCCGGGCATGCCGCGCGCGGCTCGACCCGCTGGATCTCGCTCGGGTTCTTCACGTTCCAGCCGTCCGAGTTTGGGAAGCTTGCATTTGTGCTCGCACTGGCCGGCTTCCTGGCCGGACGTGCGCGCGACGGCGGGTCGCTCGGAACGACGCTCCGCGTGCTCGGCCTCGGCGCCATTCCCGTCGTTCTCGTGTTCGCGCAGCCGGACCTCGGCACCGCGCTCGTCTACCTCACCGCGCTGGCCGCGATGCTCTTCATCGGCGGGACATCGTGGCGCCTCCTCGCCGCCCTCGGCTCGATCGCACTGTTGCTCGCGGTCGGCGTTCTGTGGGCCGGACCGGCGGTTGGCGTGAACTTCCTGAAGAGCTACCAGCAAGCGCGTCTCACGTGCTTCGTCCATCCGTCGCGCTGCTCGGACAGCGACACGCGCTACAACCTGGAGCAGTCGATGGTCGCGGTCGGCTCCGGCCAGATCCAGGGCCGCGGCGTGCACAATTCGACCCAGACGAACCTCAACTTCCTGCCCGAGCACGGCACCGACTTCGTGTTCGCGTCATTCAGCGAGCAGCACGGCTTCGTCGGTGCGTCGCTCCTCCTCGCGCTCTACCTGCTCGTGCTGTGGCGCGCGTTGCGGATCATCTCGATTGCGCGCGACTTCTACGCCGCCATCGTCGCGGGCGGGATCGTCATCGCCTTGCTCTTCCAGATCTTCGTCAACGTCGGCATGACCATGGGGATCGCGCCGATCACCGGCATTCCGTTGCCGCTCGTGAGCGTCGGTGGCTCGTCGATGATCGCGAACCTCGCGGCTATGGGCGTGCTGCTCTCGATCTACGCGCGCGGCAGGGCGGCTCGCAGACGCAGGTGAAGGCGCCGGTTTCGATCGGCGCGCTGCGGAAGCTCATGAAGGAGCTGGACGCGGCGGGCCGGGATCGCCGGCCGCTCGCGATCGGCGGTGCGGCTGAGCTCGCCCGCACGCTCGAGCGCGACCTGACGCGCGGGGGAGATCCCGCGGCCGTTCGCATCGGCGCCCCCGCGGGCGCTGCGCTCTACGTCCACATCGCGACCGGCGACGACGAGGCGGCGCTCAAAGGCGCGCGGCGCGCGCGGGTGCCGGTCGTCGCGATCGTGTTCGACGACCAGGAGCTGCCGTTCGTGCGTGCGACGGACGTGATCCACGTCGGGCCGGGGGAGCGGCTGCCGGTCGACGAGATCGTGGAGGCGATCGCGGGGAAGCTCGGCAACGACGGCGCGCCGCTCGCGGCGCGGCTCCCCACGCTGCGCGGACCGGTGTGCAAGCGGATCGTCGCGTCGTTCGCGCGCAAGAACGGCCTCGTCGGCGCGGCGGTATTCGTCCCCGGTGCCGACCTGCCGGTGCTCGCACTCAACGAGGTGCGGATGCTGCTCCTGCTCGATCAGGCGTACGGGCTCGAGCTCGATCCCCGCGAACGGCTTCCGGAGATCGCGGCGACGCTCGGCGCCGGCTTCGGCCTGCGCGCCGTCGCGCGCGAGCTGCTCGATCTCGTCCCCGTCGCGGGGTGGGCGGTGAAGGGCGGCGTCGCCTACGGCGGGACGCGTGCACTCGGCGAGGCTGCGATCGTTCGCCTGCAAGCGTCGTCCAAACGCCCCATCAAGGGGCCGAGCTAACCCCGTTAGCGAGGCCTGAAGGGAGCGGGCGGTCCTGCCGCAGGCATGGCCGCCCGCGCAGAGCCAGACCGTCGCTCACGCTCGTAAAAGGACGGCGGCTTGGCCGCCGTCCGCTCCGCGAAGCGGTACCTCAGCGGCGCGGAATCGTTAGATTCCGCGCCGGGCCTAGGCGGCTGCAGGCCGCAGCTTCGCGCGGCGGGCCTTGATCGCGCGGAGCCGCTGCTGGAGTCGCGCCCACGCCCAGGGCTCGATCTCGAGATAGCGGGATTCGGTCTGTCCGCGGATCGCCTCGCCGTATTCGAACCAGGCGTCCGCTTCCTCGATGAGCAGAAGCTCCTCGGCTTCCATCCGCTCCATGCTCGGGGATCGTAGGACCGAGGTCGGACGGCACCCCTGCTACCCTGCGTGTACATGGTTTTCATGTCTGACCCACAGCGCGCGCGCCGCCCACATCCCTCGGGCGTCGCTGTCGCGCGCTTCAACGAAGGAGTTTTTTCTTGCCCTGGTTCCGACGACGGAAGAACGAATCCGACGCAGCGGCCGCTGAGCCGGCCGCACCCGAGGCTCCACCCGAGCCTGACGTAATCGCTTCGGCCGCGGAGTCCGCGGCCGAGACAACCGATCCCACCAAGCCCAAGCGCCGCCGCGGCAGTCGTGGCGGGCGCGGGCGAAAGAAGCCCGGCGCGCCCGCGGAGAAAACCGCTGAGACGACGCAGGCAAGGAAGCCCGAGCGCAAGCCGCAGCAGCAGCTGTCGCAGCGGCAGGAGCGTCGCCGCCAGGAAGGCGGCAGGCGCCGCCAGGCGCCGCGGCGCGCACCGCTTCCGGCCGCGAAGCGCGAGCTGCTCGTGTCCGTCGACATCGGCGAGCAGCGCGTCGCCGTCCTCGAGGACGACCGCGTCGCCGAGGTGTACCTCGAGCGGCCAGATCGCCGGTCGATCGCCGGGAACATCTATCTCGGCACCGTCGACAACGTCCTGCCCGGCATGGAGGCGGCGTTCGTCGAGATCGGTCTGGAGAAGAACGGGTTCCTCTACGTCGACGAGATCGTCGGCCCGGAGCTCGAGCGCGGCCACGGCCGCCGCATCCAGGACCTGATCAGTCGCGGCCAGACGATCCTCGTCCAGGCGGTGAAGGACCCGATGAAGACGAAGGGCGCGCGGCTGACGACGCAGATCTCGCTGCCCGGGCGCTTCGTCGTCTTCGTCCCGCAGGGCGAAGGCCTGGGCGTGTCGCGCCGGCTCGACGACGACGAGCGCAACCGCCTGAAGGAGATCCTGAAGAAGCTCAACGTCAAGGAGGGCGGCGTCATCGTCCGCACCGCGGCGGAGGGCGCATCGGAGGAGGACATCGAGCGCGACCTCGTCTTCCTGCAGCGCCTGTGGAAGTCGATCCAGGCGCAGGCGAAGATCGCGAAGGCGCCGGAGCTCATCTATCAGGAGGCCGAGCTGCCGCTTCGCGTGACGCGCGACCTCTTCACCGGAGACTTCGAGCGCGCGCTCGTCGACAACGACCAGGCGTTCAGGCGCATTACGGGCTACCTGAAGAAGACTTCGCCGCACATGGTCGAGCGCGTCGTCCGCTACAAGGACAAGCCGCCGCTGATGGAAGCGTTCGGCGTCGACGCCGAGATCAAGTCGACGCTGAACCGTCGCGTCGACCTCCCGTCCGGCGGATACCTGATCTTCGACTACGCGGAGGCGTTCACCGTCATCGACGTGAACACCGGCCGCTTCGTCGGCTCGCGCGGCAAGAGCTCCGGCGGCCGGCTCGAGGACACGATCACGAAGAACAACCTCGAGGCGGTGAAGGAGGTCGTCCGCCAGCTGCGGCTGCGCGACATCGGCGGAATCATCGTCATCGACTTCATCGACATGGCGAACCCCAAGAACCGGAAGACGGTCGAGGACGCCCTGCGCGAGGAGCTCGAGCGTGACCGGACGAAGACCTACGTCGTCGAGATCTCGCCGCTCGGCCTCGTCGAGATGACGAGGCAGAACGTGACCGAGGGCCCGCGCGAGGTCATGACGCGCAAGTGCCCGACGTGCGGCGGCGACGGCATCGTCCTCTCCGACGCGTCGGCGGCGATCGACGTCGAACGGCGACTGCGCGCGCTGACCGCGGGTTCG
>Ga0137359_10001964_pt1 | contig 16443 bp, 16 predicted proteins | sample Mad1_40_16metaG_FD_108281 | JGI IMG/M metagenome (GOLD analysis project Ga0137359, IMG submission 108281) | Vadose zone soil microbial communities from Angelo Coast Range Reserve, California, USA - Mad1_40_16 metaG | ecosystem: Environmental > Terrestrial > Soil > Vadose zone | place: USA... | reverse complement strand
CTACCGGCGCCGGCGACGCATTTGACGGCGCGTTCCTGGCGCGGCTTCTGGCAGGCGACGATCCGGAAACGGCGGGACGATACGCCAATGTCGCGGCGGCGCTTTCGACCCGGGACTATGGCGCGGTGGCGCCGATTCCCCGTCGGGCCGAGGTCGAGAAGGCGCTCAGGCGCGCCTGAGACGGGCCGGCACGAGAGCCGACAGGAAGCGCCCGAAGACCATGATCTGCTGGGCGATCCAGCCGCGGCCATTGTCGGCATCGATCACCGGGTCGTCGACGCCCGTCGGGCGGCGCTTGCCGTCATAGACCGCGGTGCCAAACAGGATGTCCCAGACCGGGAACACCGGGGCGAAATTGCTGTCGTGGATGTGTATCTCCTCGGCCGAGGCGAGCGCGTGATGGATGCGGTGGAAGCGTGGACCGACCAGCAGCCGGTTGCCCAGCCAGCCGAAGCCCATGTCTACATTGGCGTGCGACCAGCTCTCGATCAGGCGACCGACCAGCAGGATGCTCACGTATTCCGAAGGTTGGACGCCGATGAGTTGGGAGAAGATCACCAGGACCAGGTTGACCAGCGTCTCGTCGAGGATGTGGTTGCGGTCGTCACTCCACACCGTCATGCGGCGCTGGCTGTGGTGCAGGCTATGCAGCGCCCACCACCAGGAGATCCTGTGCTGGGCGCGGTGCACCCAGTAGGCGGCAAAATCGTAAAGCACGAAATAGATCAGAAAGGAGACCAGCACATTGTTCTGCAGCCATGGCGCGATATGCTCGATGCGCGGCGTGACGAATCCCCAGGCGCGGACCAGATACTCGATCGTGTTGGTGATCGGCAAAGTGACGACGAAGATCACCAGGGGCAGAATGCCGAGCTTGTTGAGGACGGTATAGACCACGTCGACGCGCATCAGACGGTCGTCGGCGCCCCGCTCCAGCGGCCAGCGCCGCTCAAGCAGGCGCATGCCCAGCGCGATGACGACGATCTGCACGATCCCGAGCATGACGAACTCGACAGCGCCGAAAGCCGGCTCGTCCCATGACATCAGATGCGTGGCGTAGAGCGCCGGCATCACGAAGGTCTCGAAAATCCAGTCCTGAACGTAAACCCATGCGTCAGTGAGTTCGCGCATGCGTGTTGCCCGCTATTTGGCGTCCGCGATGGTCGATACGGTCCGCAGCGGGCTGGGGACCCCCGCGGTGGTCTGTGTCCCCTTGAGGATGAAGACACCGTGCGGAGACTTTCCGACCGGCACGTGGCCCACCATCTTCAACGTCGCCATGTCCACGATCGCGATCCGCCGCAGGAAGCGCTGAGTCACCCACAGTTCCTTGCCGTCGGCCGTGATGTCCATGTCGTCAGGACCGCCAGGCACGCGGATGGTGGCTATGACCTTCATCTCCTGCGTGTCGATCGACGAGATCGTGCCCTCGATGCGGTTACTCAGGAAGAAATGCCGCCCATCGCCCTTGGGCCAGAAATTGTGCGCACCCTTGCCGGTCTTCAGGCGGGCGCCGACCGTGCCGTTGGCCGGGTCGACGGCGACGATGCTGTCTTCGCCGGTCAGCGCGACCAGGAGCCGTTTGTCGGGTAGCGTAACGATGCCGGCCGGCGCCTCGCCCACCGGGGCATTCCACTTGATCATCTGCGTCGCCAGGTCGAAGGCCGCCACGCGGCCGCTCTGCTGCAGGGTGACGAAAACGGTGCTGGACTCGGCGTCGAAACTCATATGGCTCGGCAGGCCGTCAATGAAGATGCGGCCTGCCAGCTTGAAGCCGTCCGCACGGTAGATATCGACGTGGTCGAGGCGGTAGGCTGCCGTGACAAACCACTTGCCGTCGGGGCTGTAGCCCAGCTGATAGGGGTCGACGATGTTCCGCACCACGCCGCGGCGCTCCGCCGTCCGCGGATCGAGCACCAACAGCTCGTTGGTCGCGGTCGAGGCAATCAGCAGGTCCTTGCCGTCAGGCGTCATCATCAGATGGTGAGGCTCGCGGCCGATCGGGAGGCGCTGCACTTCCGTGCGGCCGGAAGGATTTATGATGCTGTAGGAGGCCTCTTCGGAATTGAGGACGACGATGCCCTCAGCGCGCGCACCCACGCTCACGACCAGACCCAGAGCCGTCGCAAAAATCGTAAACTGGTTCATTAAGAAAGACCCCGAGCCCTTAGTATAGCTTGAAGCATCTTTCCGGACGAGATGCTAGAGGCGTTTCAACGCGGCAGCCATAAAAGCAAGGCGTTCGACCAGGGCCCAGTTGTGGCCGGCCACTGCCTCCTTGGGGGTCACCCAGGATCCGCCCACGCAGGCGACGTTGGCGAGCGCCAGATAGGCTGGCGCGGTGTCGGCGGTGACTCCGCCGGTCGGGCAAAAGCGTATGTCCGGCAGTGGCGCCGCCACCGCGCGCAACCAAGTAATCCCGCCCGCGGCATCGGCCGGAAAAAGCTTGAGCAGGTTGAACCCCTGCTCGGCCAGGGCCATCGCCTCCGAGACGGTCTGGATGCCTGGCAGGTAGGGCAACCCTGCCGAACCTGCCGCCGCGGCCAGGGCCGGCGTACAGCCCGGGCTGACGGCAAAGCGCGCCCCTGCCCTCTGGGCTTGCTCGAACTGCTGGACCGTCAGCACCGTGCCTACGCCGGCGATGGCCTCCGGTACCTGATCGGCAATGGCCTCGAGCGCCTCGAGCGCCGTCGGGGTACGCAGCGTGATCTCCAGTACCCTCAGCCCGCCCTTAACCAGCGCCCGGGCGAGCGGCACGGCGTCGGCCGCCCGCTCGATGGTCAGCACCGGGATGACCGGCGCCAGGGCGACGATACCGGCGATGTCCACTCAGACGCTCCACCCGCCATCGATCACGTTGACCGTGCCGGTCGTAAAAGCCGATTCGTCGCTCGCCAGGTAGACCGCCAGCGCCGCGATCTCCTCGGCCGAACCGAACCGGCCGGTGGGCTGGCGTTGGAGGAAGAACTGGCGAGCATCGGCCCCGCCGCCGAGGCCGGCGATGCGCTCGTCGAGCGAGGGCGTCTGGACCGTCCCTGGGCAGATGGCATTGCAGCCCTGACGCATAAAGTCCACGGCGACCGACTTGGTGAGGCCGATCACCGCCGCCTTGGTCGTGCCGTAGGTGAAGCGCAGTGCCGCGCCTTTGACCGACGAGGCGGCCGACGACATGTTGACGATCGAGCCCCCGCCCTTCTTCACCATGCCAGGCAGAAAACCCCGGATCGTCCAGAACATGCTGCGGACATTGAGATTGAAGGCGAAGTCCCATTGCTCATCGGTGGCGTCGAGCACGCTGCCGTGATGGACGAAACCCGCACAGTTGAACAGCGTATCGATGTCACCGGTCTCGCGGACGAGGCCGCCGATGGCGGATTTATCAAGGACGTCGAGGCCGCGAATTTTTATGCCCTCCACCGCGGCCAGCGGTTGCAGCTTGGCCTCGTCGAGGTCGGTCGCCCACACGGTCGCGCCCTCGCGCGCGAAGGCCCGAGCCGTGGCCGCTCCAATTCCCTGCCCCGCCGCTGTAACAACGCACATCTTACCCTCGAGACGCATTTCCCCTCCCCCATGCCGCACTGAAGCGCGGTCTACTTCAGGATGCCATTTTCCTTGTAAAATTTCTCTGCCCCTGCATGAAGCGGTATACTCAGCCTATCGATGGCCGACTCGATCTTGATTGCCTTGCCCTTGAGATGACCGGAGTCGAGCAGCTTGCGCGTACTCGGATTCCAAAGAGCCGCCGTGATGCTGTAGATCAATTCGTCGGGCTGCTTGGCCGAGGTCACCCAGACCGCATTGACGCCGATGGTTTTGACACCGGTCACATTCCTGTAGGCGCCGTCGGGGATTTCATCGCTGGCGAAGAATGTATATTGCTTGATCAGCGCCTCTGCTGGCGGTCCCTCTATCGGCACGAGATCGATGCCGATGGTCGCCGCCAGCTCGGCCACGGCGCCCTCCGGCCAGCCGGCGACGCTGAAGAAGGCGTCGATCGCATTGTCCTTGAGTTTGTCCGACGCTTCCTGTGGCCTGAAGTATTGCGCGGCGATGTCCTTTTCCGACATGCCATAGGCCGAGAGAATCAGGCGTGCATCGACCAGGGTGCCGGAGCCGGATTCGTCGAGCGAGACCCGCATGCCCTTGAGGCCGGCTATGGACTTGATGCCTGAGTCCTTGCGTACGACGAGGTGAAAGCTCTCGGAGTAGAGATTGGTGATGGCGCGCAGGCCATCGCTTTTTGGCCGGCCCTCATAGATGCCAGTACCGGTGCTGGCCCAGTAGGCCACATCCGACTGAACGAAACCCGATTGCATGCTGCCGGTCACGATACCGTTGACGTTGGCCACAGAGCCGTTGGATGACACCGCGGTGGCCACCAGGCCGGGCACACCGCATGAACCGCCTTCCTTGCACGACCTCGAGCCTGGCGGATTTGAAATCGCATTGGAGATCAACCCGCCGATGGGAAAATAGGTTCCGGTCGTGCCGCCAGTGCCGATGCGAAAAAATGTGATGTCCTGCGCGCCCGCCGACGAGGAGCGCCAGCCGGCCGCTCCCAATGCGCCGGCAATGGCCGCCCTGCGTGTGATCATATTGCCTTCTCCTCTGCTCAATTGACGCCAACGGCTTTGCTGAGCGTGGCGCCTATCTCGGCGTGGATCACGAGGTCGGCCTGGGCATCCTGGTCGGTGGGTTCGCGATTTATGATGACGAGGTCGGCGCCCTTGCGCTTGGCGAGTTGCGGAAAGCCCGCCGCCGGATAGACGACCAGTGAGCTGCCGACGACGATGAACAGGTCGCAGCTCATGGTCTCGTCCTGGGCGCGCGCCATCTGGATCTCGGGCATCGCCTGGCCGAACGAGATGGTTGCCGTCTTCACGATGCCTTCGCATTTGATGCAGACCGGCAGTTCGCCCTTGCCGAGAAACGCCTTGCGGATCGGATCGAGCTCGTGGCGATGGCCGCAATCGAGGCAGGTCGCGTAGGTGGCGTTGCCGTGCAGCTCGATGATCCTGGCCGCGGGCACGCCGGAACGCTGGTGGAGGCCGTCGACATTCTGGGTGATGATCGCGGCCATGCGGCCTTGCTCGACCAGCCTGACGAGCGCGCGGTGGCCGGCATTCGGCTCGGCGCGCAGCATGGTCTCGTCGGTGGCGAATTTGCGCCGCCAGGATTCCCGCCGCATCTCGTCGGACGACATGAAGTCGTCGAAATAGATTGGCTTGTATTTCGTCCAGATACCGCCCGGGGAGCGGAAGTCGCGAATTCCCGATTCGGTCGAGATCCCGGCGCCGGTGAAGGCCACGATGCGTTTGGCCGCGCCGATCATGGTCCGCAATTGCTCGATTTCGTCCATGGCTGGCCTCCCGTCGACAGACTATCGCATATACTATGGCGCTGGCATGGCGGGATTGTGGGCCGCGCAGCCGACGAATGAGCGGCCTTCGGAGCGGACCTCGACCAGATAGGCAAACAGCGAACCGGACGCGGTGTCGGTGCAGCGCTGCTCGCCGATCGCAACGCGCAGATCCACGCCCTCGGAGGCGTTGAATACCAGTAGAGCGCCTTCGCGCCGCAGCCCGCCATGGAGCACGCGTTGGGCCGGGGTGCCGCCACCCGAGCTCAACAACATATCGCGGCTGGTGATTTCCAGGCGCCACGGCGGGTCGCCGACGGTCACGATCCATTCGCGCTGGTCGAAGCGTTCGCGGCAACCCGCCGTTTCCACCGCCGCCCGGCGCAGTTCGACGGCGCTTATGCCGGCACCGGAGGCGCCATCGCGTCGGCCGTACATTTCGACGAACATGGGGCGTCCCTCCTGCCCCGCCGCCAGGTTTCGGTAGGTGCGCACCAGTTCCTGGCCTTCCGTCTCGTCTTCAAGCGCCAGCGGGGCGCCGCCGCACGGTTCGAACTGGAGGCGACCGCCAATATCGCGGACAAGGCCACGCAGGCGGATCGCGCCCGGCGGCAGCGGCGGCCGTTCGACCGCGCGCTCCGTGGGCGGCATCGGCGCGGGCTGCACCGGCGCGGCCGGTGGCGGCGGTTGGGCGGGTGCCGGCACTGCGCCGCGGACAAGCGGCGTCGGCGAGCCACGCAAGGCCAGAGCTGGCAGGGCATAGAAAAAGACAGGCTTTTCCGCCTTGTCGAGCAGGCAGACGAAGTCGCTCTCCAGCCCGGGGCCGGTTGCGAAACATGAACCGGCCTCGCAACGTCACGGCGGCGACAATCGCCTGGGTACCGACCTTGCCGTCGAAGCGCTCGAGCGCCGGCGCGGGAAAGTCGCTCGCCACGATGTGCTCGACCGCCGGGTCGCTGCGGCGATACTGCGCCTCGCCGAAGGTCGCGCATTCCTGGACATAGTAGGTTTGCGCCGCCGCGGGTGCCCCCGCCAGGAGGACGGAAAACGCGATCGCTCTAGGAAAGCCAGCGCTTGCGGCGCTTGTAATGCTTGGTGTCGCGGTAGGACTTGCGCAGGCCGCCCTCATTGAGGCCGAGATAGAATTCCTTGATATCGGAATTCTCGCGCAAGGCGGCCGCGCTGCCCTCCAGCACGATGCGGCCATTCTCCATGACATAGCCGTGATCGGCCACTTCGAGAGCCATCGGGGCATTCTGTTCGACCAAAAGGACAGAGAGCGTCTCCTGCTTCACCAACCTGCCGACAATAGCGAAAATCTCCTCGACCAGCATGGGTGCGAGACCGAGCGAAGGCTCGTCGAGCAGGATCACCTTGGGCTTGCTCATCAGCGCCCGGCCGATCGCCAGCATCTGCTGCTCGCCGCCGGACAGGTAGCCGGACTGCTGGTGCCGGCGCTCCTTGAGGCGTGGAAAATACGAATAGACCAGGTCGATGCCCTGGCGAACCGCGGCGCCCGAGGCCACGACATGGCCACCGGCGATCAGATTCTCCTCGGCCGAGAGATGCTCGAAGACGCGCCGCCCCTCGAAAACCTGGACCAGGCCCAGCCGGGTGACGTCATGCGCGCGCATGCCGTCGATACGCTTGTCGGCAAACTGGATGGTGCCTTTGGTGACTTCGCCGCGCTCGCTGCGCAGGACTCCCGAGATCGCTTTCAGCGTTGTCGTCTTGCCAGCCCCGTTGGCGCCCAACAGGGCGGTGACGCTGCCCGCCTTGACGTCGATCGAGATACCCTTCAGCACCAGGATCACGCCGTCATAGACGACTTCGATGTTGTTGATCGACAGCATCAGGCCTTACCGATCCCCATAATGGGCAAAAAGAGCCGGGCGGCGGCGGGCGCCGCCCGGTCGTCGCTTGGTCAGGACTTGGCCGCGTCCGTCGCGAGCTGCTTCTGGATGACGTCGCGATAACCCTGGAACCACTCCGAGGACTTCACCAGCTTGCCGCCCTTGACGCTCCAGATCTGGACCCAGCCGCCGCCTTCGTGATCGGCGGGCGAGAGCTGCAACGGCGGCACGAGACCACCCAAGGTGAAGTCCTTGATCGATTCCATCCCCTTCTTCACGTCCTCGCCGGTCGGTGCGGCGCCGCCCTTGGCCTTGATCGCCTGACGCACCGCCTCGACGTGAAGCGCTGCGATGAAGACGCCGCGGTTGTAGTAGACGGTCGAGTCCATTTCCTTCGGCGCCGGCTTGCCCTGCGCCTTGTACATGGCCTCGATCTCCTTCAGCACCGAAAAGTCCTTGCCGACACCCGCGAACTGCATGGTGTTGTAGCCTTCGGCAAGGGCCATGCCGCCGGCCGCCAGAATGTCGGCTTCGGCGCTTGCCCAGACCAGTCCGACGACCTTGCTGAGCGGATAGCCCTTGCCCTTCAGCTCCTTGATCGCAACCGACGGGGAGCGCCCGAACAGATGAGCGATCACGAAGTCGGGCTTGAAGCGCGCCGTGATGTCGAGAACCTGCGCGCCCATTTCCACACCCGGCGCCGGTACCGCGAAGGTGCGTAGCTCGAAGCCTTCGAGTTTGGCCACGTCCTCGAGAATCGCCAGCGGCTCCTTGCCAGCGGGATTGTCGTAAAACAGATAGGCGATCTTCTTGTCCTTGAGGCTGCCGCCCAGCCGGTCCTTGGCGAACTTCAACGCCCCGCCCGCCTGCGACCAGTAGCTGGCAGCGATCGGGAAGATGTACGGAAAGCGCTTGCCGTCGGCCGCCGCCGCGATGCCGAAGCCCGGCGCCGTGCCGGGAATCTTGTCTTCGGTCAGCTTCGCGGTCAGCGCCGCGGTTTGCGGCGTGCCGTAGATGCCCTCGATAATCTCGCCTTCCTTCTTGAAGCGTTCGTGCGCTTCCATCGCCGGCGGCACCTTGTACTCATTGTCGACTTCGATGACCTTGACCTTGTAGCCCTCGACTCCGCCCTTGCCGTTCACCAGCGCGACGTAGTCGTGGTAGCCGGGACACAGGACCGAGCCGACCGTCACGGTCGGGCCGGTCCGGTCGCACTGCAAGCCGAACACCAGTTCCTTTTGCTGGGCGAAGGCCTGGCCTCCGCCGAACGTCAGGGAGCCGGCGATTGTCGCCGCTCCCAGCCAACTTTTAACGAACCTCGTCATGGGTTCCTCCCTTCGCTTCGCCGCAATGCCCCGCTCTAGTAGGAGAAGGGCCAGACCCGGAAATAGCTCCGGATATTTCGCCATAGCCGGTTGAGCCCCTCGGGCTCGACGACCAGGAAGAAGATGATCAGCCCGCCGAAGGCCGCCAGCCGGAAGGCGGAAATGACGTTGGCGACCTCGGAGTCGGTGAACAATAGAGAGCCGACGTTTTCCATCAGCGTGCGAATCACGATGGGCAACAGCGTGACGAAAATCGCACCGAAAATCGATCCCAAAACCGACCCCAGGCCGCCGATGATGATCATCGCCAGATAGTCGATCGAGGTGATGAGTTGGAACTGCTCGTAGTTGGCAATGCCGAAATAGTAAGTGTAGAGCACGCCGCAGACGCCGGCATAGAAGGACGAGATGGCGAAGGCGATGAGCTTGTAGCGGTAGATGTTGATGCCGATGATTTCGGCGGCGATGTCCTGGTCGCGTACCGCCACGAAGGCGCGCCCGATGCGGCTGCGCACCAGGTTGAGCGTCGCCACGATGGCCAGCACGGCAAAGAACAGCAGAAAAAAATAGAGATCGCCCTGGGTGTGCAGGCTGATGCCGAACAGGCTCGGGCGCGCCACCGGGATCGAGGCCTGCGCGCCGCCGGAGATCGCCGGTACATGGTTGATCGTCCATTCGATAATCAGCTGCCCGGCCAGGGTCGCAATGGCGAGATAGAGCCCCTTGATGCGCAGGCTGGGGATGCCGACCACGACGCCGATCGCGGCGGCCATCAACCCGCCCGCCGGCAAAGTGAGCCAGAACGGCATGTCGAGCCGGACCGCGAGAGTGGCCGCCGTATAGGCCCCGACCCACATGAAGGCGCCGTGACCGATCGAGATCTGGCCGGTGTAGCCCACAAGGATGTTGAGCCCGAGCGCGCCGACGATGGCGATCAGGATCAGATTCAGGATCGACAGGTAATAATCCTGCACCGTGAGTGGAATGATCACCACGAAGAGCACGAGCAGCGCCACCACCGTCCAACGCGCGATCGGCAACGGATAGAGCCCCATGTCGGCCGCATAGGTGGTCTTGAAGACGCCGGACTCACGATGGAACATCTAATCTCTTCCCGCCTACACGCGCTCGATCTTGCGTTTTCCGAAGATGCCGTACGGCCGGATCATGAGGACCAGGATCATCACCACGTAAGGCGCGAAATCCTTGGTCCCGCCGCCGACATAGGGGTCGAGGTAGCCGGCGGCGAAGTTCTCGACGATGCCGATGATCAGGCCGCCGACCAGCGCGCCGCCGATCGAATCGAGCCCACCCAGGATCACCACCGGAAATACCTTCAAGCCGACCAGGGCGAGCTGCACGTCGACGCCCAGCATGCTGCCCCAGACGATGCCGCCCAGTGCGGCCACGACACCGGCCATCGCCCATGCCAGCGCGAAGTAGCGCTCCACATTGATGCCCATGGCCTGGGCCACCTGCTGGTTGTCGGCGACGGCACGCATGGCCACGCCCATGCGGCTCTTCTTGAAGAACCAGTTGAAGGCGAGAAAAAACACCACCGCCACGACGGCACCGACGACCTGGATCGGCGGCAGCGTCGCGGGGCCGATCGAGATCGGTTCGTCGCCGACCGGCAGCACCAGCCCGCGGATCTCGCCGCCGAACGCGACCTGCGTCAGCCCGCGTAGCATGGCCGCTAGGCCAATGGTCGCCATGATGACGGCCACGACCGGCCTTCCCAGCAGCGGCCGCAGGACCACGCGCTCCAGCCCGAAGCCAAACGCGATCATGACCGCCAGAGTCACGACCACCGCTACGATCAGCGGCACGCCTTCGACCGTCAGCACGGCCGCGGCGATGAAACCGGCGAACATCACGAACTCGCCCTGGGCGAAATTGATGGCGTCGGTCGCCTTGTAGACCAGCACGAATCCGAGTGCGATCAGCGAGTACATCAGCCCGATCGAGATGCCGTTGAGCAGCAGCGCCCAGGCGAACTCCAGTTGCTCCGACATGCTCATGTGCTCAGGCCGCCTTCCGCACCGGCACCACGACGCCGAGATCGTGGATCAGCATGGTCGAGCTCACGGAAGATTTACGGCCATCCTCGAAGGTGACCTCCAGCGTGACCTCTGCCTGCGGTTTGCCGCCATAGAAGGCGTCGATGACGTTGACATATTTCTCGGCCACGAACCTTCGCCTTACCTTGCGTGTGCGCGTCATTTCGGCGTCGTCGGCATCGAGCTCCTTGTTGAGCAGCAGGAAGCGCTTGATCTGCTGGATGTCCGGCAGGGTCGCGTTGGCCTTGGCGATCTCGTCGGCCACCAGCGCCGCCACCTCGGGCTTGCGGCTCAGATCCATGAAGCTGGTATAGGCAAGGCCGCGCTTCTCGGCCCAGGTGCCGACGGTCTGCATGTCGATAGCGATCATCGCCACCACCATCTCGCGCCGGTCGCCGAAGGCCACGGCCTCGCGGATGAAGGGGCTGAACTTGAGCTTGTTCTCGATGAATTGCGGCGCGAAGGCCGAGCCGTCGGCGAGCTTCCCCACATCCTTGGCGCGGTCGATGATGACCAGATGGCCCTGCTTGTCGAAGAAGCCGGCATCGCCGGTCTTGAGCCAGCCGTCGGAGGTCAGGGTGTCCCGCGTCGCCTCCTCCTGCTTGAAGTAGCCCGAGAAGACGCCGGGTCCCTTGAGCATGACTTCGCCGCGGTCGTCGATCTTGACGTCGGTATTGGGCATTGGCCGGCCAACGGTGTTGGGATTGGCCTCGGCATCGTCCTGGCAGGCGATCAGCGCCGAAGCCTCGGTGGCGCCATAGACCTGCTTTAGGTTGACGCCGAAGGAGCGGAAGAAACGATAGGTGTCGGGTCCCAGCGGCGCGCCGCCGGTGTAGCACCAGCGCGCCCTTCGCAAGCCGAGCTGGTCGCGAACCGGGCCGTAGACCAGGATCTCGCCCACAGCCAGGACCGCCCGCTCGAAAGCCGACAGGGGCTTGCCGTCGGAGCGCTTGAGTTCGCAGCGTTCGGCGAGCTTGCGGAAATAGTCGAAGATCGCACGTTTGACCGGTGACGCGTCGCCACCCTTGACCTGCATGGTCGTCAGCATGTTCTCCCAGATGCGCGGCGGCGCCAGCATGGCATCGGGTCCCAATTCGCGCAGGTCGCGTTGCACGGTCTCGGGGTTCTCCGGACAATTGGCGGTGAGCCGCGCCACCAGCGCCAGGCCCAGGGTGAACATGGTGTCGCCGACCCAGGCCATCGGCAAATACGACAGCCAGTTGTCGCCGTGCTTGACGTCGTTGACCGCGAGAAAGGATTCAGCCGTGGCGATCATGTTGCGCTGGCGCAGCATCACGCCCTTGGGACTGCCCGTGGTACCCGAGGTATAGGCGATCATCGCCGTGTCCTCGGCACCCCCCTTGGCCATTTCGCTCGTATAGTATTCAGGATGGAGCTGGCCGAAGGCGCGACCAGCCGCGACCACATCGACGAAGGAGCGCAGCATCGGATCGTCGTAGGCCCACAGGCCGCGCTGATCGTCGTAAATGATCCATCGCAGACTCGGCAGCTGGTCCTTGAGCGACAGCGCCTTGTCGACCTGCTCCTGGTCTTCAGCCACGATCACCGAGGTTTCCGCATGGCTCAGCACATAGACCAGCTCGGCGGCGATCGAGTCCTGGTAGACGGGAACGGAAACGCCGCCCAGCGCCTGCGCCGAGAGCTGGGCGAAATAGAGCTGGGGCCGGTTGTCGCCGATCACCGTCAGCTTATCGCCGCGCTTGAAATCCAGCGAGGCGAGGCCGAGGGCGAAGTCGCGCACTTGGTCGCGATAGGCCTCCCAGTCGTAGGTCTGCCACACGCCGCGGGTTTTCTCGCGCATGCCGGCGCCGCGCGGATCGATCTCGGCATTGTGCTGCAGCAACTTGGGGAGAGTAGAGGTCGCCGGCGATTCGATCAGGCTCATGTTCGTCCCCCGCCTTTGGCAGTGCCGAGATAGGCTTCGATCACCTTGGGATCGCGCTGGACTTCCTCCGGCGTGCCGGCGGCGATGCAGCGGCCGCGATCGAGCACCACGACGCGATCGGAGATGTCCATGACCACGCCCATATCGTGCTCGATCAGCACCACGGTGACCCCACGCTCCTGGTTCACATCGAGGACATAGCGCGCCATGTCCTCCTTCTCGTCCTGGTTCATGCCGCCCATCGGCTCGTCGAGCAGCAGCAGCTTGGGCTCCAGTGCCAGCGCCCGGCCGAGTTCGACGCGCTTGCGCAGGCCATAGGCCAGCGATGCCGTGGGTTGCCTGCGCAGATCCTGCAGCTTCAGGAACTCGATGATCTCCTCGACCGCCTCGCGGTGGGCGATGTCCTCCTTCTGCGCCAGACCCCAGTAAATGACGCTGGCCAGCACACCGGATTTCATGAGCACGTGGCGGCCGAGCATCAGATTGTCGAGAACGGTGAGGCCGCTGAACAGGGCGATGTTCTGGAACGTACGGGCGATGCCGAGAGCGGCGATGTCGCTCGGCTTCTTCTGGGTGATGTCGAGGCCTTCCAGCAGCACGCGACCGGTGTCCGGCTTGTAGAAGCCGGAGATCATGTTTAGCAGCGACGTCTTGCCGGCCCCGTTGGGCCCGATGATCGACAGGATGCTGCCGCGCAGCACGTCGAGCGACACACCTTGCACGGCCGTGACTCCGCCGAATTTCTTCGACACGTCCTCGATCACGAGCTGGTTGTCGCCCTCTGGCGCGGCTGCGCGCAGGGCGGACGTCCCCGCCATTATTCCTCCCATGGAACTTTTATTTATATTATTACCGGCATCATGCAGGGTCCGGTGGGCGAAGGCAACAAATCCGCCTAAGCTCGTCGTACTCACCGAGGGAGCGTACCATGCCGCGTCACGTCGTTTGCCTGACTTTTGACCACGATCACCTGTCGGGCTTCATCGCCCGCGGCCTCACCTCGCCCACCGCGATGTCGCGCGGCGAATACGACATCGTCGTCATCCCGCGCCTCGTCGCCCTCCTGGAGAAGTACGGCGTCAAAGCCACCTTCTTCACGCCCGGCCACACGATCGACAGCACGCCCGAGGCGGTGACACCCTATGTCGAGGCTGGCCACGAGCTGGCGCACCATGGCTGGACTCACCGCCTGCCGGTCACCCTGTCACGCGAGGAGGAGGAAGAGGAGATCGCGCGCGGCAACGAGTCGATCAAGCGCATCAGCGGCCGGCTGGCACGCGGCTACCGATCGCCCGCCTGGGACCTCTCGCCCCATTCCATCGATCTCCTGCTGAAGCATGGCATCAAGTACGACAGCTCGATGATGGGCCACGACTATGACTGCTATTTCGCCCGCCAGGGCGATATCGTGGAGCTCCACAAGCCGTTCGTACGGGGGCGCGACACCCCGCTGGTGGAAATGCCGATCAGCTGGTCGCTCGACGATTTCCCGCACTTCGAATACATGCGCAATCCCAATGGCTCGATCCAGGCCGGCCTGATGAACGCCACCAACGTCCTTGAGAACTTCGTCGACGACTTCACCTACATGACGCGGGTGACCGAGACCGGTATCCTCACCTACACCTTCCATCCCCATGTCATCGGCCGCGGCCACCGCATGATGATGCTGGAGCGCCTGATCCAGCGCCTGATGGAAAGCGGCGCGGTATTCATGACCATGGAGGCCGCGATGCAGGAGTGGCTGGCGCGCCGGGCAGGCGGCCGCAAGGCGGCGGCGGAGTAAGCAGCCTTCGCTGATGCTCTGACACCGAGTGGGTGGCAGGCGTGAGGTCCTTCGCTGCGCTCAGGACGACGGTGGGAGCGACTCTCTTGCCACGCGGATCGCCCTACAGATCGTGACCATCTTGCCAATGGCGTGATCCAAAAAGGCCGTCACGCCGGCCTCGATCGGAGCGGATGACGGCGGCGGGGCGGAGATCGCGCGTGCAATGAGGCGCGCCTCGGCACGGGCAGCTTCGCGGTTGGCAGCGATGGCCCGGTCGAGGGTGCCGTCGGCTTGGGCGGGGGCGAGCGCTGCTTCGACACGCTTCAAAAAGGCGGGCGAGCCGGCGAGCTGGCGGTACATGCTCGCCAGGATCAGGGGCTCGGGTCGATCGCCAAAGCGGTTGAGGCGCAGCACCATCGCCCAGACATCCGGCGCGACGTCACCTTCGGAGGCGAGCGGTGGCAGCGGCACGTTGGGTGCGGCCAGACGCGGTCCCCGCCCCGGCATGCCCGAGATTGCGGTCTCGCCGCGCAGCCGTGCCACCAGCGCCCCAAGGGCGAAGAGGTTGATAGTGTTGGAATGGTCGTAGCTTGCCAGGACGGCATCGACGCCCGCGGGCTGTGGCCCGGCAAGCGACAACAGGCGCGGCACGGTCATGTCCTGGCGGAACCGCACAACGGCTGCGTCGACGATGCCCTCGACATAGAGCGGCTTCACCGCCGCCCAGGCCCAGGGGAGAGCATCCTCCATCGTCGCCAAGTGCCGCCATACCAGATTGACGACGCGGACGCCGATGGTGGCGCGGATATCGGCGAAGAGTTCGGCGACCCGCCCCTTGGCCGCCGCCTCGGTGATGGCCGGGAACGGGTCGCTCAGGCTCAACGACCTTTGAACACCGGCTTTCGCTTCTCCATGAAGGCGCGCCGGCCCTCGATATAGTCCTCCGAAGCGAAGCACTCTTTCACCAGTGCCGCCGAGCGGGCCAGATCGGCCTTGCCATCGAGTCGCGTCAGCTCCTCGATCGTGCGCTTGGCAGCGTGCATCGTGAGCGGCGCGTTCTGGCCGATCAGCTTGCAGTAGTTGTCGACGTAAGAATCGAGTTCCGCGTCCGGCACGACGCGATTCAACAGCCCCATCTGCAGCGCTTCCTGGGCGTCGAAAAGCCGGCCGGTATAGAAGATCTCCTTGGCGTAGGCGGGCCCCACGACGTTCATCAACGTCTTGATACCGGCCGCGCGATAGCCAAGACCGAGCTTGGCGGCAGGCACCGCGAACTTGGAATTCTCCGAGGCGATGCGGATATCGCACGTCAGCGAAACCGCGAGGCCGCCGCCGACGCAATAGCCGCGGATACGGGCAATGGTCGGCTTGGAGAATTTGGTGAGCCGTGTATTGGCGAGTTCGCCGATCTCATCGTAGCGCTTCACCTGCTCGGGCGTCGACCGCGCCGACTCGAATTCGGAGATGTCGGCGCCCGACACAAACGCCTTGTCGCCGGCGCCGGTGACGACCACGACGCGGATCGCCGGGTCCTTCTCGAAATCGTCGAGAATCACCGGGATCGCCTCCCACATGTCCGACGAGGTGGCGTTGTGGCGTTCCGGCTTGTTGAAGATGAGACGGCCGACCGGGCCATCCTTCTCCGCGATCATGCGCGGGGTGGGGCTGATCATCGCCTCGCTCCTCAAATCACGCCGCGCTTGCGGAAATCGGCCACCGCAGCGGCATCATAGCCGAATTCCTTCAACACCGTCTCTGTGTGCTCGCCCTGCTCCGGCGTGGCCGAGCGCATCTCGAACGGGGTACGGCTCATATTGATGGCCTGGCCGATCACCTCGATGTCACCCAGCTTCGGCGAGTGCACGGGGTGCGCCATCTTGAGGTGCTTGACCTGCGGGTCGGCGAACATCTCGTCCATCTTGTAGATCGGGCCGGCCGGCACCCCGGCGTCGTTCAGCTTCTGGACCAGGTCGGCGCTGGCATATTCGGTGAGGCGCTTGTTGATCTCCTCGTTCAGCACGTCGCGGTTCTTGCTGCGCGCCTTGTCGGTGCTGAAACGCTCGTCGGTGACCAGCTCGGGCGCGTTGATGGCGGCGGCGAAGCGCTTGTAGATATGGCCGCCCGACGCCGCAATATTGATATAGCCGTCCTTGGTTTTAAAGACGCCGGTCG
>Ga0137359_10001961_pt1 | contig 16451 bp, 14 predicted proteins | sample Mad1_40_16metaG_FD_108281 | JGI IMG/M metagenome (GOLD analysis project Ga0137359, IMG submission 108281) | Vadose zone soil microbial communities from Angelo Coast Range Reserve, California, USA - Mad1_40_16 metaG | ecosystem: Environmental > Terrestrial > Soil > Vadose zone | place: USA... | reverse complement strand
TGGCCATGCCGGTGGCGACGGCGGCATCGATGGCATTGCCGCCATGGCGCAGAATGTCGGCGCCGACCTCGGCCGCCCGGCCATTCTGGGCCACCACGACCCCCTTGCCGCGCACGGCCTGCTTGGTGATTTTCAGTTGTTGTGTCAGCGATTCACTCATCACGGGGTCCCCTTGGTAGGGGGCCACTTTAGCGGGACCTCAAATCGCCACAAACCCTGCTAGACTGCATTGCGGATTAAGGATCGCAGGTGTGAGCGAGCTTAACGACATCGACCTGCGGGGGTTAACCGCTGGCAATAAGAGGGCCTGGGATCAGTTCGTGGCGGCCGCCGCGCCGCTGATCAACGCCGTCGTGCGTCGCGCACTCAGCCCCTACCGATTGGTCGAGGATGACGTGATGGATGCTGCCCAGGACGTGTTCGTGCGTCTCTGCGCCTCCGACTTCCGCCTTTTGAAGAACTACGATTCCAGCCGGGCCGGTATTTCGACCTGGTTGGCTGTCGTCGCACGGTCGGCGGCCATCGACCATATGCGGCGAAGGCGACAGGTCGCCGACTCGCTCGACGACGTTCCCGAGGCCGCTCTGGCCGTCGAGGACCGCCATTCCGAGAAGCTCAAGATTCCCCAGGGGCTCCTGACCGATCGGCAGACCCTGATGCTGCGGCTTTTGTACGATGAGGACCGCGATGTCACCGAGGTCGCACAGCTGCTGAAAATAGACACCCAAACCGTCCGCAGCACCCACCACAAGGCGCTTTTGCGCCTGCGGGAACATTTCAGGATCGACTCGACTTAATCTCGACTTAATGAGGGATGAACCCAATGATTCTGTCGTAAGGTTGGGTAGGAGAAGTGCAATGAGCACAGAACGCCCCTCGATGACCGACCAGGAACTCTGGCGCAGCCTTGCCATGGGCGGGAAAGCGGCGTCCGACACGGTTTCGGACCACGATCTCGCGGCATGGCTGGAGGGCCGCTTGGCGCCGGCCGAGGCCGCCCGTGTTGATGCCGTCCTTGCGGCGAATCCCGAGCAGCGGGCGGCGGTGCTGGAATTGTCGGAAATTCTGGCAATACCGCTTCCGGCGGCGCCGGCACGGCTTGCGGTGCGGGCCCAGGCCCTGGTTGGCTTCGAGGCCGAGCGTGAATCAGCTTCGCGCTCGGGCGGCCTTCTGGCTTTCCTGTTTGTACCCTCGTTGTTTGCGGCTGGCCGGCGTCAGGCTCTCCGTGCGGCGGCCATGGCTACGGCGGGGGCGATCGTTGCGGTCAGCGGTTTTCTGATGGGCGGCGGCCTTGGTGATTCCTACGCTCACCAGAAGCAGATCACCGTGGTTTCCAGCACCGACACGCCAAGTGAGCTGACCTACCTGTTCAGCGACGGGAACTTGATCTGACATGACGGCCCGTCTGCCCTGGGTGCTCTTTACCCTGTCGTTTCTGCTCAATCTCTTCGTTCTAACCGGATTCGTGTACCGGACCTGGATAGCGCCGCCGAGATTCGAACATCGCATGCCGGCGTCACCGCCGGGAGGCCGGCCATCGCTTTTTTCGTCGCTGGCGCACGATCTTGACTTCGATGACAAGCAGCGCGAGGCCATGAAGGCTTTGGTCGACGCCAATGCCAGCTCCCGGCAGCAGCATTTCCGCGACCTCCAGCAATTGCGCGAAGAATTCCTGGTCGAGCTGCGCCGTCCGCAGCCTGACATCGCACGTCTCGATCAACTCAGCGACCGCACGCAAGCGCTGCGCGGAGAGCAGCAAAAGGCCTTTTTCCACATGCTGGCGCAATTGGCGCCAGTGCTGCGCGCCGACCAGCGCGAGCGGCTGCAGACCATCATCGCCGAGCGCATGGGCCCCCGCCCGCCCGGCGGTCCAGGGGATGGTCTCCCTGCTTCCGGTCCAGGCCCTGGCCGCGGACGTCCTCCGCAATAGGAGATCTCATGGTTGAGCGCTTGGGTCGACGCGGTCTGCTGAGGGGAGCGGCTTCGTTGTCGGCGCTGGCGCTGCTGCCGCGCGGTGCGCGCGCCGCGGCCATGAACTTCGACGAGGCGCGCCATCTGTTGTCGCGCACCGCCTTCGGCGCGACGCCGGCTGAAATCCAGGCCTTCGAGTCGATGGACTATGTCGCTGCGGTCGATCGCCTGCTGGCAAACTTCCATGCGCAGGCCGTCACACCGGCGCCGTCCTGGGTCAACGAGGAGCTGGCCGAGCTGCAGCAGAAGCAGAAGTCGGCCGTTCAGGGACTCACGGCCGAAAAGCAGGGTGTCGGCGACAAGAAGCTCCAGATCGTTCGTCCCGTGCAGGAGCAGGGGCGTGAACTGGGCAATTGGTGGATCGAGGAGATGCTGGTCACCGACCAGCCGCTGGTCGAGCGCATGGTGCTGTTCTGGCACAACCATTTCACCTCTTCGCTGCAGAAGGTCAGGTTCGCGCCGGCGCTCTATTGGCAGAACGTGATGTTCCGTGCGCAAGCGCTGGGCAATTTTGGCGCCCTCCTCAAGGGCGTGCTGCGCGATCCGGCGATGCTCATCTATCTGGACGGCGTACGCAACCAAGCGAGCCAGCCCAATGAAAATCTCGGCCGTGAAATGCTCGAGCTGTTCACCTTGGGCGAGGGCCACTACACCGAGGCCGACATCAAGGCCGCCGCACGCGCTTTCACCGGTCTGTCGATCGACCGCCAGAGCGGAAAGTTCGAGTTCCATCCGCAGCAGCATGATACTGGCCCCAAGACCTTCCTCGGCCGGACCGGCCCATACGGCGCCGACGACATCGTGGCCATCATACTGCGCCAGTCGCGAACCGCCGAGACGATCGCCGAGAAGCTGTGGCGCGAATTCGTGTCGCTCACGCCCGATCCTGCGGAGATCACGCGCCTCGCGGCGGTGCTGCGCGACGGCGGCTACGAGATGAAGCCGGTGCTGCGCGCGCTGTTCCTGTCGCCGGCCTTCCGCGATCCGGCCAATCACGGCGCGCTCATCAAATCGCCGATCGAGCTGGTGGTCGGTACGGTTCGTGTCCTTGGCCTGCCGGTCGTCGAGAAGACCCAGCTCGCGCGCATGATGCAGGGCCTCGGTCAAATGCCATTCGATCCCCCCAACGTGAAAGGCTGGCCAGGCGGAGAGAGCTGGATTTCGACCAATACGCTACTGCTGCGCCAGCAGGATCTGCGGCGAATCGTTGAAGCCACGACTGTGTCGCCGATGGATGGTTCAGGGATGGTTGGCGGGCCTGAAATGTCTGGCGGGCGAGACAAGCCCAATCGCCGTGCCGACCGCCGTCAGCAGATGCCCGCCCCGGACAACATCATGCAATCGATGGAGGCCCGTCCGGTGGAGGGCCGCAGCCTGCGTAATGCCGGCGTTGAAGCGCGGCTCGGACCGACATTGACCGGCCTCGATGGCCCGGCCCTGGTGCGCACGCTGCTGCCGCGCGCACCAATCGAGCCGCTCGACGTCAAGGCGTCGCCAGGCGCGGTGGTCGCAGCGGCGCTGCTCGATCCTGCCTACCAGCTAAAATAGGGGGACGTTCCATGGATCGTCGAACTTTCCTGGTCGGCGCGAGTGCGCTGTCGGTGGCTCTGGCGGCGCGTGGCGCGGCAGCGGAGACCCGGCCGCAGCGCATCCTGCTTCTGGTCGAACTCAAGGGCGGCAATGACGGCATGAACACGCTGGTGCCCTATGCCGATCCGCTGTATCGCCAGTTCCGGCCGGGCATCGGCGTCGCCCGCGAACGGACCGTGCAGCTCGACGAGCGCGTGGGCCTACATGAGAAGCTCGAACCGCTGATGGAATCGTGGAAGGGGCGCGACCTCGCGATCGTCCAGGGCGTCGGCTATCCCTATCCCAACCGCTCCCACTTCCGTTCGATCGAGATCTGGGACACCGCCTCGGCCTCCAGCCAGACGCTGAGCGAAGGCTGGATCTCTCAGGCCTTCGAGGGCGTGGCGCGGCCGGCCGGCGCCGGCGTCGATGGCATCGTGGTCGACACCAACGCACTGCCGCTGGTCGGTCCGGCGCTTCGCACCGTGGTCATGCAGGATGCCGAGAATTTTCTGCGTCAGGCTCAGGCCATGAAGGATGCCGCGCAGCCGGACGACGGCAATCCCGCCCTTCGCCACATCCTTGAGGTTCGCCGTGAGGTCAACGCGGCGGCGATGGGCCTGCGCAACAGACTGCACGACAGCCCAGCGCCGGCCTTTGCCTACGCCGAGGACGGGAACTTCGGCCGTCAGCTCGACCTCGCCACGCGCCTGATCACGGCCCAGGTCCCCGTCGCGGCGATCAAGGTAGCGCTAGGCGGTTTCGACACGCATGCGAACCAGGCGCCGACGCAGGAGCGGCTGCTTGGCCTGCTCGCCGCTGGCCTCGCAACGCTGCGCAAAAATCTGATCGCCGCCGGCCGATGGAACGATGTGTTGGTGATGACCTACTCGGAGTTCGGCCGCCGTGCGCGGCAGAATGCCAGCGGCGGCACGGATCATGGCACATCGTCGCCGCAGTTCGTCATGGGTGGCCAGATCAAAGGCGGCCTGCACGGCGCCTATCCGTCGCTTGCCGATCTGCAGGATGGCGATCTCAAACACACGGTCGATTTTCGCTCGGTGTTCGCAGGCATCGCCCGTGACTGCTGGGGCCTCCAACGCGATTTCGGCCAGCGCCAGCCGCGGACGCTGAATTTCTTGTAGAGCATGCGAATATATATCGATCGATTGACATTATAGTTCGCCCGAGACAGATTGTGCGCCGCAGCAGAAAGCGGAGCACGTGACTCAGACCATCACTGGCCAACGTGTCGGCATCTACACGCGCGGCGAGGATACGCGCCGGCGCATTCTCGAGGCCGCGATCGAAGTGTTCGCGACCGAAGGCTACGAAGGCGCCAGCACGCGCCATCTTGCCGAGCGCGCTGGCATCAATCTGCCGGCCATCCAATATTATTTCGGCAGCAAGGACGGGCTTTACCGTGCGGCCATCGACTACGTCGTCCAGGAAATCGAAGCGCATTTCGCGCCGATCGTCGAACCCGTCCGGGCTGCCCTCGCGCGCGCGGACGCGACGCATGCCGACTTGCTCGAGGCACTCTGCACCATGCTTGAGGCGTTCGTGGCGTTGATCGCGGGCGGCTCGGACCTCGAGAGCCGGCGCCTCCTGTTCGCGCGGGCCGAGATCGAGCAGACGGCGGGGCTGGACAGGCTGCACGAATGCGGCATGCGGCAGATGTACGAGCCCTGCCTCAGCCTGGTCACCCGCCTGATCGGCCAGACCGGCGAGGCCGAGGAGCAGGCGTTGCGCACGCTTTTGCTAATCGGGCAGGTGACGATCTTCTGCAACAAAGGCGCGCGTCGGGCCCTTCAGGCGACTGAATTCAGTGAAGTGCAGGTGCGTGCCATACAGAAGCTCGTCCGTGCGCACGCCCAGGCCATCTTCGCCGATTCCGTGACGCCATGAACGGCTTTTCTCAATCCGCGCGATGCGTGGGCGTGCGTGCAGCGATGCTGGCGATCATGGCCTTGGTGACCGGTTGTACGGTCGGACCGGATTTCGCGCGCCCCGGCAAGCCCCCCGTCGACGGCTACACGCCCGAGAAGCTCGCCCCGCAGACCGCCTCGTCGGCCGGCAGCGGCGGGGCGGCGCAGCAATTTCTGCAGGGCCAGGACATTCCCGGCCAGTGGTGGGTGCTGTTCCGCTCCGAGGAGCTCAATGTTCTGATCACCGAGGCGCTCAGGGCCAATCCAGATCTGATGGCGGCGCAAGCTACGCTGCGACAGGCCAATGAGACCGTCTATGCGCAGCAGGGCAGCCTGTTCCCGAAGTTCAATGCAAACGGGTCGGCGGAACAACAGCGGTTCTCGGGCGCCACCATCGGCCTGCCGGGCACGTCCTTCGTGTTCGGCCTCACCTCGGCGTCGCTCAGCGTCTCCTACAACATCGACACGTTCGGCGGCGTGCGGCGGCAGATCGAATCGCAGGTGGCGCAGGCGGAGTATCAACGCTTCCAGCTCGAGGCGACGTATCTGACGCTCACCTCCAATGTCGTCGTCGCCGCGGTGAATCTCGCCTCCCTGCAGGCGCAGATCACAGCGACCGAAGACATCATCAAGCTCGAGAGCGATGCGCTGGGCGTGGTGCAGCGCCAATTCGACCTGGGCGGCGCCTCGCGGGCCGATGTCCTCCTGCAGGAAGCGACGCTGCAGCAGACCCGCGCCACCCTGCCGCCGCTGCAGAAGCAGCTGGCGATCCAACGCAATCAGCTGATGACCTATCTCGGCCGGTTCCCGAGCCAGGACGCCGGCGAGAGCTTCCAACTCGCGGCACTGCATCTGCCCGAAGAGCTGCCGCTCAGCCTGCCTTCACAACTCGTCGAGCAGCGCCCCGACGTGCGCGCCGCGGAGGCGCAGCTCCATGCCGCGAGCGCCAATGTCGGCGTCGCCATCGCCAACCAGCTACCGCAGCTCAGCATCACCGGGCAGTACGGCCTGACCTCCACCGGCTTCAGCCAGCTTTTCCAGCCCGGCAGCATCGTCTGGAATCTCGTGGGCAACATCCTGCAACCGATCTTCGATGGCGGCACGCTGGAGCACCAGACGCGCGCCACGCGGGCGGCCCTCGAAGCGAGCGCTGCGAAGTATCGCAGCACCGTGCTGCAGGCGTTCCAGGACGTCGCCAATGCGTTGCGCGCGCTGCAAATCGATGCGGATGCCTTGCGCGTGCAGGTCGCCGCCGAACAGGCCGCGCGAGGAAGTCTCGACCTCTCGACGCAGCAATACCAGTTCGGCGCCATCAACTACGTGAGCCTGCTCAACGCCCAGCAGACCTATCAGACCGCGGTGATCAATCGCCTGAAAGCGCAGGCGGCGCGCTACAGCGATACCGCGGCGCTTTTCCAGGCGCTCGGCGGCGGTTGGTGGAACCGGGCCGACGTCGATCCGAAGTCATTGGGCAAGCCCGGCGTGTTCTGGCTGCCGCCGGTGCAGGAAATCAAGTTGCCGGTTGCGGGACGCTGACCGCGTCCAGCCGGCCCGAGACGGAGAAGTACGATGATCAAACGAATGCTCATTATGCTGGTTGCGGTCGGCGTGGTGCTTGGCGGAATCTTTGGTTTCAAGTCCTTCGTCAACGCGAAGATCAAGGAAGCGATGGCGGGGATGGCAAATCCCACGCAGACCGTTTCGACCGCCACGGCCACGGCCACCGATTGGCAGTCGAAGCTCGAGGCGGTGGGCACTTTGCGCGCCGTCAGCGGTTCCGATCTGTCGCTCGAGCTGCCTGGCATCGTCGATACGATCGATTTCAAGTCGGGCGACGACGTCAAGGCCGGCCAACTGCTGCTCCGGCTGCGCGTCGAGGACGACGTTGCCAAGTTGCAATCGTTGCAGGCGGTCGCCGAACTGGCGAAAATCACCCTTGAGCGCGACCAGAAGCAGCTCAGCGTGAAGGCCATCAGCCAGGCCATCGTCGACAACGACAATGCCGCCTACAAGAACGACCTGGCGCAGGTCGCGCAACAACAAGCGCTCCTCGACAAGAAGTCCCTGAAAGCACCCTTCGCCGGCCATCTCGGCATCCGGCAGGTCGATCTCGGCCAGTATCTGAGCGCCGGTACCCCGATTGTGACGTTGCAGCAACTCGATCCGATATACGTCGATTTCTTCCTGCCGCAGCAGGCGCTCAGCCAGCTCAAGGTTGGGCAGACCGCGGCGGCGAAGATCGATGCCTATCCCGACCAGACGTTCGCCGGCGAGATCACCGCGATCAATCCCAAGATCGAGGCCGGCAGCCGCAACCTGCAGGTCCGCGCGACGCTGAAGAATCCCGACCACAAATTGCTGCCCGGCATGTACGCCACGGTCGACATCGATTCGGGCGCGCCGCAGAAGCTGGTGACCTTGCCGCAGACGGCGATCACCTACAACGCCTATGGCAGCACCGTCTATCTCGTTGACGACAAGGGCAAGGATGACAAAGGCCAGCCCAAACTGCAGGCGCGTCAGACCTTCGTCACCACCGGCGCCACGCGCGGCGACCAGGTCGCCGTCCTGAAGGGCGTCAACGCTGGCGATACCGTCGTCACCGCAGGCCAGATGAAGCTCCGCGACGGCGCGCCGGTCGCGGTCAACAACACGATCAAGCCGAAGGACGATGCCAATCCCATCCCGCTCGACCAGTAGAAGGCGGCCCGTGCGATGAAATTCACCGACATCTTCATCCGCCGGCCGGTGCTGGCGACTGTCGTCAGCCTGATGATCCTGGTGCTCGGCCTGCGCGCCGTGAGCTCGCTGCCGATCCTGCAGTATCCACACACGGAGAACGCCATCGTCACGGTGACGACGACCTATTACGGCGCCGATCCCGACGTGATCGCCGGCTTCATCACCACGCCGCTCGAAACCGCCATCGCCCAGGCGAACGGCATCGACTACATGACCTCGACGAGCCAGAGCGGCTTCAGCACCATCACCGTCAATCTCCGCCTCAACTACGATTCCAACAAGGCGCTGACGGAGATCAACACAAAAGTCAGCTCCGTCCTCAATCAGCTGCCGGCTGGAACGCAGCAGCCGGTGCTGACCGTGAAGGTCGGCCAGACCATCGACGCGATGTATATCGGCTTCAACAGCGCCGTGCTCGAGTCCAACCAGATCACCGACTATCTCGTCCGCGTCGTGCGGCCGAAGCTGCAGGCCGTGGAAGGCGTGCAGACGGCCGAACTGCTCGGCCCCAAGAATTTCGCGCTGCGCGCCTGGCTCGACCCCAAGAAGCTCGCCGCCTATGGCCTCACGGCCAACGATGTGGCCACAGCGCTGTCCGCCAACGACTACATTTCCGGCCTCGGCTCCACCAAGGGCCAGATGGTGCAGGTGACGCTCACCGCCTCGACCAGCCTCCATACCGTCGAGGAATTTCGCAACCTCGTGCTCAAGCAGACCAATGGCGCCATCGTGCGGCTGCAGGACGTGGCCAACGTCACCCTGGGCTCGGACGACTACGAATCGGAAGTGAGCTTCGACGGCGAGAAGGCGGTTTATATCGGCATCCAGGTGGCGCCCGCCGCCAACCTGCTCGATGTCATCAAGGGCATCCGCAAGGTCTTCCCCGACATCGTCGCCCAGTTCCCCCAGGGGCTCGGCGGCCAGATCGTCTACGATTCGACCGAATTCGTGAACAGCTCGATCGACGAGGTGGTCCGCACGCTTGTCGAAGCTCTGATCATCGTGACCCTTGTGGTGTTCGCCTTCCTGGGCTCGCTGCGCTCGGTCTTCATTCCGACCATCGCCATTCCGCTGTCGCTGGTCGGGACTTTCACGATGATGGCCGCCTTCGGCTTCTCCATCAATCTGCTGACGCTGCTGGCCCTCGTGCTCGCCATCGGCCTGGTGGTCGACGATGCGATCATCGTGGTCGAGAATGTCAATCGCCACCTGGCGGAGGGCATAAAGCCGGTTCCCGCGGCGATCCAGGCCGCGCGCGAACTCGGTGGGCCGATCATCGCCATGACCGTGGTGCTCGTCGCCGTCTACGTGCCGATCGGCTTCCAGAAAGGCCTCACCGGCGCGCTGTTCACCGAATTCGCGTTCACCCTTGTCGGCGCAGTGACGATCTCGGCGATCGTGGCGCTCACGCTTTCGCCGATGATGTGCTCGCGCTTCCTCAAGCCGCACAATGAGGACACCCGCGGATGGGAGGCCTGGCTCATCCGCTTCATCGACCGCGCCTTCGACCGGCTGCGCCGCGGCTATGGCCGCTGGCTCCATGGCAGCCTCAACTATCTGCCGGTGACGGCGGTCTTCTCCATCCTCATCCTGGGCAGCATCTACTTCCTTTACAGCACGACCAAGAGCGAGTTGGCGCCCCAGGAGGATCAGGGCATCATCATCACCCTCCAGACCGCGGCGGCGAATGCCACGCTCGAGCAGCGCCTGATGTATTCCAAGCAGGTCTACGACATCTTCGTGAGCCATCCCGAGACGGACCACGTCTTTCAGCTCGAGATCCCCGGCCAGTCCATCGCCGGCATGGTCCTGAAGCCTTGGGACAAGCGCTCACAGACAACCAATCAGCTGGCGCCGATCGTTCAGCAGGAGGTCAACAAGGTTGCCGGCGCGCAGATCGTCGCCTTCCAGCCGCCGCCGCTGCCTGGCAGCACCGGCCTGCCCGTGCAGTTCATCATCAACACGACGGGCGGCTTCGGTCCGCTCAACGAGGTCGCCCAGTCCTTCCTCCAGGAAGCGGTGAAGAGCGGCATGTTCATCTTCCTGAACACCGACCTGAAGATCGACCTGCCGCAGTCGACCGTTGTGATCGACCGCGACAAGGCCTCCCAGCTCGGCCTCAAGATGAGCGATGTCGGTTCCGCGCTCGCCTGGATGCTGGGCGGCGGCTACACCAATTACTTCGCCCTCGACGGGCGTTCCTACAAGGTGATCCCGCAGGTCGAGCAGCGCTCGCGCCTGAACACCGACCAGCTTCTCAATTACTACATCCGCGCCGCCGACGGCACGTCGGTGCCGCTCTCGACCATCGCCAAGATCGTCACCAAGACGATTCCGGAATCGCTCAACCACTTCCAGCAACTCAACAGCGCCACCATTCAGGGCGTTGCCTTCCCGGGCGTCGCGCAGGAAGACGCGCTGAATTACCTGAAGGACCTGGCGGCGAGGACGCTCCCTCAGGGTTATTCGACCGACTATGGCGGGTTGTCGCGGCAGTATGTGCAGGAGTCGGGCGGTTTCGTCGTCACCTTCGGCTTCGCCCTTATCATCATCTTCCTGGCGCTTGCGGCCCTCTTCGAGAGCTTCCGAGATCCGCTCATCATCCTCTTCTCGGTGCCCATGTCGATCGCCGGCGCCCTGCTCTTCCTCTCCGTCCTCAGCACCTTCAATGTTTTGGGCGCCACCCTCAACATCTATACGCAGGTCGGTCTGGTGACGCTGATGGGGCTGATCAGCAAGCACGGCATCCTGATCGTCGAGGTTGCCAACGAATTGCAGGCCACCGGAAAATCCAAGCGCGAGGCCATCGAGGAGGCGGCCGGCATTCGCTTGCGGCCGATTTTGATGACCACGGCCGCCATGGTGCTGGGCGTCATCCCGCTCATCATCGCCAGCGGCGCCGGCGCGTTGTCGCGCTTCAGCATGGGACTCGTGATCGCGAGTGGCGTCTCCATCGGCACCTTGTTCACGCTGTTCGTGGTGCCGGCCGTCTACCTGATGCTGGCCGCCACGCACGCGAAGGAAGACCATGCCGACGAGGCGGCTCCCGCTTTGCCGCCGGCGGGAGCGCATCCGCCAGCGGAATAGTTCACAGCGGAGAAAGGTTCGCTCGAGCTCATGATCACCCCAATCAAAGCGCCTTCTGAGGTGCGACATGGGGAGGGACCTCACATGGGCCCCTCGACGGCAATTCCCGTTAAATAACGGAAAAAAAACGGCGGGTGCCTGCTGAGGGAGTGGGCGGCGGGTTGTCCGATGGGGGAGGGGAGGCGGTTCATGGGGTCATCATACGCGCGGCAGCCCCCGGTCGACGATTATGGTCCCTACTGGGGACGCCATCCGAGAGGTGCGCGCGACTGATTACGACGACATTGTCACGCCGAGCGCAGCGAAGGTTCCTTGCTTTGCGCCTTCGGGCCGAGAATTTCGTCGCGGACGGTGCCGCGCTCGGCTTCGATGCGGATGTACCACAGGAGCAGGGCGGCAATGATTTTGATCGTCACCGGCAGCACGATGTACACAAAAACGAGCGCGAATTTGTCGTAGTGGCCGTGGGCAGGGTTGAAACCCAACAGTTCCGCCACAGGCAGCGATCCGGCAGCGCCGATCGCGGTGGCCAGTTTGGTGGCCAGTGCCCACAAGCCGAAATAGGCGCCGGTGTCGCCCTGCGTGTCCTTGCTTTCGCTCGAATTGATGATGTCGGCCAGGATGGACGGCGGAAGTCCGTAATCGGCGCCGATGCCGAGGCCGGTCACGACGGAGATCGCCAGGAACCAGTAAAAGTCGCCGGCGCCGATGAAGACCGCCAGGGACATGGCGATCGCCGTCATTACCATGCCGGTGAACCAGGCGACGCCCTTGCTCAGCCGCCGCGACAGCAGGAGCCACAGCGGCACGCTGGCCGCGCCGGCGATGAAATACAGGAGCAGGATGATGCCCGCCTGCACCTTGCTGCCCTGCAGGACGTGCTCGACATAGAACAGCATGACCGTCACGGCAACGCCAAGGGCCGCGCCGTTGACGACGAACACCAGCACCAGGCGGCGGAATAGCCGGTTTTTCATAGGGGCGAAGAACGGTACCAGCGCGCGCAGCGCGCCGTTTTGCTCGAAGCCGGCGGTGGGGCGCTTCAGCGAGGGCGCCCAGGACAGGATCCAGGCGCGGAAGTCGCGGACATGGATTTCCGCGGCTTCGCGCACGACCGGCGGGTGGACCGACGAGGGCGACCACACAAGCGTCGGCACGGCGAAGAGAAGCGCGATCGGCAGAAAGATCAATCCCAGCGCCACGTAACCCTGCTCAGGGCCCAGCTTGGCGGTGAGGATCGTCGGCAACACGACGGCGGCGGTCATGCCGATCAAGCCAAAGACCTCGCGGCCGACTGTGATCTTGGTGCGCTCGTTATAGTCGTCGGTAAGCTCCGCGCCGTGCGCGTGATAGCTGATCGAAACGCAAGAATAGCCGAGATGGACCAGGAACAACGCGGCGAACAGCCAGGCCGCCAGCAGCCCGGGGTCGCCAATCAGCGAATCAAGAGGATCGAACAGCATGTAGAAGCCACCGATCAGCAGCGGCAGGGAAAGGCCGACGAAGATCAGCCGTCCTCTCGGCCCCCGGTGCGTAAAGCGATCGCTGATCAGGCCGATCACAGGGTCCTGAATGGCATCGATGGTGCGCGCGATGATGAAAATTGCACCCATGATGCCGAAAGAAAGCTTCAGCACTTCGCCGTAGAAGTGGCTGACGTTCAAGACCACCGGCAACGCGGCCATGGCGAGCGGCAGCTGCAGCGTTGAATAGGCGACCAGCCGGTCGAATTTTACCCTTACGGGGACGGCGGATCCGCCGCCAACCGATGGCGTTTGCACCCGAGATAGCCTTCCTGTTCAGGCGCCTTTGCGGCTGCCATATTGGTTAGCTATCCTTATATAGGCCTGAAGTGCGCCTGCAATACGTCCGTGCGGCCGGTCGAGAAGCCGGCGGCGCAATAGGCCAGATAATAGCGCCACATGCGGCGCGACAAAGTCAAGCCTCGTGCTTTCGCCCTCCGGCATCGGCCAGCAGTAGCCGGCGAAAGAACCGCCCGTCGCTGATGTCGATCTCGGCCTGAAGCTTCGCGTGAGACCGTCAGGAGCGCGGGCAACTCGGCGGTTTGCGCAGTTCGAGCGATAGCAGGTCGGCGGCGATCGTCACTATTGGCGTCTTGACCGTGAGCCGATCGAGAACGCCCGAGTCGAAGATCAGGGCCGTCAGGGTGAAAAGCGGCTTCTGGTCCTCGGCGCGGCCAAGGGTGAAGCGCATGGAGATTGGCCAGGATTTGGCCTCGGGCAGCATGACCTGCCTGTCGGCCGGCGGGCGCGCCCGCAGCGCTTTGCGGTCAAGCGGTTCGACGTCGACCAGCAGTGCATCGTTGACCGCTTCGGCGTCGAACATCACCGTAGGAAATGACGTTGTGCCGCCAACCAGGCGCTCGACGAGATGGCCGATGGCGGCCACCGGCAGCAGGGTCGCCGCCGGCAGGGCGATCTGCGACGGACCGCTGGGATAGACGATGTCGGCGCGCGTTCCGGAATCGGTTCGCTGCACCTGGCCGCGCGTCTCGCGGCGGCTGCCATTCTGGATCTGCGCCACGCTATAGCGGAAAGAGCGGCCGCTGCGCGATTCCTCGGCATCGAGTTTGGATCCGGCGCTGATCCGCCAGTCCGCCGTCACGGGGATCTCGGTGGTGACGTCGCGCTTGAGATGCCAGCCGGCGCAATCGGCGCTGAGATCTTCTACGGCGGTCCCGATACGCGGAGCATTGGCCGCCGCACCGAGCCGCAACACATACTCGGCGCGGTGCGGCAGGGGGTCTGCCTGGGCCCAATGGGGCGAAAAGAAGGCGGCAGCGCAGAGGTAACTAACAACACGACGCATCGCGACACCTTGCGCAGCGTGCTGCGGCCGGTCAATCGTGCGCGGCATGAAAACGCTTTTCATCGGTGCGGCAATTTTGGTCGCAGGGATGCTGATGGCATTGGGCTGGCGATGGCACCTGCGTTCGAGTCATGTTCCGGCTATGGCGCGTCCCGAAGTCCAGGCCGATCTTGTCGAGGTTTTCAAGGCCGACCGTCGCCTCGATCTCAAGCGCGCCGGCCAGCTGCTCAAAAGCTATACGGTGGCGCTCGGCTCCCGGCCGATCGGTCATAAGGAAGTCGAGGGCGACGGGCGCACGCCGGAAGGAAGCTATGTGATCGATGCGCGCAATCCCAAGAGCGCCTTTCATCTGTCGCTGCGGGTCTCCTATCCTGATGCCGAAGACCAGGCGCGCGCCGCGACCGAGGGCGTCTCGCCCGGCGGCGACATCTTCATCCATGGCCAGCCCAATGGCGGCGCGTCGCCCGGCACGCAAGTCGACTGGACGCAGGGCTGCATCGCCGTCAGTGACGCGGAGATTCGCGAGATTTGGTCTTTGGTGCCGGTGGGCGCACGCATCGTGATTCATCCGTGAGCCCATTCGAGTTCGAGTGTGCCGGCGAGCGGCTGGCGGCATCGCCCGAAGGCGGACTCTACTGGCCGGAGCGCGGCCTGCTGGCGGTAGCCGACCTGCATTTGGAAAAGGGATCGTCCTACGCTGTTGCCGCGCTAAAGCTGCTGCCGCGCCACGATACGCGCCAGACTTTGAGCCTCCTGTCGCAATTGATCGACCGGCTGGCGCCGAGGACCGTGATTTGCCTGGGTGATTCGTTTCACGACCGAAAGGCAGTCGATCGTCTTGCGGCTGAGGAGCGCGCCGAGATCGAACGACTGGTGGCCCGGGCACACTTTGTCTGGATCGCCGGCAACCACGACCCGGCGCCGCCACCTGCCGGCTGGGGCGAGGTGGCCGAAGAGATCGACGTGGGCCCGCTGGTATTCCGTCACGAAGCCCGTTTCGGCCCGGCCGAAGGCGAGATCTCCGGCCATTACCATCCCATGGCGGCGCTCACGGTGCGCGGCCGCGGCCTGCGCCGCCGCTGTTTCCTGACCGACGGCCGGCGGGTGATCCTGCCTGCCTTCGGCGCCTATGCCGGTGGCCTCAACGCCCTCGACCCGGCGATCGCGCAGCTCTTCAGCGACGACTACCATGCGCTGGTGGTCGGCCGCGAAGCCGTGTACCGCCTGTCCTGGCGGCAGCTCCGCCCCGACTGGACCTTGGGCGGCCGGCTGACGGAATAGGGACCTTTCCGCTTTCTCCACTCCAAGCGCCCCTTACTTCGGCAGCTCGTATTTCAGCGTGACCTCGCCCAGACCGTCGATCTTGCCGACGGCGGTGCTGCCGGGCGGCACGAACTGGCAGGCGACCATGCTGCCGCTCGACACGATCATGCCCTTCTTCAGCGTCTTGCGGTGTTCGCCCAGCTTGTTGGCGAGCCACGCCAGCGAATTGTAGCAATGGCCCATGACGTCGCCGGAATGGCCGGTGCGCACGACCTTGCCGTCGAAGGAGATCGAGCCCTCGAGGTTGCCGAGGTCGAGTTTGGCCCAGTCCCTGTAGGGTTTGGCGAGCAGCGAGCCGCCGTTCCAGCCCATGTCCATGATCAAGGCAAATGCGGTGAGGCGACTATAGTCGGCGCCGCGGTCCTCGATCAGCTCGAAGCCGGCGCGGGCACTGCCGACATATTCCGCGATCGAGTCCTTGTCGTAGGGTTTGTCCTTGCTGGGCGCCGGCACGTCGGCGTTGGTCGTGAGAATAATTTCGAGCTCGCAACCCAACCGTGTCCAGCGGTCGGCGCGCACGCTGGCCTTGTGCTCGAACACGCGCTTCCTGCGGATCGGGCCGTAGGCCGGGCTGCGCAGGCCTGTCTGCTCCCAGATCTGCGGCGCGGTGAGGCCGATCTTGTAGCCCACCACCGGGCCCTGCTTGGGGATCAGCTTCGCCAGGAACGCGTCCTGGATCTTGTAGGCCGTGGTTTCGTCGGTCGGCATGTACTGCGCCGGCCACCAGCCGACCACTGCGCGGGCCTTGTCGACGGAATGCAGCCAGTTGGCGACCTTGGTGACGCTGAGCGCCATTGTTCGTTCCTCCCCTTGCCTGTGTCCCTCTGCGCTTCGCATAGTGCCACCATGACAGTCAACGCGGTGGAGAATCTGGGCCCGGTGCGATCCGGTGGCCTGGTCGGAGTGGTGTTGGCGGGCGGCGAGGGCCGGCGCATGGGGCCGGGAGTCCCCAAGCCGCTGCGCCTGCTAGGCGGCCGGCCGATGGTGGCGCATGTCGTGGAG
>Ga0137359_10001955_pt1 | contig 16485 bp, 17 predicted proteins | sample Mad1_40_16metaG_FD_108281 | JGI IMG/M metagenome (GOLD analysis project Ga0137359, IMG submission 108281) | Vadose zone soil microbial communities from Angelo Coast Range Reserve, California, USA - Mad1_40_16 metaG | ecosystem: Environmental > Terrestrial > Soil > Vadose zone | place: USA... | reverse complement strand
TCGGCTCAGTCGCAGTCAACCCAAACAAGCACACGGACACGAGAAAAACAGGAATTGGCGTAGTCGGCGACAAGCCCTGGGGCTCCCACTTCTTCCTTTTTTATGAGACCAAAGCGGATCTACTCGACACTTTGGTTCCGTATTTTAAAGCCGGTTTGGACAACAATGAGTTCTGCGCCTGGGTGGTGTCCGAGCCGCTAACCAAAGAAGAAGCCGCCAACGCATTGAGCAGGGCCATTCCTCAATTTCATCGGCACGTGACTGACGGCAACATAGAAATCCTTCCCGCACACGACTTTTACCTTAACGGCGATCAACTTCACTGGGCGAGACTTTTACGAGAATTAGGCGATAAGCTCGATCGTGCCTTGCATTCGGGCTACGCCGGCATGCGCGGGAACGGAAACCTCTCCTGGTTACAACGAAAGGATTGGGATGCGTTTTGTGATTACGAAAAGGAGCTTAACCGGACCATCGTCAAGCAGAAGATGATGATGTTGTGCGCCTACCCACTGAGCGGAAGAACGGCGGCTGAGATTCTGGATGTCACACGCACCCACCAGTTCGCCATAGCAAGGCGAAACAGCAGTTGGGAGGCGGTGGAAACATCCCAGATGAAAGAAGCCAAGGCGGTCATAAAGAAACTGAATGAGGAGCTCAAACAACGTTCTGCTGAACTGGAGGAAGAGGAAGGGATCTCGCGAACTCTGAACTACAAACTCTTGCGGGCGCAAGATGAGGAACGACGACGGCTTGCGCTGGAATTGCACGACAGCGCGGGGCAACTCCTGGCAGCTCTGAAATGGAAGATGGTCCCACTCACCGAGGACATCGCGCGCCAAGACTCCGAACTGGCGAAGCGTGCCGGAGATTGCCTCACCCTTTTGGATGAACTATGGAAAGAGCTACGTACAGTATCTTATCTGCTACATCCGCCGCTATTGCACGAGGCCGGCCTGTCCTTCGCTCTCCGGTGGTACCTGGAAGGGCTTGCAGAAAGAAGCGGACTTTGCGTGAACCTGGAATTAGATCTCCGCCTAGCACGACCGTCCCCGGATATTGAAACGGCAATTTTCCGGATCGTACAGGAGGGACTTACCAACATCCATCGTCATGCGAAAACCAAGAGTGCCAGAGTCCGGATCAACGGTGATTCAGAGAACATTCGCGTCGAGATCGAGGACGAGGGCCGAGGCATCGCACAATTCAGGTCGTTAGACGATCCCACCTTCAAGATGGGCGTAGGTATTCACGGCATGCGCGAGAGGGTGCGATTACTGAATGGTAGGTTTGAACTGAAATCGGGGAGTGCTGGAACCACTGTTATTGCGGTCCTCCCGAATCAGTACATTTCCAAACCCGCAATTGAGAGTTGATTGCGCTTGGAGCTGCGTCCTGCCATTCAGTTCTCGACTCGCCAGCGTACCTGCACGCTCAGAGGCTACAACCCCGCGTTACCAACATTCGAACCCGCGACATCTACCAGTTTCCGCACCTCTGGCGTTCATTTGCATGTGGCGATAAATCCGTCGGGGGGTATGATGGCAGCGCTGCTCGCCAAGCCAAGAATGAATCCTAGCCTGAGACTGATGCCGGCTACAGAGTTCGACGTTCCAGCTCCTTGGTTTGGAAGCGAGATAACTTTGAAGGCGCCATTCTCGTAAATAAACGCGGTATCTGTTGTAGCACCATTCACGATTGCAGTTCCTACGATCACCCCGGAGTTGCTGATGCCATTCAGAACCGTTGCTGCGGCATTCGGATAGTCAAGTTTCGCAAAGTGACCGTTGTGATAAACAAAGCCGTGCAGCGATGACTGCGCCCCAACGTAATAACCAACGATGGTGCCATTGTCGTTGATTCTCGCCGGAGATGTTAACCACGCTCCCGGATAGTCGAAAGTAACAACACTCCCGTTGCTCCAGCGTTTGAAACCGTGAGTGACGCCGGCGGAGTCGGTGTATGAGCCAACGATGCTACCCCAGTTGTTAATGCCTTGAATAAAAAAAATCGTGTATTTGTTTTGGCCGATGTCCAGAACGATGGGGGTGGCGATCGTCCCAGTCAATTTGACTGGAAAGGACCCCTGATAACCGATGCTAACCCCGCTGTCGTTACGATCGACAAGAAGAAGGTTGTCCAGGTAAGTGATTCCGCCACCAGCCCATCGAATAAAGGCCGGGCTGTTCAGGGAGTCGCCGAACGCGTCAGTAAAATTCGCACCGCCGACTACGCTGCGGAAATCGTTGACTCCGTTGGCGTGAAGAGTGGCAGTGATGTTGTTGGGACGATTGAGCACTATGGGGAAACTCGTGAATGTGCAAGAGGCCCGCGTCTGTGCGTGGGTGGTTGTAGCCAACGCGCAAAGAAGGGCAGCTAAACCTACTATCCAGTAACGTGAACATATTTGATGGGACTTGGAACAACCAGGAAAGAACGGAGCGCGGCCTGAAGCGTCGGTAAGCATTGGAAGCTCCTTCGACCGACATGACCTTACTGTGGTCTGCTCGGAAAGCCCGGGCGCGAATAGTCTTGCATTCACGTTTCTCCGAGTCTGGTCAAAATAGGACAACTCCATTCCGGAGCGGTCACCTTGTTGCTTAGGGCCGTCGTTGGCGTGCAAGCTGTGGTCGAATCAAGGGACATAGCTAATGCCGGAGGGGAACTCAGAACCTAAGCGTCGGACCGAACGTGATCCGCAGGTTGTTGTGCCCGCCGTTGTTGAAGTAAATCTCGTCACCCAGTTCGAATCGCAAACCCACCGGTCCCAGAACTGCCTCAATTCCGCCTCCTGGATAGACTGCTGCGTTTAAATTTGAAGTGCGAATGCCCGTTAGGGCGCTCACCACGTTGCTGTACGGGACCAAGCTGGGGCTAAGCCGGAAATCCACAAAACCGCCCTTGAAGGTAATGAATGGACGGAATCCACCATGCGAGGATTGCAGCTTCGGACCGAATAAACCGTGAGTTACACCGATTGATGTGCGCCCAATCGCGGTTATATTTCCGTTCACAATGTTGCGGAAAGCCTCGTTGAAGTTGAGGCCGTAGTCGTAAGCCAGTTCCCCTTCCAGCATCGCGTTGCTGTGTATTCGATAGCCGAATCGTCCGCCCACTCCATAGTTGTCGGTGCTGGTCTGCGAAATGCTCAGGTAATCGAGGAATACGCCAACTTCCACGCGTTTCTCCGCGAATAAAGAGGAAGGACTTGCGAACACTAGGAGAGTTAGACAGATGAGAGCGAATCTGTGCATGCGAGAGTAGCGCCTCCAAACGGAATCGAGCTTGGATGCGAGTAGCCTCTCGCAAGCTGTTACGGGATTTCCCTCAAAGGGATGTTTTTGAGGAACAAACACTTCAGTCGCCTCATACGAGCACCGCTTACGCGGTTGCCTGGGCGGTCATTGGACTGTAAACTGCGGCATTTGCAAACGGAAGGCGGGCGGTTATCAATGTGCCGTAAGCGTTGGAATTGATTTCGACCTTTCCTCCGAGTTGTACAATCCTCTCTCGCATTCCCCTCAGGCCAACTCCGGGCAAGCCGCCCGAGGCAGCTTTACTTCGCTTCTCTGGAGGCATTCCCCTGCCCTCGTCTTTGATTTCCAGCGTGATTCCTTCCGACGAGCAAGCCAGCCGAATCGTGGCCGACGGGCTTCCCGAATGACGATGGATGTTCGTGAGACACTCCTGCACAATCCGGAAAATGGCGAGTTCAAACTCGTCGGTGAGGCGGCCAAGGTCGCTCGGAAGTTCCAGCCTTACTTTTATTTTGCTGCGTTCCGCAAATCCGTCGGCATAGCAGCGGATCGCCGAGGTCAATCCCGCTTCATCGAGCAGGGGCGGATGAAGAAGATAGGAGATCGTCCGGAGCTCTTTCGACATTTCCGCGATGAGCTTGGTGCTGTCCAGCAGGGCCTTGGCGGCGGTAACGCTGAGTTGTTTTGATTCCGCGCTCACCGAGGCCAGATACAGACCTTGTGCCACCAGCATCTGTCCGATGCTGTCGTGCAATTCGCGGGCGATTCGTCTGCGCTCTTCGTCCTGTATCTGGAGCAGACGCGCGGTGAGCTCGCGCAAGCTGTTGTTGGCTTCACGGAGCTGCTCAGCTTGCTTTACTGATAGTGCGATAGGTCCCGCCGCCACCGAAGGGTTTGGCATGTTGGCCTCCTCACCCAAAAGGGGTAAGTAGCACGACAGATTACTGTCTCATCCAGAGTTGCTGCGGGTCTGGTCAAAACGGGACAGTCCCGTATCCGGAAGTACCAGGTGCCTAGAAGTAGTCTTCACCGGGGGCGCTGGATTGTCGGTTGTTTTCAGAGCAATAGTGAACAGATGTCGGGACAAGGCCAGGCTACGATACTCCGTAATCTCTTTACGATTTAGTGGAAACCATTATGAGAAGACAATACCTTCACCTCTCCGCTTATTCGTGTGACAAATGCCGGGGGCCGGTAGTTTCAGGCTCGGTCGCGGTACGGGAGAATGAAATATCGAAAGAGACTAACATCCGCCAGCTAGGAGCGCTGTGCCTGTCGTGCGGCCATCGGCAAAGCAAAGCAACTGCGCCGGGCGGCACACGCGAGTTTCCACCAATTCAATGGGAGACAGCTAATGGTGCCGAAGCGGGCCACGTGACGACCGCATACTTTGAAGCGCTCAATCGTGCAGAACTACATTAAGCAGGGAGCTGTGGACTTGCAGCCCGCCATTGTAGTGAATGAAGCCCAATTTTCTAAAGCGGTTCATGAAAAAGCTGACGCGCGAGCGAGTCGTACCGACCATCTCGGCCAAAGTTTCCTGACTTATTTTTGGAACTACAGCTTCCGGCTGACCCTCTTTGCCGAAGCGCGCCAGTAACAGGAGGATACGGGCCAACCGCTTTTCACTCGAATTAAACAACTGGTCTACCAGGTCCTCTTCGTAACGGATATTTCGCGCTAGCAAATAGGCTACGAACATATCGGAAAAGGCGTGTTCGCGATGGAGGGCTTCCATCATTGCCTTCTTGTCCACTCGCAGAAGCTCACAAGCTGTCATCGCAGCCGCGGACCCCATGCGACGAACCTGACCTGCCAATGAGCCTTCCCCAAAAAAATTCCCTTCGCCGACTATGGCGATGGTGGCTTCCTTGCCGGTCTTGGATACGACGGTGAGTCTTACCTTGCCTTTTTGAATATAAAAGACGGAGTCCGCCTCGGCCCCTTGGGCAAAGATGGTTTGCTTTTTGGGAACCGACACCAGTTTCCTGCCCTCGCCGATAGTCGCGAGGAAGGTATTGGGATCGAACTCGCGGGTCTTCCTAGTTGCGGCAGCCGGACTCATCCCCCTCATTATATTCCAGGAGAATAGGCTTTTCATTCAACAAGTCGCTCCCTGAGGCGTACAATATGGCTCTCCTGTGAGCTTTATCCAAGTGAGCCATTGTGCACAGTATTCCGCAGGGAAGTGAGCGATCCTATAGTTGGCTCAAGAAAGCAGTTTCTCCGCCAAACCAGACGGCCTACCTACATTCTTGAGGGAGGGGGCTCGTCCAGACCAAGTGGTTTGCGGGCCATTGCCGCTGATGTTCATCAGACGGAATCCGCGACCAGTGCACTTCCAGTGGGAGGCACTCCGTCCGGACCGCCCCCAACTTTTCGGAACGCAAAACGAAAGAGGAGCACGATGAAAACTTTTTTGGGAGTTTTAGTGGTGGCTGCCTGTTTGCTTTTGCCGATGTCTTCGGCCGCGCAGAATCAGCGTTCCGACGATGACCGGCGTTCGAATCAGGGCTACAGCGCTTCGCATAATCGCTGGCAAGGCCGCTTGTCCACGGAAGATCAGGGCCGATTTGATAGTTATTACTCGCACTGGTTGAATTACGCGCAAACCAATGACAGGGACAACCGAAACAGCATGGAAGAGCGCATGCGAGATGTGATGTCCCACTACAACATCCCGTCCGATGTGCCGTTCGAGCAGATCGCCTCAAACAGAAACCAAGGCTATGGGGCGAACCGTGTTCGCGATGAGGATGGCGATGAGCATGGGCGAACCCAGGGGGATTATCGCGGAGGTAGAGGGCAGAACCACTTGACAGCTGAAGACCAACAGCGGTTCGACAGCTATTACTCGCGCTGGTTGACGGCGAGGCGAACCGGTGATCGCAGCGAGACTGGCAGCATGGAAGAGCGCATGCGAGATTTAATGGGCCGCAACTCCATTCCTCTAAACGTGCAATTCTCCCAGATTGCATCCGAGGCAGCCGGACGGAATAGCCGGCCGAATATCCCTTATTTCTCAGGCAAAGACGCGAGTGATTTTCGCAACTACTACTCGCGTTGGCAACAGTACAAACAGACTAATAACCGGGAACAGGTTGCGAGTATGGAAGAGCGCATGACGAAAGTGATGACCGACCACAACGTCCCGAACAACGCCTCCTACGAAGATGTGATGGATATGCTGGATGGCCGTAACCGATGATGGATCTCAAGAGCCGGCCTTGGCGGGAGCGACCGGCAAACAGGAGTTGAAATGCATTGCGACGAGCTAATGAGCCCTGATCTGCTTAGCGAAATCGTGCTGCTGGTTTGTGGCGCGGTAATATTCGTATCACTCTTGCTATTTGCAATCACTGTACTCACCAACGTTTAAGTTTCTCGGAGGATTCATGCCGCAAACCGTACAAGCCGGTACGATTTTGATCAAGGAATCACCGCTGACACCGGGACTATTTGGTCTGGAGATCGAGCGCTACTCGGGAACTTGGAGCCTAGTCAAAACGCTGGATGGCTTTGGCGTAGATCGCAGGATCCGCGGTGCCGGATGGCACTTCTTTTTCATGGCGGCGGAAGTAAAGGCGATGTTCTTCGGTGCTACGGGGGAGAACAAAATTCAGAACGCATTGCAGCGGATTTTCGGAAAGATTGAACGCAGGCAGCATCCCTTCAATGCTCTCGAGATCACGGGAATCGTTGCCAAGAGTTTCTTGGGCGTGCGCTATACGATTGTTTCGGCACACTCGCGCCATATCCAACAGAGTTGCTACCTGGACGGCACGTTGGGACGGCCGACGTGCCAGAACCCAACGTTCAATAGATCAAAACTTGAGCGCGTGCTGGAGTTCCGGAGCGCGGAGTCATGAAATTCGGCGAGAATTAGAACCATGAACAAATCCTTGAACCTGCAATTGTAGTATCTTGAAAACGGGGGGTCACTTCACGCGCAAAAACGTGAACCCATGCTGGCTCTTACTCATTCAGGGGGCGACTTCAAGCTTGGGAGCGTCGCCTACGGCATTAGTGACATCGAGCGCAGCGGCTTCCCCATAAATCTGATTAATGGTGTGGCGTAAGGCGATCATGTTGCTACGGGACGTTCCCGTGGCACGGCTGTCGGGATCTTTAGCAAATTCTGCCTGGTAGATCCTCAGCAGCAACCCACTCTGTTCCTCTAAACGTCCAATTGTCTTCGAATCCAGCTGTGCTTCAGTCTCCATGTCGAGGTCTGCTTCCGTCTCCATACTCTTATTGTACGCAAGTCCGAGCGTAGCAGTTCGATCTGGACTGTGACCAAAGTGGTTCCGCTAATCCATACCGAGTTCCCTTGAGAACCTCCGGCTTCGTAGCTTTCACTGCCTTGCGCTGTACCTCTAGACACGATCAATCCTATTGGGCCAAGGGATGAGCCTGACATCTCGGCGCTTTCTTCACATCACGCCAGCACGGAGCCGGGCACTCACACGACATTTACGCAACAAACTCTTCTCCGAATCCTATGAGTCATCTTCATGTCATTCCCTCGACAGATGAACGCCCGGTTGTCACCCGGTCGACAGACGAACATGTGCCCGTTTCTTAGGCGCTGACGAGAAAAGAAACGAGTGCAACACAAATAGCGAGTCCTACGCGGTCCATGCCCGCCAAACGCCTTTGGAATAAAACATGCTCCGGATTTGAAAGGTGATTCGAATTTATCTACTACAAGATTTGAAAGGTAATTCTAATATGTCCACTACAACAACAGACGGGACAGAAGCAACCTCGATCTCAGGGGTGATGATTCCCGACAGCAAACTTGCTCGAGAAGCAACGGAACTGGTGCATCACACCGAGTCTCCGTTGCTGTTCAACCACTCAACTCGTGTCTATTATTTTGGCTCGCTTGCAGGAAAAAGGCGAGGATTGAAGTTCGATCCCGAGCTGCTTTACATTGGCGCGATGTTCCACGACATGGGATTGACTCCGCAGTATAGGAGTAAGTCGGACCGCTTCGAAGTGGATGGCGCGAACTGTGCGCGAGCGTTCCTGCGCCAGCACAATATCTCTCAGCAGGATATCGATACTGTGTGGACGGCGATTGCACTTCACACTACGCCGGGAATTCCACAGTACATGCATCCGGTGGTTGCGCTATTGACCAACGGTGTCGAGATGGATGTTCTGGGAATCGCCTACTCGGAATTCTCCGACGCAGATCGCGAAGCGATCGTCGCTGCCTATCCGCGGACCGAGCACTTTAAAGAAGACATCATCCAGACCTTTTACGACGGCATCAAGCATAGGCCGGAGACGACATTCGGCAATGTGAAGGCAGATGTACTGGCGGACAAGGATCCAAAGTTCCAGCGCATGAACTTCTGCAGTGTCATCCGCAGTTCGCAGTGGAAGGGCTAAGAGATCCATGAGCGCGCACTGACTGGAACGCCCGTTGCATTCAGTTCGCCTTATGAGTCAGGAGCGGAGCCCGGCGCAGCGGACCCAGGCGGAGACGCTTTCCGATGCAGCTAGGCTTGCGCTCTGGCCTTCGCAATCACAGGTTCGCATTGCTGGATCCAGATTACGGGCTCGACGCGTCGAACTACGAATACCCAGGCAAGGCCACCTACGATACAAATCGCTGAGGTGATCGCGAACGGTACAAGAAAATTTCCGGTGCGCTGTACGACGAACCCCGTAAGGGACGGGCCGATCACACCCGCGAAATTGGCGAAGCCGTTTTGCGCGCCGTACCATTTGCCTACTGCGTGTGAGCCGGCGAGTGTCTGGCAGAATGCAAAGATGCCGGTGCCAGTCAATCCGCAGCCTATGCCTGCGGCCATGAGCCAGTACACATATGTAGGACCGACAAGAGCGCACATGGCAATCGCGACCGCCGCGATGGAAAATCCGATTGCCATGGCTGACTTGCGTACCAGATTCGTTATGTATCCCTTGCGAATGTAGAAATCCTGGAGCCAGCCCCCGGCGATCGCCGAAACCGCGTCCACTGAGTAGTAAATGCCGGCGATCTTGGTCATGGTCGTCATCGACAAGTGACGCTCGAGCACAAGATAGCTGGGGAGCCAGGTGATCATGAAATAAAAGAGGTAGTTGCAGGCGAAATGCCCGATGGCGGTACCCCAAAACGATTGCTGCCCGAATATCGCTGCGAAGCCAGGGCCTGCAGCCACAGAATGAGGATGGATTCCGCTATCGCGAGGCTGCCATCTCGCCCAGGCGGGCAGCCATAGCAAGCTAATCAATCCGATGCCGATGAAAACCGGCCGCCAGCCATACTTCGCCATGAGAAAGCCGGCGCCGAAAGTGCCTACTGCATTTCCGCACCGCAATGCCGACATCAGGGTTCCACTAGCGAAGCCGCGGTGATGTTCAGGAAGATGTTGTGCAAGGATCTTCGAACCTGCGGGAAGGGCGACCGCTTCGCCGATCCCGAGAATCAGGCGCATCACCAGGAGCAGGAAAAATCCGCGCACCAGCCCAGTGGTCACCGTGGCCAGCGACCAGAGCAGAAATCCGGCGGCCAGGATGCGGTTTACATTGAAGCGATCAACCAGCCATCCGATGACGAACTGCATTGCTGTGTAACTGGTGAAGAATGCTGCGAAAAGAATGCCGAGTTGGGAGGAAGACAGCTGGAACTCGGCCTTCAGCAGTGGGCCCGCTATCGAGACATTGCCGCGGTCAACATAGTTGATGACGAAGGAGATGGCTAAGAGAACCAGCGCCGGAGCGAAGGCACGTAGAGATTGGGAGTTATTGTTCTGCGCTGGCTGAGGCATGGCAAAGCGCCCGTGGCATTCTGCGCCGGGTGCGGGTGGTTTGCAAGCGGCTGTTTGTTGGGATTAGGAGCTTCTTCGAGTCGCATACCCCGCCCAAGGGCTAAAGCCCAGGGATTAAGGATTTCGAATGGCACGGCTGAAAGCCGTGCCATTTCAAAGCAGATCAAGAACGATCAAAGCGGAAGACCAAGGGTTGGAACGATGAAAGCGGAAGACCAAGGTTCTCTACGTGAGTCGGGATGCAGCAAACTGTTCTATTTTCGCGCAAATAGCCGCTCCGGATCGATGATTACGAATACGCCTCTGCTGCGGGCGAGCACTTGGCCGTTCTCGTTCGCGATTTCCGCCATGTGGATCAAGCGTCTCCCGCGCTTGGCGACAGCTCTCGACTGCACAAGTAGACGAGTGTGCAGCGGCACGGGCTTGAGATAGTCGATCTTCATTTGTGAAGTTACCGCCACGACGCCACGCAGTTTGGTGAGCTTGCTCATGGCGTCATCGAGGATGGTGGCAATGATCCCGCCATGACAATACCCGGGTGGCCCGGTGTATCGCTTACTCAGCCTGAAGTGGGAGACAAAGCCTGTTCCATCTGTATCCAAAGCGAATTTGAGCCGCATTCCAGCGGGATTGTCCTTACCACAAGCGAAGCAATAATTTTTTTTCGGAGCGAGCGGCCTGGGCATGTGTCCGGCGCCAGAGGTTTTTCTTGTCATTGGAGGAAAATTGTACCGGACGAGCATGCATCTGAGAGGAGCCGGATTTTCAAGTATCATAAAAAGAGAGCCAGGCGGGCGAGGCGCCCGCCCCACACACTTACGGAGGAGAGAAAGAGTGCGAAGACTTCAGGTTGTTCACTCAATTTTTTGTTTAGTGATGCTGCTTGCCGCGTCCACTTTGGTCAAGGCTGAAGGGAGCGGTGCGGCAACCTACAAATCGAAGTGCGTGATCTGCCATGGCTCTGACGGAACCGGAAACACTCCGTTGGGCAAACAACTGCAAGCCGCCAATCTTCGCTCTAAGGATGTTCAGAAGAAAACTGATGCCGAGCTCACGAAAGTAGTTCACGATGGCGAGGCCAACATGCCGCCCTTCGGCGAGCAGTTAAGCGACGACGAGATCGCCCAAGTCGTCAAGTATGTGCGCTCGCTGGGTAAGGTGGCGAAGAAATAGTCTTTGATACGGCAGTGATGTATGCCAGGGTTTCCTCCGTCGGTAACGATCGATAGGCCAAAGTCCGGACAGGGCGGCGGTGGCGAGCATCCGCCCGGGTACGGCGGCGGTGGCGATAACGGCCCAGGCGATGGTTCTCCGGACTACGGCCGCCGGCTCTATCGCGCGAGACTGGGCCTGCTGCTCGGCCTGATTTCGATTTCCATCTTGTTCGTGACGGTCACGACCGTCTTTTTCCTTATGCGCCACGGTGCCCCGGTCTTCGACTACCGCACCAATAGTTACATTCGCGAGTGGGTCGAGGTAAACCTTCCTGTCCGCCTTCTCCTCTTTAATACGTTCGTCTTGCTGTTGAGCAGCGTCACCATCGAAATGGCCAGGCGCGCAGTCGCTCGCGAAATGGCGCTGGCGCCCATACGTTCCTTGCCTGGAATTGCCATAGATACGGATCGTGGAGTCCCGTGGCTGGCGATCACTGTAGTTCTCGGGATGATCTTCCTTGGCGGACAGTGGATGGCGTGGGAAAACCTGCGGGCGCATGGCTTCCACATTTCGACCAGGACTCCGACTCCATTCTTTTACATCCTCACCGGAGCCCATGCAGTTCACCTCGTCGGAGGGCTCATCGTTCTGCTGTATGCGGGCATCAGTTCCTTGCTGCATCGTCCCATCGAACAGAGGCGGATTGTGGTCGAGATCGCGACCTGGTACTGGCACTTCATGGGCATCTTGTGGGTGTACATCTTCGCGTTGTTGCAGTTCGGGCGTTAAAGGTATATTCACGGAAAATTAACAAAGCCTCTGGAACCTGCAGTTGCAACCTACTCTCGCCAGATCCCATCCAAGTCGTCCGGGAGCAAAGCAGGATCGTCTGCCTTGCAGGCTTGGGAAACCCAAGGGTCGGATTGATTGAATGCGAGAACGTTTAAGACACGCAGCAAGTACTCTGGGTGCGCCATAGCCCCTTCCCTTACAAAACAAATCGCTGGAGAAAGGGCCTGCTATGGCCGCTAAGAGCGTCCCGATTGGGACTGCGTGTTGCGCCGAATCCATTCGCTCTGTTCCCTCCTTTTTTGTCCTCGGGCCGCCACGAACCGGAACGAGTTGGCTGCATGAAGTTCTAAGCGAACACGCACTTCTTCCGGGCCCCACCAAGGAAACGCGTTTCTTCGATATCCACTTCCACCGCGGCGCCAACTGGTACCTTGCTCATTTTCCAAAACGCAGCGACAACCGGTCGGTTGGCGAGGTGGCGCCCACTTACTTCGCCTCGACGAAAGCGCGAGAGCGGATTGTGAGATTACTTCCACATGCGAAAGTTGTTTGTATCTTCCGTAATCCTATTGAACGCATTTTTTCGCTTTATCGGCTCAAGCGGGCGTACGGAATGATTCCGTGGAGCTTCGAGCAAGCAATCGTGCGCGATCCTGAATTGACCGAGTCTGCGAAATACGCCACGCACCTCAAAGCGTGGCGATCCGCGCTCGGCGCGAACCAGGTCCTGGCGACGGTTTACGAGGACTTGCGGCACAACCCTCCGTCCTATATCGATACCATCGCAAGCTTCATCGGGATCGCGCAATTCACGCTCTCTCAGTCGCAGATTCGGTACGTGCACGTCTGAGACGATGACTGAACCGCGAAGCTATTATTGGACGCGGGGAGCAAACGGAGTAGCGGACTGGCTAAGGCCCGTCGGCTCGATCGTGTGCTTGCGCTTGCTAAGCGATCTCCTTTGCTGAGAGTTTTCTTGGGTGGCGGTCCCGCGTTTGGGCGATTGCCATCGGCGCCCCTGGTCCAGCTTTATGAGCGCTTGCGACCGGAAGTGGAAGAACTCGAAGCGTTGTTAAATAGGGATTTTTCCGCGTGGAAATCCGCCGATGACTGGCTCGCTGTAGCTACGGGCGCGGGTTGATGTCATTGCGTTTATCCCGTCCCATAGAATTCTTGCCTAACCCTCACCGGTCTTGAACGTCTAAACCTATTCGGCTTAGAATCGGCAGTTCATTTCAGTGGAGGTCCTCATGCGTCCAGCCGGAATCTTGCTCGCTTCCCTACTATTGCTCACCGTGCTCTGCTTTAGCCAGACTTCTGGCGACCGGCAGGCTGCAACTGGTTTCAGCATCGACAACATTGATAAAAGCGTCGATCCGTGCGTGGACTTTTACCAGTACGCGTGCGGCAATTGGATGAAGAAGACGGAGATCCCTGCCGACCAGTCGCAATGGGTCAGCTTCACGCAGCTCGATGAGGACAACATGGTCATTCTCCGCCAAATTCTGGAGAAGGCCGCGGCCGGGGGCGCGAACCGCAACGCCATCGATCAGAAGATTGGCGACTATTACGGCGCGTGCATGGACGAGAAGTCAGTGGATGCCAAGGGGCTTGATCCGCTCAAGCCCGAACTGGACCGCATTGCTGCCGCGGAAGACAAAGCAGCGCTGATCGATGCCGTGGCGCGCGTGCATCTGATTGGGCCGAATCCGCTGTTCAATTTTTATTCCAGCTCCGACCTGCACAATGCCGACATGGTGATCGCCTACGTGGACCAGGGCGGCCTCAGTTTGCCGGATCGTAACTACTACATAAAAGACGACGCAAAAATGGTGGAGATGCGCAAGCACCTGACGGACTACGTGACCGCAGTGTTCACGCTGTCGGGCCAGTCGGCACAGCAGGCAGCAGATGCCGCGCAAACCGTGCTGCGAATCGAGACTGCGCTGGCCAAGGCTTCCATGGACCGCACTCTCCGTCGCGATCCGAAAAACCGTGATCACAAGATGACGCGCGATGCCGCCGTCGCCATGGCCCCAGATTTTTATCTCGCGCGATATTTCACCGACATAGATAGTCCCAGCTTCTCGGAGCTGAACGTGGTGAATCCTGATTTCTTCAAGCAGGTGAACAGCGTCATTGAATCCGAGTCGCTGGAATCCTTGAAGACTTACGTGCAGTGGCACATGTTGAACTCGGCGGCCTCTTGGCTCTCGAAGCATTATGTGGAGGCGCACTTCAAATATCAGCAGGCGCTTACTGGACAGGAGGAAATTCAGCCGCGCTGGAAACGTTGCGTGGAAGCCACCGACACCGCTTTGGGCGAAGCTTTGGGGCAACGCTATGTGGAACAGACCTTCGGTCCCGAAGGCAAGCAGCGCATGTTGAAGATGGTGGATGCGCTGGAGAAGTCGTTGGACGACGACATTCACAATCTGTCGTGGATGACGGATGAAACCAAGCAGCAGGCAAAGATCAAGCTGGTGGCGATCCGAAATAAGATCGGCTATCCGGATGTTTGGCGTGACTACACGAAGCTGACCGTCAAGCCCGGTGACCTGATGGGGAACTTTCTTCGCGCCAACGAATTCGAGTCGCGGCGCGAGATCGCGAAGATTGGCAAGCCGCTCGACCGCAAGGAGTGGGGCATGACTCCGCCGACGGTGAACGCCTACTACAGCCCGCCGCGCAACGAGATTGTCTTCCCTGCCGGAATTCTGCAGCCTCCGTTTTTCGATAAGAAAATGGATGACGCGGTCAACTTCGGCGGAATTGGCCTGGTAATCGGACACGAACTTACCCACGGTTTCGATGACCAGGGGCGCAAGTATGATCCGCAAGGAAATCTGCACGATTGGTGGACCGAGCAGGACGGCAAGGAATTTGAAAAGCGCGCCAGTTGCGTGGCTAACGAATACAGCAATTTCGTCTCGATTGATGACCTGAAGCTGAACGGCAGACTCACGCTGGGTGAAAACACCGCCGACAACGGCGGCGCGCGGATCGCGCTGGCGGCATTGCTGAATATTATTGGGCAGGACAAGTCGGGAAAATCTGCCGAAAAGATTGACGGCTACACTCCGGAACAGCGCTTCTTCCTGGGATTCGGACGTGTGTGGTGCCAGAAGATGCGTCCGGAGTCGGCGCGCATGAGAGTCAACACAGACCCGCATTCCCCGGGACGGTACCGCGTGAACGGGGTTGTCCAGAATATGCCCGAGTTCCAAAAGGCATGGGGCTGCAAAGCGGGACAGCCGATGGTGAGTGCGAACCAGTGCCGGGTTTGGTGAACAAACCTGCCGTCCGCATGATCCCGGCAACCACAAAAACGACGACTCTATTTTTCCTACTGGCGACCGCCTTTGCTGTTCAGGCGCAGACAGCTGGCAAAAGGCCGCCACCTCCTGCTGTGTTGAAACTCTTGCCTAACGGTGCGGGTGACTTAACAGTCGCGACACCGTTTTCCCTGCGATTGTCGAAGCCCGGGTTCCCAGAGACTGAAGTCGCCATCAAGCCGGAAATTGGCGTTCTTCGCATTGTGTGCACGTGGGAACCGACTACTCCACTATTGATAAGCGTCACTGCGGCAGCAGGACATGGGCTGCCAGGCCGCATCGGGCTTGCCGCCGAGACTGGGCAAAGTCCCGTCACGATCCAAGTCCAAGTGACGCCCGAGCAAGTCGCTCGTGGGCCGGTTTACGTCGAGGTCAGCAGTTCCCCGCTGCAGCGGAGTGGGTCGGGCGTCGTCCGCGGAACGGTTCTTGCCAGCATGACAGCTGGTCGGACGGGGGAACTGGATGATCAGATTCGAGTCCACACTGCCGTGGAGGAAGGCAAGCTACTCTCACCATCTGAGGTCAATGCGATGGAGGCGAAGCTAAAGTCGGATCCGCACGACTGGTCGGCGCGACTGTCGCTTCTGGCGTACTACTCTTCGAGTGCGGGATTGCGGATGAGCAAGGCACAGATCGTTGCGGCCCGCCGCCGGCATATCTTGTGGGTAATCGAGAACCGGGCTACGGCGACCGACATGTTTGACATGCCTGAACTCGAGATGAACAACAAGGGTCCCTTAAACGATCCGGATGGTGCGAGAGAGGCGGAAGCGGCCTGGCAGCGCGCGATCACTGAGCATGCCCAGAACAAACAGGTACTACTGAATGCGGCGTTATTCTCCGTGTTAATTGATCCCGCATTTTCCGAGCGGACGCTACTTCAAGCGAAATCGCACAGCGAGGATGACAACTACTGTGACCTGGTGCTTGGCTGGCTTTACGCGACGGCAATGGTTTCCGGTACGGACAGCGCCTTTGCAGAGCACGCCCACGATATTTTGACCGCTTCCAACGATGCACCCATGCTGGCAGGGGCCGCATCTCGGTTGGCATGGCCGCAACCAACCTTCTCGACAACGCCGCAGCCCTGGATCCAAATCTCCCGGCCGAAGTACATCGGAATGGCCGAGGAGCTTGCGTCTCGCGCAATTTCGGCTGCGC
>Ga0137359_10001954_pt1 | contig 16491 bp, 12 predicted proteins | sample Mad1_40_16metaG_FD_108281 | JGI IMG/M metagenome (GOLD analysis project Ga0137359, IMG submission 108281) | Vadose zone soil microbial communities from Angelo Coast Range Reserve, California, USA - Mad1_40_16 metaG | ecosystem: Environmental > Terrestrial > Soil > Vadose zone | place: USA... | reverse complement strand
GTCCAACTCGTCCACCACATCCGACACACAGTAAACCAGGTGATTTTCCGGCAACCAGTCACGAAGGCTTGGCGGTAACAGCAAATCTTGTTCAGGAAGGTAGGTTTTGTAAGTCTTGGCCATGACTCACAAACTTGCACACACTTCTTTTGCTTTCAAGTGAATTCAACAAAACTTGAGATGAATTCTCGGACAAACTCCTAGGCTAAGTCAGGCTGTTTGGAAGTTCGGCGTCCTCCGTGCTGTCGTCGAACGAAAGCTTCGACGGTTGCCTTCTTCACCACACCTGACTTTTCCTGCCGTGTAGCCCATCGCTCGGCTTTGGCGCTGTCTTTGAAAACGCGATTGCCAGATGTTTCGCCGTCGCTGTACGTGATGACCACACGAAAATATTGGTGTCCTGCCTTGCTGCCTGCATCGTTCTTTTTGACCATGCTGAATTCTAGCAAAACGATGCCCGTGTTAGACTTCTCTCCCGTCTCTTCTGCGACTCCAATCGTCGGTGTCGCGATGTCCAGCGCAATCGGGTTCCGTGAATTCAGCGAAGACGATTACCGAAACTTATCCGAACGGTTTCAGACGGAGAATTAATAAAAGCAGGAAAGCGGCTTCGTATTTTGTGCGGAGATGTCGTTACACCGACGCCCAGTACGTTAGACTGGATGAATCAGAAGAATCCTAAGTAACAGAAACACGGAAGCCTCTCATCCTTTATATAAGGTGAGAGGCTTTGTGCTTTCGCTGGAACTATCGCAGCCGTTACTTCTTCTCTTCTTTTCGCTTCTTGGCCCAACGTGCTTTAGCAAGCAGGGAAAGCTTCTTCCTCGCGGCCAGACTCATTGTCGGTCTGGTCCCGCTGACGGTCGCGGCGCTCTTGGTCTGTGGCGCGGCTCCTCTCCCGAAATGACCACTATCTCGGAGTTTGGTTCGACACCTGACTCCCGTAACAATTGCCGCCACTGGTTTTCTGACTTGATTCTCTTGGTCTCGTATATCACATAGATGAAGCTCTTCCACTCTTTGGACATGTAGCCGCGAGTATCAGCGAGAAGTTCATCAGCGATTCTTTTTGCTTCGCCTTCGTCAGCCACGAACTTGTATTCGATGAGCGTACCAATACTAGGCAGACCGGTGTCAGGCTGAAAGTTCTTAATCTGCTTAGCGATTGGCGGTTTGTGTAGCAAGTCTGGAAACACGCAGCGCAGTACGGCCTCAACGCGAACGTGAACGTCGTTCTCGTTCGCTGGTGGGTCGTTAAAGCAGTTCTTATCAGTAATCGAGTATTGGGTAGCTCTGAGTATCTGTATGACATCTTTCGAGACAATCGATATTTTTGGTTCTCCCAGCGTGTCCTCAAGAGCCCAAAGATATTGGTGAAGTCTTGCCGCCCATGCTAAATACGGCTCTCCTGTTTCTTCCTCATCTATTTCTACTTTGCCCCAGTTATCTACGGCGGCCGCTTCAATTTTCTGGATATCTTTCAGCGCCTCCGGCAAGCCGAGAGCTTCTAGGAGTAACCGTGTTCGAATAAATGCACCTTGAACTCGCCATCCGGCATCGCCTCCACGTTGAAGCCAGGAGTTGGCATCAGATAGGCTGGCGCGGATTGCCGCCAGGATGTCGGCAATGTTGTTTGTCTTGATATTAGAATTCATTGGCGGAACACTACATTAAGATTCCGGCAGCAGCAAGGCCCCTTGCGGGCCGATCAAGTTAACCTTGATTCGTCTCCGTTTAGAGCCGTTCAATCAACTCTGGCATCGCATCATTCGTCAGATGATCCAAGAACTGGCTGATCGTATTAATCCTTTTCCTGCACGCCGGACAACCAGCCACAACAACGCCGCGCCCGCCCTGGGCAACTGACGGCGGATCAACTACGAAATAAGAAAGGTCGTGCCTGCGAATTTCTTTTTGGATCGCAGCAAGCAAAATCGATTTCTGTACGTTTGGACTCCTGATGGTGTGCAGAGGAAGGGAAAGGAACGACAGTATACACCTTGACCTCGGTATTCAGAATCCAGTTGTCCGGTAAGCGTTTACCGGGACTTAAGTTGCGAGCTGTCTCCCTTCGAGCTGTCTCCCTTCGTGTCTCCCTTCGTTGACTTGCCTTCTGCCGGAACCTAAGATGGGCACCAAATGGCGGACTCTCCATCGCTCATCGGCCAGACCATCTCGCACTACCGCATTCTTGAAAAGCTCGGCGGCGGTGGCATGGGCGTTGTCTATAAAGCTGAGGATACCAAGCTCCGCCGCTTCGTCGCCCTCAAATTCCTTCCAGATGGATTCGCAATGGACTCACAGGCGCTGGCTCGCTTTGACCGCGAGGCACAGGCTGCTTCCGCCCTGAACCATCCAAATATTTGCACCATCCATGAAATCGGCGAACACAACGGTCAGCCCTTCATTGCCATGGAATTTCTCGATGGCCAAACGCTGAAGCACCGCATCCACGGAAAGCCGATCGAAACGGAAATTTTGCTCCCTTTGGCAATTGAGATGGCCGACGCCCTGGACGCCGCGCATGCCGAGGGAATCGTGCACCGCGACATCAAGCCGGCAAATATTTTTGTAACCAAGCGGAGTCACGCGAAGATTCTGGATTTTGGACTGGCGAAGCTGACGGTGGCGGGAGCCCACGCCAAAGTGGCTACGGCAATCGAGGATGCGACCGAGGGCGTGAGTGCAGAGCATCTAACCAGTCCGGGCTCGACGCTGGGAACTGTGGCGTACATGTCTCCGGAGCAGGTGCGCGCAAAAGAGTTAGACACGCGCACGGACTTATTCTCGTTCGGAGTGGTTTTGTACGAAATGGCGACCGGCGCGTTGCCTTTCCGTGGGGAAAGTTCGGGAGTCATTTTCAACGAAATCCTGGAACGACATCCGGTTCCGGCGGTGCGCTTAAACCCTGACCTGCCGCCCGAACTGGAGCGCATCATCAATCGTGCGCTGGAGAAAGACCGGGAACTGCGCTATCAGGGCGCGGCGGAAATGCGTTCCGAACTAATGCGCCTGAAACGGGATACGGAATCGGGGCGGTCTGCTTCCGTGAGTTCGGGGTCTGCGGCTGTGGCTCAGGAAGGCAGCTCTCAGGTCACCCCGCAGCCGTCGTTATCCCAGTCTTCACCTGTGCCGGGCGTGCCTTCGTCATCGACGGGAGTGAAGGTCGTGGAAGTTACCGGAGCGGGCGGGAGACTCTGGAAAATTCTGATTCCCGCCGCCGCGATACTTGTCGCTGTTATTGGGGGATCGCTCTATTTCCGCTCACACCAGACGGCTATTCACTCAGACAACACGGCCCTCACCGAGAAGGACACGATTGTTCTGGCGGATTTCGATAACAAGACCGGAGACGGGGTGTTCGATGACACGCTCAAACAAGGGCTTTCGGTACAACTGGAACAATCACCGTTTCTCGATTTGGTTTCCGATAACAAGGTGAACCAGACATTGGGAATGATGGGCCGTCCGGCCGGTGACCATTTGACCCGCGAGGTCGCACGGGAGGTGTGCCAGCGCACAGGAAGCAAGGCAATGCTGACCGGTTCGATTGCAGGGCTGGGAAGTCAATACGTGATCGGGTTAAAGGCCATAAATTGCAACAGCGGTGATGTGCTGGCGGAGGCGCAGGAGCAGGCGGCGGGCAAGGAAGGCGTGCTCAAGGCTCTGGATGTTGCGGCCATCAGCCTGCGGAGCAAACTGGGCGAGTCGCTCAGTTCGGTGCAAAAGTACGACATTCCGGTGGCGGATGCGACGACGCCTTCGCTGGAAGCGCTGAAATCCTACAGCTTAGGACAGAAGACCCGGGCTGCGAAGGGCGACACTGCCGCCCTGCCCTTTTACAAACGGGCAACGGAACTCGACCCGAAGTTCGCTATGGCTTTTCGCGCGATGGCGCGCGCCTACTCGAACGTAAACGAAATTGGCCGAGCGTCAGAGTATGCGCGCAAGGCCTACGAGCTGAGGGAGAAGGTGAGCGAGCGGGAGCGGTTCTCCATCGAAGGATTCTACTATCTCGTCGCCACCGGAGAACTGGAAAAGGCGGCACAGACCTTTGAGCTTTGGAAGCAGACCTACCCCAGAGACGAGCTTCCTTATTTAGACTTAGGATTTATTTACGCCAGCCTGGGCGACTTCGAGAAGTCGTTAGCTGAATCCCGCGAGGCGCTGCGCCTGGAGCCAAATGATGCGACCAACTACGCAAACGTCGGCAACGGATTTGTAAGCCTTAACCGGCTGGACGAGGCGGAGACGGTGTACAAACAGGCGGAGGAGCGCAAACTAGAAGGCGAGTTACTGCTTGTAAATCGCTACCAATTGGCTTTCCTGAAGGGCGATAAAGCGGGGATGGCGCAGTTGGCCGCGGCAGCAACGGGCAAGGCGGGTTCGGAAGACCTACTGCTAGCCGCGCAAGCGGATACGGAAGGTTGGTACGGCAAACTGAAGAACGCGCACGACTTGACGCGAAGGGCGATGGATACCGCCGAGCGCAACGACGCTAAAGAGAGTGCCGCAGACTATCAGACCACAGCGGCGCTGCGCGAAGTGGAATCGGGCCGCCGGGAGCCAGCACGTGCCGACGCGAGTGCGGCGTTGAAGCTGGCCCCGAACCGCGATGTGCGGACGGCGGCGGCAATGGCACTAGCTCGCGCAGGCGATACAGCAGGCGCGGAGAAATTGGCCGGCGAACTCGACAAGACATATCCGCTGGACACGATTGTACAGAGGTACTGGCTGCCCACAATCCGGGCGGCTGTCGCGTTGGAGCGCAAAGACCCGAACCGAGCCGTCGAACTATTGAAGGAAACCGGCACGATCGAACTTGGCCAAAACACACAAGCCACCATCTTTCTATGCCCGGTTTATATCCGCGGAGAAGCATATCTGATGCTGCATGACGGCAATGCGGCGGCTGCGGAATTTCAGAAACTTATCGACCACCGGGGATTGGTGGCGAATTTTCCTTGGGGCGCGCTGGCAAGACTTGGGCTGGGGCGCGCTTACGCGTTGCAAGGCGATACCGCCAAAGCCAAAGCCGCCTACCAGGAGTTCCTCACCATTTGGAAAGACGCCGACCCCGACATTCCCATTCTTATCGCTGCGAAGGCTGAGTACGCGAAGTTGAAATAGCTGTCTGATTCGCTGCAGAAAACCTAGATCAACGCATGCACTGCAAGAATCGACATGCGTTTTGTCGTTTGAACACAATCAACCGTGCTCTAAAATTGCCGGATGAAATCTTCTGTGCGATGGCTGCTATTCGAATACAAAGGCCTCGAACTCGTCATTTTGTCGAAACCGTTCGAGACCAAGAAGTTGGCGGAGAAGGCGCGTCTAAAATATCGCGACCGCGTCGCAAAGAGGATTGGAATCGGGGCCTGGTTCGAGTACCAAACCTGTAGCCAAGAACTGGTCGAAATAGCAAGCCGACTGAAGCCTATTCCCTGGAATTACAGGCTCTCCTGTATTGCATTCGAGACAGAATAAGCATCGACTTACCAAATGGCTAAAACGGTATTGATTGCCGATGACAGCGCCTCCGTGCGTCTCTCGGTGCGGCTCTTGCTTCAGGGTCGGCACAAGGAACTCGTGGTGCGCGAAGCATTTGACGGGGTGGATGCTGTCGAGAAGGCCAAAAAATCGAAACCCGATTTGATACTTCTGGACCTCGCTATGCCTCGCTTGAACGGAGCAGAAGCGGCTACGGTCCTGAAAAATGATTTGCCGGAAACGCCAGTCATCCTGTTTACGTATACCGACCTGCATGCCGATTCTCTGTGCTCGGCCATCGGCGTTGATTTTATTTCAAAAGTGGACGGTATTCCGAAGCTGCTAGAACGTGTTGATGCATTGCTCCCGCCAGCTCTCCCGAACGAAGGAGCAACCCTGTGGTAGGCGGGACTTGACTAGCTCCAGGCTATAGTGCCGTACACGGCGGAAAAATATCGTTCGAGAACGTGTTGGTCGGCGTGCTCGTACCACGCAACGCCGTGGCTCCACTCGACACGAAAAAGGAAATTTAATTCACCTTTTGTTTGCCGCATCGAGAGGACATTTCGACCCTGGTACTGACCCGCTCGTAGCCTGGCGACACCTACATTCTCTGGGTTCACTGAATGCTCAGATTTCGGCAATTTGCACGACAACTTAAATTCGTAGGTACTCCACGCATAGATCGCTTTGAAGTCTAGCTTCCGCCCGTAGTCAGCAGCGCCCGGTAATTCGGCAGCACCAGATTTTGGTTCGTACCACACTTCTACGAATACTCCGCGCCGAACCAGAGCCTCAACAACCGGTCGAAAGTCCAGATCACCAGCGATCAGAATCGCTTTGTCCATGTTGCCGTCGTAACCATGAGTCAGCATATCGGCTACAAGGAGTACATCGACTTCTTTCTGCCGCCGTTTTTTCGGAGCGCCTCGAAGCGAACCCAGCCGAATATGAAATCCCTGTAGATCGCCGATCTTGCGGAAATACGATTCTTGGGCTTCTACACGTTTTAGGTGGTCTGCATCGGCTTCGCCACTGCGCTTCTCATCATCGACGCAGTCGTAGAAGAACGCACGCTTTGCAGCGGCCTGGTGTTTTATGAATCCGAAGTCAATTTCTCCATCAGATTGAAATACATCCTGTATGGCACCGACGTACCGACGGCGTAGATATTCGCCGTCAATGAAGACATATGTATCCGCTGAACGGGCTGGCATATTTCTCTGTGCCCTCGTCTAGCACGATTTCACCAACGTACGATGGCGTGTACATCCGGGAACATCCGCCGCAAGGCCACGCTGCCCAGGCGGAAGTCCGCAAGCTGATGCTGATTGATCATAGCTTCTGGCCGACCGTGGTGATGGCCCCGCACAACCATTCCTAGGAGATAATCGTCAGTCCTTATTGGAATGTCTGTTCTCAGGCGACGAATCAAATCCCAAAGTAGAGGAATATCCACACTGTTGAAACCGTTTCCATGTGCCTGGCGTGTCCAAGGATAACGCGCAACTTGGTCGAACTCAGAAAAACGGTTTAATCTGGCTGCTATTTCAGTCGTTCCATAATACGGAAATTGGACTGTGCACCGTTGCGCTAGTTCGGTCAAGTCGTGCGTGTGGAGCCAACGGTTGTTCGCGGCTGTTTCTGTTTGCCCATCTGGGTCAATAATCGCCAGCGTCAAAGCCTTAAGATATTTTTCAATTGCCTGCGTCGCATGATAGTAGCCTGGAACGCGAATGCCTCCAGAGTAGAGCAAAGCAAACGATAAAAGGTCTTGGTCAGCGTATCCGACAAAGTTTCCCCAGAGAGGCGGCATCGTAGTGGACTCCTCGACGTATTATATAGGATTCTGTTTGTGGTTCCGTTTCCTCTGCGACCAAGCAAAGTGTTTTCGCATCGGTCCACCAGGATTACAAACCCGCGCTCCCCTCGCTTACGTGCTTTCCCGCTCTCTTACATCTGGCGCATCGCCCCTGGTCTGGGATAGATTCCCCATGGAGGATTCATGGACCTACTAGCGGCAATCAAGCGTGAAGAACGAAAGCTCGAAAAAGAGTTGACCAAACTTCAGGGCAAGTTGAGCGGCGTCCGCGCCGCAGCAAAAGCACTCGGCAGTAAGGCGAGCCGAGAAGTCACTGAAGTCAAAAAGCGGGTAATGTCCGCTGCTGCGAGAGCGAAGATTTCAAAGGCAACAAAGTTGCGGTGGGCAAAATTCCGAGGCGAGAAGAACAAGAAAAGGTGACAACTATGAGTGGCGAATCTCCCAAACCAATCAAAATCACTCTGGATTTAAGGGATCGCATACTTGATTTTTCGGATGAGGAACTCCTTTCACGCCTGAAGAATTTTGAGGACAACTTTGTTGAGCGAAAGCGTATCGGTGACAGCAAGGATGAGTGGCTTCAAGCAGCTGTAGCGTTTGCGAATTCAGTACCTGTCGGCTATCCGGCCATTCTTTTCATCGGTGTCAAGAACACCGGAGAAATGGAAGGCGGAGCCAATCTTGATACTCTCCAGCAGACTCTTAGCAAAGTAATCGATGAGGCGTATCCGCCCATCTACTACACTACGCGTATCGTCCTACAAGACGGAAAACAGTGTTTGGCGGTAATCATCCCCGGAAGCGAGCTAAGACCGCATTTTGCTGGGCATTCATATGTACGTGTTGGTTCCCAGACTAAGAAGGCGTCAGAAGAACAATTCGAGAGCCTGATTCTACAGCGGAGCAGCAAGGCGCGAGAACTTCAGAAGATGATTGGAAAAACGATCTTTTGGGAAATGGTCGGCGGGATAAAAGGGAATGCTAACGCCACGATGCTAGCTTGCAATCAGTTTTTCATAACAGTTGACGGCGGGACGTACCAGCGTTGCTTCCCACTAGAGTGGATAACAATATCGTTCGACCCAGCCAACCAACGATATCACTTGGTAGTACAACATCCGTGACCAACCGTGAGTCGCTGCTAGTCGCTATGCTTTGCCGCCCTCATCAGCGGGCGGCAGCATGCACGGATGCCACTCCTCGTCCTCAGCGTGGGCGTCGCAGAACCATCTGCGGCACTTCGCGCAGTGCACCATCGCTGGATAATCGGACGGCTTATGTCTTGCCTTTTCTCTGTGCGGCAGGGTACATATAATCGGAATAAAGTACTCGAAATTATACTTGACAGAGCGTTACGTACCGTGTATAGCTAACGTCATTCTTTCTCGTTTTGAGAGCTATTCCCAGGCCACGCTCTCACCGGTTACGTCCGAACGGTCCGTGGACTAGCTCCGGAGGATCTGTGCGGCGAACCCTCTCATGCGGTTCTTTGATTCTTGCGACCACATTAATCAGTCAAATCACTTCTGGACAAACGCAAACCAGCGTAGAAACTTCCGCCAAAGACCCAGTTGCAATAACCCTCCTCGGTCAGGCCTTGGCCACGTTGGAGCTGTACCGGGTTTTATTCAAGATTCCGTAACAACAGGAACCCTTACTTATTCCGACGGAAGCGCCGGTAATTTCAAAATCGAAACCAAAGGATCGTCTGTTCGCCAGCAACTGGATCTTCCTGACAAGAGCCTGGTATCGGTCGTGAAAGGCGGTCAAGGGTACGTTCAGGTTAACGGAACTCGCCGAACATTGCCGCCCCATATCGCAAAATATAGTGGCCCTTATTACCTCTCCGCACTTTTAAGAATGACAAATTCCGCCCAGGCGAACGCGCAAGTGAGGTATATCGGGAAGGATACCGTGAACGGAATATCAGTTCATCACATTGTTCTCACATTTCTTCCCACGGACGCAACACCGGTTGACGCTGAGGCGCTGATATCAGAGTTTCATGTGTTCCTCGATGCCCAATCGCTGACCCTCGTTAAGACGCAATCTTTTCATTTCTCGCCAGTGGCAATCGAAAACCGGTCAATCTGCGACACCTATTTCACGGACTACCGAAAGGTCCAGGGGGTCATGATTCCGTTCCATATCACGGAACAGGTCGCTGGCCAGCCTTACAGTGAAATCGTCGTGAGTGATGTTGCCTTAAATTCGGGCCTATCAGACGCGGACTTCCAGTAATGCGTACAGCGAGGAAAAGCATGCGACTGGTTCACGCTAATCGTTTTGTATTTTTCATGACCCTACTCGTTTTGGTGGCGCGCACCGCCTCGGGCCAGGAAATACCGACCCAGGTGATCGCCCAAAACCGAACGGGCGACCTTCCATTCTCCACATCGATAGGAAATGACATCGAGCACGTTGATGTAGCAAGCGGCAGCGTGGTCTTAAACATCCCAATAGCCGGGACCAAAGGCCGCGGAATGGATTATCACTTCGGTCTGAATTACAACGCTCTGTTTTGGGTTGGCGCACCCCGAGTCGACAGCCAGGGAAACACGTATCACGTCTGGAAGCTGGAGAAACGAAACCAAACATTAACTCAGCTGGGGTGGGAGCTTGACACGCCATATACCACGCATGTTGTACAAGGTTTTCCCTGCCAAATCCGCGGAATAATTAATTTCCTCATGAATTATATCTACGAAGATTCCTCCGGAGGCAAGCACCCGTTCATCGCTCAAACAACATTTGGGGGAAATTGTTCAACTCCAGACCCGTTGGGGCCCGACACCGGGCAGCAAGGCATGCTGGCAAATCTTACGTCGAACAATTTGTATCTGGCGGACGGTTCTTTCATTTCTGCGGTTACGGCCACAGGAGGGCTTCCGTGGACCAATCCTAATGGAAATAGCCAAAGTGATACCACCGATACGCTCGGAAGATCAGGTTATACCAAGACCACCGGAACGAATCAAATCATCTATTCCGTGAATGATTCTGCTGGGACACCACGTTCCTATACCCTGAATCTCGGAACTATAACGATACAAACAACGTGGGGTTCAGGGGCTTTTGGCAGTTATCGCGATTTTCCTGCCTCGTCTGCCTCTGTGATTTCGTCGATTGTGCTTCCTAACGGTCAGTCGTATCAATTCCAGTACGAACCCAGTAGCTACGGCGGACTAACGCGAGTTGACTTTCCAACGGGAGCTTACGTCACATACACATGGGCGACCGCAGACAGTCTTGAGAAGAAATATCGGTACGTTGCAAGCAGGACCTTACATGTTGACGGTCAAACGTACACTTGGAATTTTACCCGTACCTCCGGCGATGAAGGTGCTACCGAAACCGTTGTAGATCCTCTTTCGCAAACATCTGTTTTCCAAATTAGCTACGGCGCTGTTACTCAGGCCCAGATATACAGCGGTGCTGCAACGGGAACCCCGATGCGGTCGTACTGGATTGAGTACGTTCATGATGGTGACCCGTTCAATGATCTGTGCCAACTCGGAATCGGTGACCCTCACATCGATCCGTGGGTTGGTAATCGGCCAATACGCATCACCACGACGCTCGACAATAATTTAGTTTCTAAAAAAGAATTTGACTACGAAACTTTCACGTACACCTACCATCGCGAACATGGTTGTTATGGCTGGAATGTGGCGACCACTTTCACTACTAGTCGCGGGAATGTTTCTGAAATTCGCGAATACGATTGGGGCAGCGGCGCACCTGGGGCGTTGCTTCGCCGGATAGATAAGACCTATCTTCACAACTCAAATTCAAATTATCTCACGAGAAATATTGTCAACAAGGTTCTACAGGAGACCGTTTACGACAGTGCATCTAATACGTGCAAAGGGGTCTCGCAGCCGTGTGCCCAAACGCAGTATGAATATGACCAATATCTTGCCGGGCAGAATGCGCTCATCAGCACAAATTCGAATCCAGCCCCGCAGCACGACTATACGAATTATTCCAGCGCTTTTACCTATCGCGGAAACGTCACGCGGCTAAAGAACTGGCGCAACACTGACGGCGCTCTTCTCCCAACCACCTACACTTATGACGACCTCGGAAACATTCGAGCGATTAGTGATCCTCTCACCCACACCAGCACATATTCGTATCTCGATTCATGGGCGAACTCGTTTTGTCCACCCTCTTCCGGCAACGGTCAAGCATATGTCACGCAATTCGCAAACGCCCTGAGCCAAAACGTGAACTTTACATATTACCCATGCACCGGGCTGACTCAGGCTCGAAAGGATCAGAACGATATCAATGCAGGCCGTACGGGCACGACCTATACGTACGACTTGGTGAATCGCGTACTGACAAAGACTTTGCCGGATGGCGGTCAAACATCCATGACCTACAACGATGTCCCGCCGGTATCGTCGACTACATCTTCGAAGGTCACATCCAGCCTGAATCTCGTGTCGACGACTGTTCTGGATGGGCTTGGCCGTCCGAAACAATCGCAGCTCACCTCGGACCCGCAAGGCACAGTTTTTGCTGATACTACCTATGACGCTCTCGGTCGTAAGTCCACGGTCAGCAATCCTTACCGTTCGACTTCGGACGCCACGTACGGCATCACTACCAGCATTTACGACGCTCTCAGTCGCATCACGACGCTGATTCCTCCAGACGGCACAGGGTCTGCAAATAATGTCACGACCTCTTACTCCGGGAACTGTACGACGGTCACCGATCAGGCAGGCAAATCTCGCAAATCTTGTTCTGATGGCTTAGGACGCCTCACTCAGGCCTTCGAAGATCCCGCAGTCTTAAACTACGAAACCGACTACACCTCTGACGCGCTCAATAATCTTCTTACTGTCAACCAAAAAGGCGGCACAACCGACTCCACCCAGTGGCGCACTCGCACCTTCACCTACAATTCTGTTTCTCAGCTTCTAACCGGATCGAATCCCGAGTCCGGCACCATTACCTACGCCTATGACAACGCTGGTAATCTTGTCACCAAAACCGCCCCTAAGCCCAATCAGACCGGCTCGCTCACCGTCGTAACCACCAATTCTTATGACTCCCTCAATCGCCTCACTCAGAAAAGCTTCAATGACGGCACTACGCCAAGCGTGAAATACGGCTACGACGGTGTTGCGCCGAGCGGATGCACGCCTCCAACTCTCGCAATAGGCAATCCAATCGGCCGTCGTACTTCCATGTGTGACGGCGGCGGCGCGGCAGCTTGGAGCCTCGATCTGACTGCAGGGACCGGGTGGAAAACCACCGAGGCTCGAACCACAAACGGCATAACCAAGAGCACGATTTATCAGGATAATCTCGGCGGTTCCATCGCCACGCTCACCTACCCCAGCGGTCGAACAATCACCTACATACTGCAATCTTCCGGGACAAATACCGCAGGCCGCATGCTTTCAGCCGTCGACACCGCCAACTCCATCAACTACGTCACCGCTGCCGCTTACGCTCCGTCTGGCGCGCTTTCGTCGCTCACAAACAATGCCAGCTTCGTCGAAACCAACTACTACAACTCGCGCCTCCAACCCTGCCGCATCTCCGTGAAAATCTCTGGCACCGCACCGACTCAATGTACTGACGCCGCAAACATCGGCGGCATCCTGGACTACACCTACAATTTCAATCTCGGCGTTTCCGATAACGGCAATGTGGCAGGCATCACCAACAATCACGATACCACTCGTTCCCAGTCGTTCACCTACGATTCCCTCAATCGACTCTACACTGCGAAAACTTCTTCCACTTCAGGCACGAAATGCTGGGACGAACAATTCGGCTACGACCCCTGGGGCAATCTCCTCACCATCGGCCGCATTTCCGGCTACACTTGCTCCAATGAGGAACTCTTGAACGTCGCCGCCACCACCAAGAACCAGATCAGCGCCTCTGCCTACGACGCTGCTGGCAATCTCATCAACGACGGCCTTGGCCACGCCTATACCTTCAACGCCGAAAATCAGCTGCTCACCGCCGGAGGCGTCACCTACACGTATGACGGCGATGGCAAGCGCGTCCAGAAATCCAATGGGACTCTGTATTGGTACGGCGCGGGTTCGGACCCACTCTTGGAAACCGATTTAACTGGCAGCCTCCGTGAGCAATTCATTTTCTTCGCCGGAAAACGCATTTCGCGCTACTATTTCCCTTCGAGTCATCTCTTCTTCTATTTTGCCGACCACCTCGGCTCAGCCCATTCCATCGTTCTAGCTGGAAGCACCACGCCTTGCTACGATGCCGATTTCTACCCATTCGGTGGCGAGCGCGCTTACATCAGCGGTAATTGCACCCAATCGTTCAAATTCACCGGCAAAGAACGCGACTCCGAATCCGGCCTTGATAACTTTGGCGCTAGATACGATTCGTCGAGCATGGGCCGCTTCATGTCTGCTGACCCTCTTGTAGTTACCCGGCGTCGATTGGCGGACCCGCAGCGGTTCAACCTGTACGCGTATACTAGAAACAATCCGCTGCGCTATACCGACCCGACGGGCCTGGATCTTTGGGAGAGAGGGTGTGGGAAAGAATCGAGTACATGTCACAATAATTACGTCGGTACCTGGGATAAAGATGGTAAGAATTTCACAAATACAACCATCCAAACGGACAGTCACGGCAATGCCGCTGGCCACGATGTGAATTTCGATGCGAGCGGAATCCACATCGATAACAAATATCAAGGCGTTTTTGCGTCAAACACTCAGGCGACTGTAGTGAACGGCACCGGTTTGTTTAGCGGATTCCAAGGCGTCTTTACCAACAACGTGCTCGGTACCTCCGCAGCTCAGGGCGTCTTATCTGCACTTCCTGGACACTCCTTCAGCGAATTGCTTTCACGCTTGAAAGGACCGAACGGTGGACTTGACAGATTCGGTTCGCACCAGGGCCTCCAATACCGGGGAGGAAACATTGAAGGTACGGACATCCATCTAAGTTACGTCCAAGGGAGCGAACTACAAGACATTCATTTCGACTGGCGGTTTCCATTTGGTTCTGCGGACGGATTCTTTCAACATGCTAGAGATGTGGAAGAGTACCAGAGTCGCCAGAAGACTATGACAAATGACCCGAGTAGTGATCTCGTTGGACCGACACCAGCGGACGAAACCCCAATCGGTCCACCGATCTAGCGAGAGCTGAACAATGACTAACAATGCTGAAAGACGACTGGTAGGTCAGATATGTGTAGTTATGCGGCTTAGCGTCATCGCTAGCTGGCTGGCAATTCTGACTACGGCGTTGTTGCGCGGGGTTCATCCTCATCTCGCACGAGGTGCATTCTCATTTTTTAGAATCGTCGCAGTTCTTGCGACGCTGTGGCTGATCGCAGAAATTGCGGAAGCAGTGGCAGGTAGGGCTAGCTTCCGCAGTGTCACGATCGATATAGCATTGACATTGCCTATGTTTGTCTTCTGGCTTCTAGTTTTTGTTGGGACGTTCTAAAAGTTGCGACGCAAGGACTCCAGTTCGTTAAGGAGGAAAATGTGCGGAATAGGCCCGTACTTGGGTGGTGGACCCTGGTATTGTGCTTCATCAGCGTGGGAATCGAACAGAAGATGTCGGCCCAGGGGACTTCAACGGCTGAGGAACGAGCGCGATGGGCTGAGATCACGCACAAGCTGGAGAGCAATCCTCTGGACGAGAGCGTGAACAAGGACGGCGAATGGGCGCTCAACCGGCTAAGCGACGCGCACGACATCCACGTGCCGTTGTGCTTGGCTCTCCTGGGGGAATTTAACGACGCGAAGTACAAGTACAGGCATGAAATCACGCGGCAGTACATGCTCGCCAGCGGCGCGTTCCTGATCGAGAATCCCGCTAAAGCTGGTGATGTGGCCGCGATGAACGTAGCCGCCGTGGAAAGCGTCCTCAAGGTGTACAGCGCCATCCTCCAGCAGAAGCCGGACGCGAAGTGGAAACCCCTGGATGAGCTGCTGAAGAAGCAGAGTCAAGGGAAGCTGGACGACGCTCTGCGCAAACAGTGTAAGTGAGGCTGGCAGAGCTTATGGGCTGGCGAGGATGGACAGCGTTCGCCGTCGTGCAACTGGTGGGAGCGTTCTCTGTGTGGTCAGGGCCTCGCATCCTATCAACTCCAGGGCAGGACACCTGTGTTTTTGTTGGCGCGCCAACACAGCCAATTGAAGTGGTAACGCATCGTTTTTTGAAGTGAGACTCAGATGTTGAAACTGATAATAGAAGTGTTATGGACACTTCCACTAGCAGGGCTAACGATTCTCGGGGGAAAGAAGTTCGCGGGCCTGAAGAATCCTGCATGGGGTGGTCCAATCGGCGCAGCAATCGGCGCTTTATACGCAGTTTTACTAAGCTTGCTGGTGGGCCCTGCGATTCAGGCAGTTGGAGTTCCGTTTCTGCCTCTAACGATGACGGTTGGTACGGTAGGCGGCGGGTCTACTGCGCTTTTTAGAGAAGCCATACCGACTTCTAGAAGGTGGTGGTCTGTAGTTTTGTGTCTCTCAGTTATTCTTATGATCTGGACAGGATTCTTCACGGCTCGCGCATCTCTCTCTAAAAGACAATCGCTTGGCCTCATTGTAATAAAACTCACTTCAGAGCCACAGCCTCTTCACTGGGCTCAGGACGGAAGTTCGATTCCTCTCAAAGAAACTGAGATACATGCCACAGAGGAGGCGACACGGTCAGTTCGTTCGGGTGCTCTGATTCCGATTTCCTCTTTCGGTGTAGGGAACGATGCGAGGGCAACAATAATTTTGGTTATGCTTCACGATGTTTCAGAATCCGTCCGGTTGCCAAGGCCAGACCGTGGCCTCGTCACCTACGTTCAACAGCAAGATGGGTCTTGGCAAGGCCGCGACGCCGATGGGAAGGGGTACGGCCTTCTTCTTTCGCCAATTCAAGAGAATGGCTGGACACGAATTGAGATTGAGGGTCCATTGGGAACTGCGGCGACCGAGGTGGGGGTGACTCACAGATAGAGACCGCGTGGCTCGGCGCAGCTTTAGAGGAGAACAACAAGGGCAGACGGTGAGCTGCCCCGTCTCCGCGCACGGAATCATACGACACTCGAATCGCACGAACATTTCTTGCAGCGCTCGCGACGTTCTCGACTCCACGTCGATTGCGAATTCGAAACAACCGAGGCACATCTCCTCACAGTACTTCGGTACCATTTGGACTAAATC
>Ga0137359_10001950_pt1 | contig 16500 bp, 10 predicted proteins | sample Mad1_40_16metaG_FD_108281 | JGI IMG/M metagenome (GOLD analysis project Ga0137359, IMG submission 108281) | Vadose zone soil microbial communities from Angelo Coast Range Reserve, California, USA - Mad1_40_16 metaG | ecosystem: Environmental > Terrestrial > Soil > Vadose zone | place: USA... | reverse complement strand
CACAAACTCGACCGGCACGTTCATCTCCTTTAACGCCATATAAAATTCCTGCGCCTGGGCAATCGGCACGCGAGTGTCTACCTGACCGTGCATGATCATGGTCGGCGTCTTGACGTTTCTTATGTACTTCATCGGCGAACGGTCCCAGTAAAGCTCCTGCGCGTCCCACGGCGCTTTATCCGAATAGAACCAACGCAGGTATTTTTGGATGTCGTTCTGCGAATACATCGAATAGATGTTTGAGATTGCTGCGCCCGGTGATACCGCCTTGAAGCGATCCGTCTGCGTCAGGATCCAGAACGTCATGTAACCGCCGTACGACCAGCCAAACGCGCCCAGACGATCGGGGTCAGCGACGCGGCTGGCAATCATGGCATCCACACCGGTCATGCAGTCTTCGTAATCGCCTTTGCCCCAGGTGTTCTTGTTTGCCTGGGCAAAGGCCAACCCCTTCCCTGTCGATCCGCGAAAGTTTGGCTGCAATACGGCGAATCCGTTCGCCGCAAGCACCTGCGCAGTGCCGTTGAAATTATTGAGCGATGCTCCCGTCGGGCCGCCGTGAGGGTTCAGCAGCAACGGAATTTTCTTTCCGGCTTCATAGCCGGAAGGTCTTGTCAGCAGCCCTTCGACTTCCGTGCCGTCTTTGCTTTTCCACTTTACGATTTCAGTGTCGGCGAGCGAGTAATCTTTCAACCACGCGTTATGATCAGTCAACGTTCGTGAGGAACTGAAATCCGCGTTGGACGTGTACAGCTCCGCCGGTTGTTTGGCCGCGGAGGTCGTGCCCACAGTCTTTCCGTCGCGACTGATTTCGGCTATTCCGGTCGATCCGCCACGTCGCGAGAGCTGTTTCACTTCTCCAGTGCCAGCATTGGCAGAGTAAACTTCGATCGCTTCCAGCAAGTTGGTGCTGAAGAAAATCGTCTGGCCATCGCGCGACCAGACCGGCGTTCCCACACTCAAATCAAATTTCGTCGTCAATTGCCTGGGTGCGCCGCCCGTCGACGCGATCAGGTAAAGGTAAGTGGTTGAGACGCCGCCACCGTTATCCGGACTTCCCGTATAGGCGATCCATTTTCCATCGGGCGACCAGCGCGCCGTATCACTCGACCCGGCGTTCTCTTCCAGCTTTTTCCTTGCGCCGCCGGAAACAGTCATGATCCAGACATCGCTCAGACTTCCGTCGTCCGCTTTGGGTGTGGGCCGAGTCGTGTAAGTGATTCGCGTTCCATCCGGCGACCACTGTGGATCGCTAACCGTGAAATTGCCCTCAGTTAGTCGCTTCTCACTTGTCTTATCAATGTTCCAAAGCCAAAGGTGAGTCATCTTAATGTCGCGATCAATCAGGATGGTGTCGTCTTTGACCTTCTTGCGATCCTCTTCGTCTTTGGGTGGCTGGTCCGCAGCGCTCAGCAGCAATTGTTTTCCGTCCGGAGAAAACCGAAATCCGCTGACTCCGCCCTTGTGCGTGGTGACGGCCCAGGCTTCGCCGCCATCCGCCCTGATCATCCAGACTTGCCGCTCACCATCTTTTTCGCGATCGCTGAGAAACGCCAGCACGCTGCCGTCGGGCGACCATTCGGGCGCAGTCGCGCTCTTGTCGCTGCGTGTGTATTGTTGCGGTTTCCCGCTGGAGATCGGAACCACCCAAACCTGGGTCACGTTCTTCCACTCTTTATCCTTCTCCATCTTCGTTTCGGTTACGGTATAGGCCACGCGCGTTGCGTCCGGAGACATCCTCGGCGCGCCCACTACGGTTACCTTCATTAGATCGAGAGCAGTCAAAAGCTTCCTGCCGTCTTTGGCTCGCGGTTCGGGCGCTTCGTTCTTTGCCGGCTGTTTGTCTTCCGGCGCAGGCTGCGCCCAGGCGAGAGTTGCGGACGCCGTCAAGCAGAGAAAAATTGTCGGCAAGATTGAGAAGCGGTTGGGGTTCATCGAGCGATCCTCCAGAAAGAGAAAATTAAGTTCCGAAACGAGAGGCTCAACAGTAGCAAGACTTTGGCGTCTCGCGTTCCGGTCCCGAAGCGTTAGTTGGCATGGGTTCGACGGCTACACTAGCTGCGAACGCCTCGACTCTGTAGCCATAGCGCCAGGCCAATGATCATCAGGGCGAACATTATCATGTTCACGATGGGCCCTGGCGGTGTTCCCGTGCGGACCACCGGGACGAACTGGAAAATCAGTTGGCCGGTGAGATAGTTCAGCAGGAGCAGTACAAACATAAAGGGAATCGCGCTGCGATATCGCACCATTACGAGTACACATAGCAAAGAGATCATCAGGCGCGAGAGCCCCCTTTGCGCCCAAAGTGCCACTATCGTCTGTGCGGCTGCCGGCGGGTATGTGTCGAGTGGGATTCCGTCAGCGTTCATGATCGTCGAGTAACCGTTAAAGATGACGAATATACCCTGAGTGATCATCACGCCGACGACCAATCCAAAAAGCCAGAGTGCGACCTTGTAACCTCGATACGTATTATCGATGCGTTGGGGAAGAAGTTTATCGAACATGGCAGGTCCTTTCGGGACGAGCTAAACATTTAGCATGCGTACGAAAGGGTGTTGCCGAACGTTTCGCGGCGCACCACGCGGGCGCTGGTCCGGGTGGCCCTAACTTCCGAATTAACCCGGCGGCGCGAATCAAAGCACCCCCCGTCCTCACCATGCCAGTTGCGAGAGGCGCTTCCGCCGCTCGCGTCCAACGAATTGTCATATTGCGCCGTTCGGTTCATTGAGCCCCAGAGAAATCTGCACCGACAACAAAGAAGCACGCGGCCGTCGCAAGGCAATGCGTCAATAAGATCCCGATGGCCCAACGAGAAAGCGCTTGCCTCACATTAGCGACCCCAAGTATCAATCTCGGGTTCTCCAATCAGCCGCCGATAAAACTCATCGAACGTGAAGGCGCCACAAACTGTGGCTCGTTGATGAAGTGGCGCGGCTCTTTTTTCAGCACCACGCTACGGATGAAGTCGATGACTTCAGATCTTGACGCTCCGCCACGAACGACGTCACGCAGTGAATGTTCGACTGTAGAGAACAGGCAAGTACGAATCTGGCCGTCTGCGGTTAGCCTGATGCGCGAACAGGCGCCGCAGAATGCTTCAGTCACGGGCGCGATGATACCGATTTCTCCCGGGGCGCCGTCGGCAAAGCGAAACCGCGAAGCTGTTTCGGAACCGCGCTGGACGTCCAGAGGTTCGAGGGGGTAGCGCTCTTCAATACGCGCGCGAATCTCGCGACCGGAAACGACATCTTCACGCGCCCATTCATGACCGGAATCAAGCGGCATGAATTCAATAAAGCGCATCTTCACGTCATGCTCGCGCGCGAAGGCGGCAAAGTCCGCAACCTCATCTTCGTTGTGACCGCGCACAATGACGGCGTTGATCTTGATCGGTTGCAAGCCGGCGGTTTTTGCCGCTTCGATCCCCTGAAGCACACGATCCAGAACATCGACGCCGGTCATTTGCTTGAACACGTCGCGCTTTAAACTATCCAGACTGATCGTAATTCGATCCAAGCCGGCATCTTTCAGACCAGAGGCGCGGTTAGGCAGGAAATATCCGTTCGTAGTCAGCGCCAGATCCTTTAGTCCGACAAACTTTAGTTTGTTGTCGTCCGGCGCAAGGCTCTTCTGCCCCGCGCCATCGACAAACTGAAGTTTGCCGGAGACCGGCTTTTTCAGCTTCGCCAGCTTACCGATAATCACTTCGATGTCCTGGCGCATCATCGGCTCGCCGCCGGTCAGGCGAATCTTCTCAATTCCCAGCTCGACAAATATCTCGCAGACGTATTCGATCTCTTCATAAGAAAGCATCTGCTCTTTCGGAGCAATCGGCGGCTCGCCGTGTGGCAGGCAATAGAAGCAACGAAAATTACAGCGATCGGTCAAAGACACTCGCAGGTCGCGGATCGGACGGTTGTATGAATCTTTCAACAGTCCGGCGGCCGGGGATTTCTTTGTCTCCGCGATGGCGTTCATTGCGGCTAATGATACGACGCGCGAGCGTGTGCTTCAAACCATTGGGTGAGAATGACGGCTGAATCTGAGCATTTGCCAGAATGTCCGTGGAATTTTCCGAATAGTGGGATTGGCGCGTCTGGACTGACAGGTTACAATCGGTCGAATCAAACAGTCTGGACTCCCCAGGATCACCGATGAAACGCTGCCCGGAATGCTATCGCACCTATCAGGACCAATCGTTAAAGTTCTGTAGAGTTGATGGAGCGCCTCTGATAATTGGGGCGACTGAGTCTCAGGATACTCTGATCAAGCTGCCAACAGTTGGGCGGACATCGCCGACAACCAGGAGTTTGCAGGGACCGAGACTGGCGCAGATTACTTTTGACGAAGCTATCGAGGAATATCCGGCGTGGTCACCGAATGGAAGCGAGTTATTTTTCAGCCGCGAACGTGCCGGCTTAAGAAAGATCTTCCGCAAGAATATTGTCAGCGGCGAAGAAACACAGCTAACCGACGGAAACTTTGATGAGATCCAACCCGCGTGTTCGCCGGACGGAAAGACGATTTTGTTTGTACGTTCGCGCGCCGCCAAAGTCAAACTCGAGCCCGGCGATGTCTTTGGGCTATTCATCGACGGGGACATTTGGGCCATCGATTTGGCGTCCGGCAAGGAAATCAAACTGATTCGGAATGCGTTTAATCCTGATTATTCTCCCGACGGTAAGAGGATCGCGTTTGATGCTTCATGGGCCGGTCCCAGACGCGTCTGGACGGTTGATAGGCACGGCCACAATCCACAACAACTAACGTCCGATACTTCCGAGGCCGTAACTCACATTCGTCTCCGCTGGGCGCCGGATGGAATTAGAGTTGTGTTTCAAAACATCGAGCGGACAAAATTCGACGCCCGCGTATTTGATCTCAGCAGCAGCCAAACCGCCTGGGTTACCAACGATGCGGTGCAGGATCTCAATCCGGTCTGGTCGCCGGACGGACAATACATATATTTCTCGTCCTATCGAGGTGGCGGCATCAATCTTTGGCGCGTTCCGGTATCTGCAGAGGGTACGCCCGCGGGCTTTCCGCAGCAATTGACGATCGGGGCCGGACAGGATGTCGAGATTGCTATTTCCCGCGACGGTAAGCGCCTGGCCTTCTCGATTCTGCGACAGAATGCCGACCTCTGGCGTTTGCCGGTCTCTCCTGAAACAGGCAAACCAAACGGAGTGCCACAGGAAGTAATCACGACCACGCGCGAAGATAGTCGCGGGGCCTGGTCACCCGACGGAACCATGATCGCCTTTAATTCGGATCGCACGGGCGAGATGAATATCTGGCTCTATTCGATTGCGGAGCGGGCATCGCGGCAGCTAACTAAAGGAGCCGGAGGTGATTATCAGGCTAACTGGTCGCCTGATTCCGAGAGCATCGTGTTCTTCTCGTCGCGCGCGGGGAACGCCGATATCTGGTCAGTTGAAGTAGCGAGCGGTAGCCTGAAACCTTTGACCAGCTCGACTTCGATCGACGTCAATCCTTTTTATTCACCCGACGGCAAACTGATCGCTTACGTCTCTGATCAAAGCGGCCGCCCTGAAGTTTGGTTGATGAACGGCGACGGTTCCGGCGCGCGCCAGTTAACGGAGGCCGGCGTGATGGGCCACTTTCTCAGATGGAACAGAGACGGTGACAGGATCATCTTTCGTTGTCCGGGTGATGGGAAGGCACAGACGATGGAGATATCGGCTGATGGTTCCGAATCAAAGGTTTTGGCTGAAGTGGTGGGCGGCTCGCACATGTCGCTGTCGCCTGACTACTCTCTAATCATGGACGTGATTGGTCATAAGACCCTTTGGGTGTCGCCGCTCGTTTCCGGAAAGCCCGAGAAGGTTTTTGAATTTGAAGATCCCGATGTGCGCATCGATTATCCGGTTTGGTCACCAGATGGTAATTGGGTGCTCTTCGATCGCTTCCGACCTCAGGGCGGCGATATTTGGATGATGGAGAATATCGAATGATCGAACTCACCTCGTGGTTCGCAAAGCACTCCAACAGGTTGCCGCAGTTCTAAAGCCTATCAAGTTCGAAGAACTAGACCTGCACCAGTTCCTTCAAGTCGGACTCGATACGAGCAACAAGCTCTTCGGATTCTGAGGCGTTGGTTACGACTTCGTCAGAAAGTTGTTTGAGAGTTCTTTTGCCATCCAGATAATTTTCGTAAAGGCGTATAGTTGCATCCTTTGCGAATTTGGACGGGGGCGCAACCTCGTCCATGATCACAATAAGCTGAGCTCGTAGTTTTGAATCACGCAACTTCTTCGCCGCACTAAGAACATGCTCTAGTTCAAGTTGAGTTAAACGAATCTTGTCTAACCACTGAACGGGCTCAATTAATACTTGTTTATCTGAGCCATGATTCTTATGGTATTGCCAATGAAATAGCTGAGCGTCGCCGTTAGGAAGAATGAGGTACTCATCGCGATGAAGATAGCGATTCCTGTTCAGCTTCCTTGACTGCAATTGTTCTCTGAACCTTCTAACGGGTTGTTCGGCTGGCTCGTGTTCATCGTCAGACGACCGTACGAGCGTCTCGTACAAGTAGTCTCTAACTTGATCTATATGGTTCGCCTCCATAGCGACATGAAGAGGGCGAGTTACCGTGTAATTTCCCTTACATCTCGACTGAAGATACTCAAGAAACTCTCGGCTCTCGCGAGGTGGCTGGAACATCTTAATCTGAGGACCATTAATCTCCAGCTCAAAGAACTCACGCCATTTACGAAAGTTGGCATAATCGAAGTCTGGTTTGTCCCCAAGCGGACGAAAGCGGGTCCACAGTCGGCAAGTGATCCCAGATTCACTTTGAACCAGAATACCAATATTCTGTGGTTCCATTCGGCGTAAATCCGGTATATATCTGATGATCTGATAAAGATAATCTTGTTCACTCATCGTTCTTACCTCTCGGTTCCTTTAGCTCTGGGAAGAGTGACCGATGTTCTTGGATGATCTGACTAAGACGTTGTTTTCGTCGCTCCAAGAATTCGAAAAGAAAGTGACGCTCCTCTTCCGTAATAATGCCCATTGGAAGGTTCGCGATCGTAGAGTCTATGAAGTGGCTTGGAATCTGGGAAACTCGCTCACACCACATATCTATATGGTCCCATGACTGGAGCGCATTCAGAAAGCCGTGCGGCTTGTCGAACATGTCCCGGAGATCTTTCTCCACCGCTAGGAGTCGCGGGATGCCCGGCTTAATCGTTCCAGTGGGTCGATAAAAGAGGGAATTGGCATGATCGATTAGCCACACCTTTCCGTCTTCGCCAATCACGAGGTTGTCAGGCTTCCGGTCGTTGTTGCATATGAATAAATCTAAACAAACCATTCCATGGAGTTCGGCCGGATTGTCCGCATAAAAGCTTGCGATCTCAGCCGCCGTACCTTCAGGCATAGTTTCTCCCGAATCGGTTTCGATTACATAGTATGCAAAAGCGTGATATTCATCACGTAGGCGATGAAGTACGACTTCCGGAACGCGTAGGCCAATCGCCCTACCAAGTTCGCTCGCAATCTTTTCATTGGCTACCGTATACGGAAATTCTGCTGAATCATGTTTTCCAACGGCGAGAACGTAAAACCTGCGGGCCCCAGAAGCACCTCCTAAGTCGTCCTGAGGTACCTCTAGAATGAGGGGAGGCTGGCTCTTCAAACATTTCTCCTTGAGGACTAGGTTACCTACTTAATCGCACTAGACCAAGTAGAGGTCATTGAACTCATTCTCGTAAGACTGAGCAATCGAGTCGCGACCGCTATCCCTTTTACCGTTGGGCGCTAGGAAAGTCAATGCCACCACAATTAACTTATCGCCTTACGTAGAACCGCCCATTCCAGCGATAAATTATCCGGCGCAGGTGGCGGCCATTCGAGTCGATCTTTCCACTGTCGTCTTCGTCGTAAGAACTGAAGGCCGGCGCCAGACCATGGTTATCAATGATTTTCAACTCGGTGGCGTTTCCTGGCAGGCCCAGATCGACGGGTTGATCCATCAACATTGCCGAATAAATTTTATTCGTCGGCTTACGGCCGTCTCTAAAAAGGTTCTTTGGTACGGCCTTATTGGTCTTTGGGTCAATCACAAAATAGAAGTTGATCAGTGTCGGGGGCATGCTGTTGGCAGTGGAAAGCTCAATCAAAGGCTGGCCACTGAAACTGGCAAAATCGATCCCGACGGAATTATCAACGCGGGAGAAATAGCCGTTGAGGAGTTGCGACACAAAAACTTTTCCGTCTTTACGATAAAGCAGCAGCAGGGTCGCGCCATTATATCCATTTTGGTAACACGGATCTGTAATCAGTACCAGGCGCATTTGATGATTACCGAGGAGGTCGAAACTATAGTCCCGGCGTTTCCATTCCTGCTTTTCCTCGTCGGTAAGTTCGCCCGCGCGACCATGCACCTTACACGCATTGAGGTCGTCAACGTTCGCCTGCCACCACGCGGCATCAGTGAACGCTTCCAGTTTGCGAACGACCTTGCCCATCGCGGCGAGTCTTTCCGGCAACTGAAGCATCTTGTCGTCGGATTCAGTTAGATTTTCGGGACAGTCATATTCCAGTTTCGGTAGCGGCTTGAAGGCGGCGAAGGTTGTTTGCCTGCAAGCTGGAATGAGATTTTCCTTTTGGCCGTTGGCAGTTATTCCAGCCGTCAACAGGAGCGTTATCAGGATTATGATTTGTCCGGTCTGGGTCATAATTAGTCGCGGATAGGGGACATCCTGTCCGCCTGAGCGCGCAGCCGAACAGGTTCCGCCCTGGAGTATCCAGCGTGCTGCGCACGCTGGCGGACAGGATGTCCGCGCTCCGTCCGGTCCTATGGTTTCGAAGTCATTCCCGGCTTCGCAATCACCAGTGGATCAGTTTCCATCTCTCGACGATAAAAGACGCGCGGCCGCTGTACGCTGCGCTGCTCCGGATCGGCTATCTTCTGCTCGCCTTCAGCGAACGCGATATTCAGACCAAGACCGCGGCCCTGTTTCATCTGCTCTTGCTGCATCTGGGGCACGCGCTCGGTCGCGAAATCGAGCCACTCACGCGCACTCACGATCCCATCCTTTGGTTCGTTGTCAGCGACGCCAGTCTTCAATCCTTCTTCAACCAAAGCATAGGTAAGCAAGCCATGACCGAACTGCGCCGCTTCGAGCGCCGCCTGGTAACTTTGTGCGGCAGTGAGAATGTACATGCCTTTTTCGTAGGCAAGTTGGGCCAACCCTTTCGAGTTCATCGGCCCACGGCGTTTCTCTTCAGCCTCGAGTGCCTGACCTGAATTGCAGGCATCGATGACCATTACCAGCGATCCGGCCGCCAAACCTTCGACCGCATCTTCCAACTCTAAATCTGAGATGCTGTGCGAGAGAATCGTTTTCAGTCCGGCTTCATTCAAATTGCCGCGATCGCCCGTGTAACCAAGATCGTGTGGGATTAGATAGAAGCGCTGCCCCTGCGCCGTGCCGTGACCGGCGAAGTAGATGATCACGGCATCTTCGGGCTCCGCACGTTTCAAACGGTCAAACGGTCCTGCTTTCAGCGTTGGCGGCTCGGGTGTTCCAGCCAGCCGCCTCAGCGCCGCAAGAATATTTTCCTTGGTGGCGTTATCGTTCAGCAGCGGGATGACTTCGACGTGATCGAAGCGAGCGACTTGCGCCTGTTGATGGCGTAACTCTTCAGCAAAACTCTGCGCATCGGCTACGGCATACTTCAAATTATATTGCTGGTTCGCATACTCATTGACTCCCACGGCAATTACCCAGGCCGTCCCGGCGCGCTTCAAACTGCCGGCCCCGTCCACTAACAAGTTCGCGTCCTTGCTCTTGACGTTGTCCTGATTGAAAGCGTAAGCCGTCAGACGATTTGGTCCGGCAACGACGGTAACTTCCTGTTCCAGTGTGGCCGCAGTCTGTCCTTTCAAAGCATCGCCATGCCAGACCTTGACCAGCGAGCCATTGCGAAAGAGGCGCACGTCACGGGCGCCGCTGCCCTGTGGGTGATCTCTATCAGCGGAGGCATCCGTGACGTCGATCTTTACTTTGATCGTGCGCGCGGCGATACCGCTGGCGGGCGCAGCTTCACCAGCGAGTGAAAGCTTCACGATGGGCTGGCGGCGGTCTTTCCTGGAAACGTCCTGGGCCACGCGCGGGCGTTTGCCGGCGAAGACATCCGCAAGCAGCCCGGGATAATAAAACTCGTTGAAGAACCATTCGATCGGAGCCACGTTGAAAGTGTCCTGGTTATAACGCCAGAGGATCTGGTTCCATGACGCGGGTGTGCCATCGAACAAGCCTTCAGGCGTGACGACCATCCACTCACCGCCATCGTCGAGTGAGATGAGCGTCAACAGATGTTCGCCCGTGTTCGGGTCCCAAAGAAAAGTGCTGCCCTCATCGCTGGCCGACGCCAGCAAGCGGCCGTCGGGGCTGAAGTCCATCGATTCGATGTTCGCGGTATGCCCCACGAGCGTGCGCAGCTCGCGCTTTGTAGCGACGTCCCAGATCTTGATCGTGTTATCAGTGCCGCTCGAGGCCAGCAATTTGCCGTCACGGCTAAACACAACCTCCGTAACTCCTTTGCCGTGCCCTTTGATGGCCCCGACTTGCTGGCCCGTGGCTGTATCCCAAAGGAGGACCTGGCCAACATTCTCGATTTTGATCTCCTTTAAGAGATCCTCCGGGTCGTTGGTTTTCTTGCCTTTCGAATTCTTCTGGTTCGCGGTATTCATCAAAGTCCCCATGTCGAAATTGGACTTAGATTCAACACCGCCAGTCGCAAGCACTCGGCCGTCGGGACTAAAAGCAATCGAGGTGACAGTTTTTCCCATTGTGCCGGCAGTCATTGTGCCCAACACATTGGTGATCATCGCATTCATGTCGGCGATATTCGGCATTGTTGGCATGGTAGGTACCGAACCTCGCTTCCCCGGGCTCGGGAGCGACCCGAGATTCGGCAGCGACGACATGTTGCCCATCGGATTCTGAGGCGCCGCGGCAAAATTGCGCACCTGACTACCCGACGCGACGTCCCACATCACGACCTCGCCCTGGCCGGCAACGGTGATCAAAGACTTCCCATCAGCCGAGAAGCCAACCTTGCTCGGAGCCGAGCTGAGCGTCAACGTCTGCACTTCGTGACCCGAGGCTACATCCCAGATTTTGACCTGACTTGATGGGACACCGCCGATTGACTGCGACCCTAGCGACGGTTGTGCCTCCATATATCTCGCCGCCAGCAGACGGCTATCAGGGCTGAAGTTTACGAGTTCAACGCCGCCGCCTGTCGCTGATCGAGTGAGCGTCTGGAGCGGCCGGCCGGTTGTCGTTTCCAGAATCATGATCGCGTTATCGTTGGGAGCAAACATCGCAATCCGTTTTCCGTCAGGACTCGGCATGCCAAACAATTTGTCGGAAGGCGATTTGGTGAGACGCAGCCCGCGACCCGTACGTAAATCCCAACGAGTGCGTCCGCCGGCCGCCAGTTGATTACCATCGGCGCTGAACGCGACGGCATAGGCCATGTTGCTGCGGCCCTTTAATGTCAGCAATTGCCTGCCCGTCTCGGTCTCCCACAGCAGAGTCGGCGTGCCAAAGCCTCCGGAAGCGATCTTTTTTCCATCAGCGCTGAAACCGACGAAGGTGCCGCCGTTATCGGCGAAGACTCCGTTATTCGGCACACTCAGGGTGGGCAGATCGCGTGCCGTCGTCACGTCCCAAAGTTTGATCGTGTAACCTTCGGCGAGGGCGACCACTCGGCCATTCCGACTGAACTTGATCGGACTATAATCTTTTACAGTTGATCCCAGTTCGCGTTCGCTCGGCTTCGTGGTCAAGTCCCACAGCTTCAATTTCTTCTCGACAATTCCCGCAGCTACCAGTCGACCATCCGTGGTGTAGGAAAGCTCAAGGCTGTCGATTTGATCGTGAGACAAGTCAATTGAGCGAGTCGCGCTGCCGGAGCTCAGGTCCAAAATCTTAATTTTCGTTCCGCCAGCCTCCACACGTGCGAGCTGGTTGCCGTCGGGACTGAGCGCGACTCCGCCTTCGCCGCCGGTGAATCCCGAGGGATTAATCGAAGACGTATCGATCGTCTTTGCCGCTTGCCAGCTGGTGGTGTCCCAGACTCTGATGGCGTCGCTAATCGTCACCAGCTTCCTGCTATCCCCACTGAAGGCGATGAAAGAAACGCCGAGCGCCGACATGAACGAAGCCTGGCTCCCTCCGGAGAGCGTCTGCACCTCACGTCCGCTCAGCACCTCCCAAACCCTGACCGAGTTGTTGGCGCCGGCCGCCGCCAAAAAGCGGCTGTCAGGACTGAAGGCGACGACCGGCGACATGCCCATCGAGCTTTGGCCGCCAGTAGAAAGATCCCGTAACTCGCGGCCTGTCGCTGTCTCCCACAATTTGATCGTGCTGCTGCGAAATGTCGCAGTGGCCAGCAGACGTTCATCCGGGCTGAACACCAGACGCGTCGCGCCAAAGAAATTGTCGTATCCCGTCTGGAGCACCAGTTCAGGTTTAGCTTCTTTCACTTTCGTCTGATCGGTTTGGGATGGATTAGACGAAGCGGTCTCGATGCCGAGACCACGCTTGTCTTGCGTAGTAGGACCGGGAGTCTGCGCGATCGCCATCGAGCCGGATAGCAGAGGCACCGTTATGACCAGTAACAGCCAGAGCGGCATCGCGTCTTGCCTGGGTTTCACTAATTCTTTCATAGTATTTTGGGAGACGGCTGAAGCCTAAAGGCAGGACGGCAGACTGTCAACAGAAGGTCAGAAATTCTTTTGGTAGCAGGAGTATTCTGACTGATGTTCGACGCTGATGAATTGGGAAGCCGGATAAAGTCCTGTCAGAAGCCGATTCTCCTCACAGGCCAACCATTAGACCCACGGTGAAAGCTACAGTCAGGAAAACAAGCAGGGCTGCGACCGACCATCCGGAACTGGTGAGCCGGCTGTGGGTGAGCAACCCGCGGTTTGAAGGTCGGCGCCAAAACAGGTGGGCCAATGAGAGACCCGCGAGTGCGCCGGCCATCAAATGAATTCTCTGCGCCAGGATTTGAGCAAATCTGCTACCGCCGGCTAGATCGGAATACGTCCAAACCTGAACCAGCATAGGATTGTAAAGCCAGCCGTGGTGACCCTGCGAGTACAAATAGAAGAGTCCCGCGCAAGTCCCGATAGCCACGGTATAGGTGAGATAGCGATCGCGAAGCAGTACGCTGAGCGCCATTATCGCCGCGGCTAAAAAGATCGCATTTGGAATCAGGATAGTGCCGTAGATCCTCAGATACGCCGATAGTTCAACTGGACCGTTGTGCTTGAGGACTTGTAGAGCAATGGTTACTACTCCTACCAGGACAATTAAGCCGATGGTTAGAACTAACGTGGCCAAGACCTTCGACAGCAACAGCGCATAGTTCGGCGCCGCCTGGCTCCAGAGCAGCGGCTCGATTTTCAACTCGCGATCCCGATGCAGCGCTTCGACGCTGTAGAAGATGGTGATGCCGAGCAGGAACAGTAGGGTCGCGTTCGCTGTATGCCCGGCGTATGCCGCCGAAAAGGACGGCTCCGGCGCGACGCTCCAGAACGCGACATCGAGGGTTGAGAAAACTATTGCGAGCGGCATGATCACAATCAGGCTGCGCTCGGAAAGAAGCAGACGAAGCTCGACTCCCAAAGCCGCTATTAATTGGTTGACGTTCGCAGATATTCCGGCGTGGGATCGGCTGACTTCCGGAAGCAAAACCTTCTCATGTTCTTCGAAATGGTCTTGAAGTGCCGGTTCAATGCGCGGCGGATCATAATAAAACCCTGCGGCTCCGGTTGAAAGGTTGAGCACTGAAATCTTTTCAGCATTCCCGGAGCGCTCGGTTATGGCAAAGCGTAAGTAAAGAATCGTCAGACAAGCAACGGCGGCGAGAATTACTAACAACCGGTTGGCCAACATGCCCGGGGTGTAACTGACTACAAAATTATTCAGATAGTCGGGGCTGCGTTCAAATGGGCGGGCCGGCCCCACATTAAAGAGTAAGGGATCAAGAACGATGTGCCAGCGCGGCGGCAGACGTTTCAAGATAACGACCTGCCAGGCAATGTACAGAGGGTAATAAATGAGCGCCAGACCGTAAACAATCTTGGCGTTGCGCATCAGTGTCCCGAGCGTAAAGTATACGGCGGCAAAAAGCAGGTAAGAGACGACCACTACCAGAAAGAAATGTTTGAAGTATGGAAAAACTCGAAAGGGCAGGACCAGCATTCGCGGCGTGTGGAGAACTTGCAGCAACAGCATCGTCAGTCCGAAAGCCGCCTGACAGCAAGCCAGCACGAAGAAACTGCCAAAGAACTTCCCGAGCAGGTACTGAGCCCGACTGATCGGCTTTGAAAAAATCAAAGGGTCAACGCCCAGCCGGAAGTCCCTAATCACTGGATCCGCCATAATCACGGCGGCGAAAAGCGGCAGTCCCAGAATGCCGAAGGCAAAGCCTCCGTAGTTCCTGGCAATATAGAAGTCGCTGTTAATCGCCCAACCATAGTGAATGGCGGCTGAAGTCCACAGGACGGCATTCGAGCTGAAGAAAATCATCAGCGCATACAGAGCGACGCGCTTTGAATTGAGCAGCACTTCGTTCTGGAAGATTACGCCGAACGGTGTGCGGGCAGGGTTTCGCATTTCAGCTCGATTGCTCCCGTTGGTTGACCACTTCAAAGTAATAGTCCTCCAGAATCGGAGTTGCAGGATTGAATTCCTCGCTGGGCCGTTCGCCCCGGGATATCACCCGCATCCGCGCCAGCCCGTCGAACATCTGCGAAGAGAGCACCTGACAACGCGACTTCAAAGCCGACGCCTTTTCGCGGGACACGCTGGCTTCCCAAACCGAGCCAGCTAGTTCATTCATTGCCTGCCGGGGCGTGACTGAAGCAAGGATTTGACCCTCCCGGATGATCGCCATGCGACTGCAAAGACTCGAGACGTCGGAAACAATATGCGTAGAAAGAATGACCACGGCGTTTTCGCTCACGGTTTCCGCCAAAAGGTTGTGAAAACGAAGTCGCTCTTCGGGATCCAACCCGGCGGTTGGCTCGTCGACGATGATGAGTTGCGGCTGACCGATTAGCGCCTGCGCAACTCCCAGACGTTGCCGCATGCCGCCCGAAAATCCACCCACACGTTGCCGGCGTGCGCCGGCAAGGTTCACTCGCTCAAACAAAGCATCCACCAGGGCCCCGCGATCCTTCTTATCGTGGACTCCTTTTAGTTTGGCAAAGTAATGAAGCGTTTGTTCAGCCGTTAGAGTTGGATAGAGTCCAAACTCCTGTGGAAGATAGCCGATCATCTTGCGCGTACTTTCTTTGTCGCCGATGAGGTCGATGCCATTCATCGCGGCCATGCCTGAATCCGGTTCGAGCAGCGTGGCGAGAATTTTCATCAAGGTTGTCTTGCCCGCGCCGTTGGGTCCCAAAAGACCAAACATCCCGTTTGGTACGTCGAGACTGATTTCGCGCAGCGCCTGAACGCCGCTGGAATATGTTTTCGTTAACTTTTGGATTTCAAGCATGGTTTTCACCGCCGTTCATGGGGCCCTGATAAATTTTGACTTCGGCTTGGAAAGACACACCAATCCCTGAAGATTTGTATGACAATCTCCCAACAACGAGCGGATGATTTTTCTCGTTACGTACTTGTAGAAATACTACTTATCAAAAATGACGCGCTCGACGGGTGTCCGCTCTCGCTGGTCATAAGCGGTAATCGCTGGAGACTTGTCATTCAGCGGCAAGAGCGACAAGGTTTCGGGCTTTGAAAGATAGTTGGATGGATTCAACCCGCGCACATAAAGTAGTAGGCGCCCCAGCGCGCCGACGGCCATCAAGATGTCGCCCACGCGCGTGAGGTGGAATTCAAAGCTAAAAACGCGCACCAGAATTCCCACGAGAAAAACGAGGATCATAAAAGCCTTCAAAGCGCGCAGCAGTGGATTACTCCGGCGGCTGATCTCAGCACACTCAGTTTTGATCTGATCGATGTTGCCAAACCGTTTCAGCGCTGCCTCGTGTGCTTGATCCAAAGACATTTCCAGGCGCAGATTCTCTTCAGTCAGTAGTTCAAGATGAAAGCGCAATTCTTCGTCGATTTCACGCCTGGTGTAATCGCTATCAAAGTGCTTGAACGGACTTCCGAACTCAGCTTTCATTACCTTTTTTCCCGCTAAGCAGTTTGCAGGATTCTCGTGATTGCTCGTGAGATGCGCTCCCAGTTGTCGCTCTCAGCCTCTAGTTGTTTACGGCCGGCGCCGGTCAGCTTGTAGAACTTTGCGCGGCGATTGTTTTCCGAAACATCCCACTTTGACTTGATCCAACCGCGCTCTTCCATGCGATAAAGCGCCGGATATAGCGAGCCGTCTTCGATCTTAAGCAAATCGTCAGCAGCCGCGTGAATTCTTTGGGCGATGCCATAACCGTGCATCGAATCATGCGCCAGCGTTTTGAGAATT
>Ga0137359_10001948_pt1 | contig 16504 bp, 12 predicted proteins | sample Mad1_40_16metaG_FD_108281 | JGI IMG/M metagenome (GOLD analysis project Ga0137359, IMG submission 108281) | Vadose zone soil microbial communities from Angelo Coast Range Reserve, California, USA - Mad1_40_16 metaG | ecosystem: Environmental > Terrestrial > Soil > Vadose zone | place: USA... | reverse complement strand
CGGTCAACGTCAAAGGCGTAATAACCCCCGAACAATTCGAGGAGTTGTGTCGCGCTAATCGTGATCTACGGCTTGAACTCACCTCAACCGGAGAACTAATAGTCATGCCTCCGACTGGCTCAAGGACCGGTATTAGGAATGCTCACCTCACCTATCAACTTTTTGCTTGGGCTGAAAAAGACCGCAGCGGCGTCACCTTCGATTCTTCTTCCGGCTTTACGCTTCCCAACAACGCCAAGCGTTCTCCCGATGCGGCTTGGATAAAACGTGAAAGATGGGACGCCTTGACCCAAGACGAGCAGGAAGGGTTTGCTCCGCTCTGTCCGGATTTCGTTGTGGAAATACGTTCTCGTTCGGACAATTTACCGCGTCTCCAGAACAAGATGCGGGAATACATCTCAAATGGCGCTTTGATGGCGTGGTTGATAGATCCGCTCACACACCATGTCTATATCTATAAACCACACGAAGACATGGTGGTATTGGAAAATCCGGAAGTGGTTTCCGGAAATGCCGTGCTGCCCGGCTTCGAGCTAAAGACGTCTGATCTGTGGTGAGCCAAGAAACAATTGATCTGTGGCGAACTAAGAAGCAATTTCTTCTTAGGGAACTGGTATCTAGGCCACGGCTTTGCCGCCCGATGTGAGGTGGTGGCTATGCCCCACCGGTCAGTCGCTAGAACCGCTTGGGCTCTGCCCCTAGTTCGGGCTGTGCCCTCGAGTTAGGGGCTCGGTCAACTTGAGCAGACATTTTCCGATCAACCAGCAATCCTTTTAACCAGGCTTTGGTTGTTGAAGCCACATCAATGTTAGGGCACAGCCCGAACCAGGGGCAGAGCCCAAGCGGTTCTAGCGACTGACCGGCGGGGCATAGCCGCCGCCTCACATCTGGCGGCAAAGCCGAGTACTCGGTTGAGTCCTATTTCTAATGAGGCAGGACAGCGTTTGACGACGAATCCCTGCCTTGTTTCGCGTCCCTCACTGTGAAACTGAACCACTACCCCCGCGAAACCCCCGCGAGCACTCGCTTGACACCTTCTGGTACTGATGTTTCAATACGATTTGACAGTAATGTGGTGAGTTACAGCGACTTGCGGCCACGTAAAACAAACCGCTAAACAGCTCGGCAAATCTTGTTTTAGAGCAGTTCAAGAGGCTCCGCGTTGTTAAGCGTGGGGCCCTCGTCATTTTCGATTGCCAATTTCCGATTTCCGATTGGACGCGAGCGGAATTGGGCAATATCAAACGTGCACCGCAAGAGAAGAAATCGGTAACAAGTAATTCTCAATGGCTAACTTCCTCGACACCCTAAAAGAGCGAATCATCGTCTTTGATGGCGCGATGGGCACGAATCTGCAGGTTCAGAACCTAACGCTTGATGACTTCGGTGGCCTGATATTTGAAGGCTGCAACGAGAATCTGCTGGTCACCAGACCAGATGCCGTCGAGAAAGTGCACGCGGGATTTCTCGAAGTTGGCTGCGACGTCATCGAGACCAATTCATTCAACGGCACGCCAGTCGATTTTAGTGAGTATGGCATCGGGGACCAGGCTTATGACATGAATGTCAGGGCAGCAAGCCTCGCCAGGAGAATCGCAGCAGACTTTACAACGAAAGAAAAGCCCCGTTGGGTTGCCGGCTCGATGGGACCCGGTCGAAAACTGCCCACCCTCGGTCATATCACTTTCTCAGATCTCAAAGCCGCTTATCGCGAGCAGGTTCGCGGTTTGATCGACGGCGGTGTCGACTTGCTGATCGTCGAGACCTGCCAGGATGTGCTGCAAACGAAGGCCGCCCTCGCAGCAATCTTTTCTCATTTTGAGGAGACTCGTAAACGCGTGCCTGTCATCGCGCAGGTAACCATCGAAGTCTTCGGCACGATGCTCAACGGTACTGAGATTAGCGCGGCACTAACCGCTTTGGCTCCGTTTCCAATTGACGTAATCGGCATGAACTGCGGCACGGGCCCGCGTCACATGACGGAGAGTATTCGCTACCTTTGCGAAAACGCGCCGCTACCCGTTTCAGTCTTACCCAACGCAGGTTTGCCGTCAGTTGTGGAAGGCAAGATGCACTACGACGAGACGCCCGAGACGTTTACAAAACAGCTGATTCATTTTGCAGACGACTTTGGTGTCAACATCGTAGGTGGCTGCTGTGGCACTACGCCGGCGCATTTGAAGCTGGTGGTTGAGGCTATGCAGCGAATCACGCCCAAGGTGCGTGAGGCCAAGCTGGTTCCGGCCGCGTCCTCTATCTATTTCCAGCAGCCGTATGTGCAGGATGCATCATTCTTGATTGTTGGAGAACGAGTAAATGCCAGCGGCTCAAAGAAAATGCGCGATCTGCTCAATGTAGAGGATTGGGACGGACTGGTCTCGTTGGCAAAGGACCAGGAGCGCGAAGGGGCACATATCCTGGACTTTAACGTCGATTTTGTTGGTCGCGACGCCGAGCTCGATATGCACGCGCTTGCCTCGCGTCTTGTGACAAACATCAAGCTTCCCTTGATGTTCGATTCAACGGAATGGCAGAAGATGGAGGCCGGACTCCAACACGCGGGCGGGAAGTGCATTCTCAATTCGACTAATTACGAAGACGGCGAGCCGCGATTCGCGAAAGTGGTTGAGTTGGCGAAGCGCTATGGCGCCAGTCTGGTAATCGGAACGATAGATGAAGAGGGCATGGCGCGGACTGCTGAGGGAAAATTTCGAATTGCTAAACGGGCATACGAGCAAGCAACGAAGGAATTGGGTCTCGCGGCGTCCGATATTTTCTTTGATCCGCTGGCCCTCCCGATTTCCACGGGCATCGAAGAAGACCGACGTAACGCGGCCGAGACGATTGAGGGAATCCGTCGAATCAAACGGGAGTTGCCTGGCTGCTTCACAATCCTTGGTGTTTCGAACATATCGTTCGGTCTGAATCCGGCATCTCGTGTCGTGCTCAACTCAGTCTTTCTGCACGACGCTGTCGAGGCTGGCCTGGACGCAGCGATCGTCAACGCCAGCAAGATCGAGCCGCTCAATCGCATTGGCGAACAGGAACTAAAGGTCGCCCGCGAATTGATCTATGACCAGCGCAGGTTTGAAGGCGACGTCTGCACCTACGATCCGCTAACCGAATTCACAAAACTCTTCGAAGGGGTCAAGGCAAAGAGCAGCGAGAAGGCTTCGAAAGGCGAGACTGTCGAAGAACGTCTGAAAAACCACATCATCGATGGCGAGAAAATTGGCCTCGAAGACGAACTCCGCACGGCACTGGAAAAGTATTCAGCGCTCGATATCATCAATACCATCTTGCTCGAAGGCATGAGGGTGGTCGGTGATCTGTTCGGCAGTGGTCAAATGCAGTTGCCGTTCGTCTTGCAATCAGCGGAGGCGATGAAAGCTGCGGTACGTTTCCTCGAGCCCTTCATGGAGAAAAAGGGCGGGGCGACTGCCAAGGGCACCATGGTGCTGGCGACCGTCAAGGGTGACGTCCATGACATCGGGAAAAATCTCGTCGATATCATCCTGACAAACAATGGCTACAAGGTCTTCAACCTGGGCATCAAGCAGACAATCGATAGCATTCTGCAGGCATATGAAGAGCATGGCGCCGATGCTATTGGCATGAGTGGTCTATTAGTGAAGTCGACCTTGATCATGAAAGAGAATCTGGAGCTAATGAATGAGCGCGGCATCAAAGTTCCGGTTGTGCTCGGAGGCGCTGCGCTGACCCGTCGTTATGTAGAAGATGATCTAAAGTCGCTCTATAGCGGCCAACTTTACTACGCCCGCGACGCGTTCGCGGGACTCCATACGATGGATAAGTTGGTAAGCGGCAATGGAGCTCCGGTCACAGAGATAAAGACACCGGAAGATGGGGAGAAGATAGACGCAAGCGAGGATATCGAGGACCTCGTTGGAGAAGAAGCGAAACTGGGAATTCGCAAGGCGGCGAAACCTCGCGGCGCTTTGAAGACTGTCGGTGACACAACGCATACGACTCGTTCTCGGGTGAGAGAAGATGCGGCTATCCCCCCGCTCCCGTTTTACGGCTCGCGCGTTATTGACAACATCTCTCTGGACGAGGTCTTCGCCTTCATTAACGAAACCGCTTTGTTCAAGGGGCAATGGCAGTTCAAGCAGGGTAGGAAACCTGTGGAGGAATACCAGGCACTTGTACGCGATAAAGTGCGACCCATCTACGACGAGCTGAAAGAACGATGTAAGCGGGAAAACCTGCTCACTCCTAAAGTGGTCTACGGTTATTTCCCCTGCCAGTCTGAAGGCAACGATCTTATCGTTTACGACGAAGGAAATATCGAACGAGTTCGTTTCACATTTCCGCGCCAGCCCGGAGGAAAGCATTTATGTCTGGCCGATTTCTTTGCCTCACGAGAATCGGGACGCATGGACGTCGCAGCCTTTCATCTTGTTACGGTTGGACATCGTGCGAGCGAGTACGCGCAAGCGTTGTTTAAGTCAGACAACTATGCCGACTATCTTTACTTCCATGGCTTGAGCGTCGAAAGCGCCGAAGCGCTCGCTGAGTTGTGGCACAAGCGCATACGTGAAGAGCTTAGTATTGCGGCAGGCGACGCGAAGGAATTGTCGAAGTTGTTTCATCAGAATTACCAGGGCTCGCGTTACAGCTTTGGATATCCAGCATGTCCTGATCTGGAAGATCAGGAAAAGTTATTTGCGTTGCTGGACCCGTCGCGCATCGGTGTAGCCCTGACTGAAGAGTTTCAGCTCGAACCCGAACAATCGACTTCGGCGATTATCGTTCACCATCCGGAGGCGAAATACTTTACCATCGATTGATCTTGGTGCCTTGGTCACTGACCCTTGCAACGAGGAGCTGGAATTGAGAACAGCCGAGTCACAAATGAAGTCGGTCACGACCAGCGAATCGTCAATCAGTAGCGCTCAAGTCCAGGAGAGCGACAATCAAAGACCGAAAGCCAAAGAGCAAAGACAGGAAAGCGGCAATCAGCTTCTTAATCCGACTACGGAAGAACTAGCAGTGTTATCCGGATTCGAACGTCTGGCATTTCGTCTTGTCAGGCGGATGAATCAAGGTGGCTGGAAGAGATTTTGGACCTGGTGTCAGAAGGCGTTCGGCGCAGGATGGATTCACCTTTCGACCTACAACATTATGAACGTCTATGGCCTCGAGAATATCGAGGCCGCATCGCATGAACGACCAATCTTGCTGGTCGCAAACCACCGTTCATTCTTCGATATGTTTGCTGTTTCGACCGTGCTTTTTCGCCAAACAACCTGGCGCAAACAGCTCTTCTTTCCAGTGCGCGGCCGGTTCTTCTATCAATCACCGCTGGGTCTGTTTGTAAATCTCATAATGGGTTGGTGGTCGATGTATCCACCCTTTTTTGCGGCAGGAGATCACCCAGTTCCAGAGAAACGCGACTTCGATAGGTATTCATTTCGCGTCTTAACGGAGCTTTGCCGTGGGGGTCGTGGCAATGTGATTGGCTTTCATCCGGAAGGCACACGTAACAAGAGTGATGACCCTTACTCGTTTTTGAGGGCCCAACCTGGCGTTGGTAAGCTGATCAAAGCCGCAAACCCGCAGGTTATCCCGGTGTTCATTGCCGGTTTGTGCAATAGTTTGCCCCGGCAAGTTGCCCGCAATTGGAATCGGGAAGAAGTGATTCGGATTCATTTCGGTGTGCCGCTTGATTTATCGGAGCAGCTAATGAAGTCCGATCGTTTACGGACATACAAAGAGATAGCGGATATTGTGATGAGTAAGATTGCTGAATTAGGAGAAAACGATCGAAATCGGATGGATCGATGATAAGAGTGGTATGCGATGAGGGTTCAGGGCTTTGAGTTTTGTACTTTGAACTTTGAACTTTGTGCTTGGTACTTTGCTCTAAGCTCACCTTGATTTGTTTTCGGAAAGCACAAAAGTCCAAAATCACCAGATCACAGATCGCAAATCGAAAATTTAGTGACCCTTCCCCTGATCATCGTCAATCCAGAATCCGCCGGCGGCGCCACACGCAAGAGCTGGCCAAAAATCGCGTCCGACTTGCGCACATACTTTGGCGCTTTCAGAATGATTTTTACTGAAGGGCCCGGCGCCGGAGTTTCGTTAGCTGCCGAGGCGGCCCGCAAGGGAGCAAAACTGATCGTAGCTTGCGGCGGTGATGGGACCATCTCAGAAGTAGCCAATGGCATCCTGATTTCCGGCAGAGACGTAGAGTTGGGTATCTTGCCGAGCGGCACTGGTGGAGATTTCAGGAGAACGCTTGGTATTCCTTCGCAAGCGCGTAAAGCCGCCACCGTTCTTCGCTCGGGTCGTACGCGCCGGATCGATGTCGGACGCGTGACCTTCATAGACAACAGTGGTGCGGAAGCCGTGCGTTACTTTTTGGGCGTAGCCTCGTTCGGCATGAGTACGGCGGTGATTGAACGAGTGAAGGAAGGGAAACCCAATTGGCTGCCGGAGAGCGCGCCGGACTGGTTCAGCGGCCGCATTTCGTTTGGCGCATCAATGTTGCAAACTGCAATGCGCTCCCCAGCGACCAGAGTGGTTGTCCAGCTTGACGACTCGAGCGAGCGTCATCTTGCCGTTGCGAATCTTTGTATTGCAAACGCACGTTATTTTGGCGGAGGCATGAAGATAGCTCCCGATGCCAAGTTAACAGACGGAAAATTTGATGTTGTTAGTGTTGGCGACCTTGGTGCTCTCAAGATCTTTGCGAGCGCGCCACGTATTTACCTGGGCTCTCACATGTCCATGCCGGAGGTCAGCCATGCGCTGGCGAAGAAAGTTGTCGTCAGGGCTGCTGACAACAGTATCGAGGTTAAGCTGGAGGTCGATGGCGAATTGCCGGGTCGCTTACCCGCGACGTTTCAAATCATTCCTGAAGTACTACGAGTGCGCTGCGATACTTGAAATGGAAGCCCGAACGGTACTAAGGAAGATTTTCTATGTATGAACGAAGACACCAGCGTCTAGCCCCGCTGGGAGTTTTTATTCGACGAATGGTGTCTTCGTTGGGCATCGCGCTGGGGATGATCGCAGTGGCCATTTCCATTGGTATTTCCGGTTACCACTGGATTGCCGGGTTCAATTGGATCGACTCTTTATTGGAATCATCAATGATTCTTGCCGGTATGGGGCCTGTAAACTCGCTTACGACGGACGGTGCAAAGCTATTTGCTTCGCTCTATGCTCTCTTTAGCGGCTTAGTCTTCATAGGGATAATGGGCGTTGTACTTACACCAGCGGCCCATCGCTTGTTACACAAGTTTCACCTGGAAAGTAATGGGGTCGGCGATGGTTCAGCGCCAGAACACCAACGCAAGACCAAATAGCCCTTACAACTCAGTACGGCAAACTCGTTCCGAACCACCTTTTGTTGAAAACCCCGTGTGATTTTGCTTTTCCTGCCTCGACAAAACTCCTATGATGAGGACAGATCATTATGGATGAGCGAAGATCAAAACCGCGTTTGAGTGTTAGTCTGGATGCAGTCTGGGATGACGAAGCGCAGAAGCATCCAGCTCGGGTTACCGATCTTTCTGAGGGCGGCTGTTATCTTGATACGGTAGGCGAAGTAATGACCGGCGAAATGGTTGCCTTTCGTGTACTACTCCCCGATGGCGACTGGCTTTATCTGGAAGGTGAGGTGAGGCACCACAAGCATGGGTTTGGATTCGGCGTACAGTTTTTTGAGCTGATCGAAGAACAGCAAGAGAAACTGCAGTGGCTGCTGCGGATTTGCAGGGAAGCTGGTCCGGATGCCGCGGTTATTTCCGCCGACCTGGTAGAGGAGTGAGAACATGGGTTTGAAATTGGCTGAATCAATCAGCTAGTTTTGGCTTCTATGGGTGGACGCCCGTGGCGCCGGGCTGGAAAATCATTTACGCGTGAATAATCAACCCCTTGTCTTCGCTACCAAATCGCATGTACCCTTTTTGTGCTTGCTCGTTTATGGTCCACAAAGGTATGGCCTTCCTCCTGGAATATTCCTCACAGCATAAGTTAGATTTTAATGCCGCAAAGCATCGATAGAAACTAACTAATAATGGCTATTCACGGCACTCTCAAAACGATGAGTTTGACGGACCTCCTGCAGTTTCTGGCGGCAGGGAGGAAAACCGGTACGCTGAAGTTTGATCGCGAAAAAATAACTAAGCAGATTTTCTTTCAGAACGGCCTCATCGTTGGTTCGAAATCAAATGATCCGAAGGAGTACCTGGGGCAACTGCTGCTGCATTACGGCAAGCTCGATGAGGTTCAGCTGCAGATCGCGCGCGAAATTCAGAGAAAGTCGGGCGGCAAACTGGGAGAGGTCGTCGTAGCGCAAGGGTTCATCAGTGACGCTGACGTGCTGGAGGTCTTGAAGACCCAGACGTTGGATGCAATCTACGATCTCTTCATGTGGGAGGAAGGGCATTTTGAGTTTTACGATGACGAGCATTTGCCGGACGATTTGACTCGTATAGAGGTTGAACCAACTACCGTCATCATGGAAGGAATTTACCGCATCGATGAGTTGGCTCGTTATCGCACGCTCGTTCCTTCAGATAGATCGATACTGGAGCTGGGCGCGGGTTGGACGTCTTCTCTCAGTCTTGGCAAGGAATTACGTTTGATTCTCTATTTTGTTGAAAAGCGAATGTCAGTCGCGGAGATTTGCTACAACATGCATGCTTCCGCTTTTCATGTCTATGGACAGCTCTACGATCTGATCAATAAAGGTTTTGCTCGTGTGGCCGGAGAGATAGCGGAAAGTTCGGTAGTGCCTGCCGTAGAGATGGAGGATCTTCCGGAGACCGTGCCGGAGCTGCTCTTTACTGCGCGCCGCGATCTCGATGACAACAATCCTGAAGGAGCGCTTTTGCTTATCCAAAGAGTCTTGCAGGAGGACCCGAAGAATCTTGAAGGTCAGAACTTGTTACGCACAGCGGAAGAGAAGCTAATCAAACTCTTGTTTGAGACCGAACTACCACCTCATGCAGTACCCCAGTTGCTTGTCACTCCAGATGACTTGAATGCTCAACAGCTAGGACCGCAAGAAGGCTTTGTTCTTTCGCGAATTAATGGCGAATGGGATATCGAATCAATCCTCTCCATCTGCCCTTTCCGCGACGCTGACTGTCTGCGCATGATCAAGAAACTCCTGGAGCGGGGAATAATTGGTTTGTAGCCGCTGTGTGCCGACCACTTGAGTGGTATTTGCCAATTTCCTCAAACCGCACGAGTATCCAACCGCCATAACCTTGAAAATCCTGGCCAATATGTAATATTGTCTTGCTACCTCGCAAGACTTACCGGTTGGTCCTCTGAACTTGTGCGCTGAGCCGCGTTCCTTTTGTGCCAACCCTGACTCTTGAACTCAATTGAGAGCTCAATGCTCGAGGAGACATCATGGCCGGTATCTTCGGTTCGACTGTCCTGGATGTTGCCATCGGTTTGGTCTTTGTCTACTTGTTGCTGGCCATCTTGTGCACATCAGCGAATGAATTGTTAGCAGGATTAACCAAGTCGCGCGCCTCTTTCCTCAAGAAGGGCATCACGCAGTTGCTCGACAATCAACCAATCGGCGCAGCCAAAGACCAGACCAACGCTTTCCTTGAGGAGTTCTACAGGCACCCGCTGATAACGGGAATGATGCAAGGCAATAAACATCCAGCATATTTGCCTTCTCGAACTTTTGCCACAGTGATTACGGATAACCTGGCAAAGAACAGGTTGGGTCGACTCAACATTGAGGAGTTGGAAGCAGGGATCATGGGAATGCCCGACGGCGACGTCAAGCAGGCACTCGTTGCTCTGGTGCACACATCCGGAGACGACCTCGACAGCGCGCTGACGGCGATCGAAGGATGGTTTGAAGATGCGATGGACCGAGTTACCGGTTGGTACAAACGAAGGACGCAGATCTGGACATTGATCATGGCCATTCTGGTCACTGTGTTGGCAAATGCCGACACGGTGCATATTGCTCGTCACCTCTGGCGCGATCCTGTGCTGCGTAGCGCAGTTGTTGAAGCAGCCAAAACCCGTGCACAAAAACCTCGCCCGTCGGTTACCGTTGAATATCCGGATCCTGACGATCCAACGAACCCGACGATTACCTCAAACGAAGGCAGCACTGTAGCCCCTGAGGAGAGCGCATTGTTGGGTCAGATGATGGGCTGGCAGGGAAGCCTGACCGACAACACTGCTCGTGATTGGTTTGAACGGATTCTTGGCTGGCTTATCACGATTCTCGCTCTTTGTCTGGGAGCGCCATTCTGGTTCGATGTCCTGAACAAGTTTATAAACATCCGGTCAGCAGGAAAATCGCCGGGTGAAGCCGCCAAGAGGCCTGAGAAAAAGAAGCTTGCGCCAGCGGACAAATCCGCATAGAGGAGTGACTATGAAGCGCTTGATTCAAGTGACCACTGCTTTACTGATAGGCGCTCTCTTAAGTGCAGCGACCGTCTGCAATGGAGAAGTCGTTCTTACTCTTGCGCTCAACAAATCGTTTGTGAAGAACGTCAGAAACAAGGCGACGATTACCACAAATCTTACCGTTGATGCACATCCGAAAGATCCTCATCAGATAAAAGACGACGGTGACGACGGCGACATCCATATGGCCGGTCGCGATAGTCTGATACAACTTCCTCTCGTCGCTGAGATTCTGAACGCGCGACGCGAGCCGACCGCGACTCAACTGTTGAAGACTGTAGGCATCCAGCCTGTCAGCGTATCGGGTGCGTGGAGAATCTGGTTTGAGCATCTCGGCTCGGTGGATCAGATTCAGGGTACCCCGGCTCCAACTCCCTACCCGAAAGGGTCGAATCCCGATCATCTGTTTGAGATTCATCCCATTACGAGTTTTGCTGGAATCGATGTACTGGATTCTTTTGTCGAGATTCCCGGCTATCAAGCATATTCTGCCAGCAAAGCATTTCCTTACTATGACGATACGGATGTCACGATTCAGGCGAGTGATACCGCCATCATGATCGCAGGTGGTGAGCGCAAATATAACTACGCAGACTTTGTGATCGAACTTGCAGGTAAGCCGAAAGATGTTGGTGACGGTTTTATAGTATTGGGCAACGTTTATGAAGCGACAGGCAATCTTGAGAATCCGGCTTCGCCAATAGCTCATCGCATGGTGTTTGTTAAAGGAACTCCGCCTGCCGCGAAGTTGCTCACGATGTCTAAGGGCGAGACAGTGCATGTGTTGGGGATTCCGAGGGTTAATCTCACTGAAATTTTTTTGATTGCCAGCAAGCACGGCACTACTCCAGTATCCATGAAGCTACCTTATGAGATGATCATCGCTGCGGTGTTGCCGTGAAGTGAGGCCTCGGTGGCGGGACCTCGAAACGCTTAACTTGGATAGAGTTTTTTAACCATGTCAGAAAACAACAAAGCATTATTGAAACGTTGGTTTGAAGAAGTGTGGAACAAAGGGCGTGCGGACGCAGTCGAAGAGATGTTTGCTGCCGATGGCATAGCTCACGGTTTGTCAGACGACGCAGGGAATCCCTTGCGTGGTCCGGAAGGGTTCAAGGAATTTCACGCCAAATTTCGCTCAGCCTTTCCGGATATGGTGGTTACTATCGAAGACATGGTCGCCGAAGGTGACAAGGTTGCGGCACGTTGTAGCGTGCGTGGCAGGCACACTGGAGACAGTCTGGGGTTCGCAGCGACTTACGCACCTGTAGAGTTTTCGGGTATCACGATCATACGAGTCAAAGACGGCCAGATCGTCGAAGCGTGGAACAACTTCGACTTCATGAAGATGAATCAGCAATTGGGTGTTTTGTGAGCAACGATAGCGTGACGTGAAAGCGCGTCTCCCTTACAAAGAATGAACACCGTCAGTATCGGTCTCAAAGCAAGAACGGGAAAAGCCATTGTGGTTGTGCTCGGTGGGCAATCCGCATCGCCGCAAGTAGTCACCAGGACGGAGCTCATCGTTACGGATCCTGGCACGCCAGCCACGAGCCAGCCCTATCATGAGGTGATGGATTTGCCCTGGAACGAGGCAGCAGAAGCCGTAAAGCCGTTCACGGCAGCGATCGAGAAGGTGGCCGCAACGGCGCTCTCACAACTGGTGAGAAATCTTAGAGCAGAAGGATTAAAGGTCTTGATGGTCGGCATCGCAGGCAGCGCGGATCGTGCTCTCGATAGAATCGGTAATCCGCACATCCGCGCACACGCGGCTGAAGGAGTATTATTTCGCCAGGTATTGGAGTCAGCGGCAAAGGCGAACCGGTTGCACCAGCGTACTTTTGCTGAAAAAGGTATTGAGGAACTGGCAGCCCTGGAGCTTGGCATTACGGTGGCCAAACTAAAACAGGGTCTCAGCGGGCTAGGTCGCTCTGCCGGGCCGCCCTGGCGAAGTGAACAACGTATCGCGTCGATCGCGGCCTGGTTAACTCTACCGGGCACCTAGAAAGTTCACGCCGCTGATATTGCTCGAAAGAAGCAACGTCTCGAGTTTAGGTCCCCACACAAACTTCTGTTTGAACTAAAATAGTGACAATGCTGAAAACTCTTTTGAGGTCTCCACACATGTCCAAACTTCGCGTAATTGCAATTGTGTCGACTATCTTTGCGTCCACGATTGCACAAAATGGAATGCATATGAGTTCTCGTAACGCTCTGCCGCCTGGTTACTGGCCTCTGGAGAAGAGCCAGCCGATTATTGACAAGACTCAGACGATTCGCCTGGCGCCTGAGTTATCTCAGCTCACTGCAAGTGAGCGTAATGCGGTTGCGAGGCTGATTGAGGTGGGAAAGATCTTTCAGCAGCTTTATGAAGAGCAACGACATTTCCAGGCGCTGGCGGCATATCGCGAGCTCTTGCGAGTCGATAAGCAGACAGCAGCATCACCCGCAACTCAGAATCTACTTACTCTGTATCGTTTGAATCAGGGCCCGATCGCAACCACACTGGAGAATAAGAGGGAACCGTTTCTACCTGTCGAGCCAATTGTTCCGGGGAAGAACGTGTACCCGTGGGGAGTGACGCAAAAAGATTTAGACGCCTTTCTCTCGGTTCATCCGGAGAAACGTCAGGAGATTTTCGATCAAAGGACTGTGGTACGAGTTGTATCAACGGCTAATGTGCAGCGCGACCTGGCCGTAGTGCGAAAATATCCCGCGTTGGATACGTTGCACCCGAAACTCAAAACAGAGCTTGAGCACCTTTCCCAGAATTCTCACCATAATGAGACAGGCACCAGCCCACAGCAACCCACGAAGACCAAAGCTCCAAGTCCAAAAACCGGCGGTGAAAGCTTCTACGCTGTGCCCTATGCCATTGCCTATGCAGATCAGCTTATGCGTGCCTACGGACTGTTGAACCAATCCGCCGATGAGTTGCAAAAGGACGACGAGGAGTTTGCGAGGTATCTGCGCAACCGGGCTCGGGATCTATTGTCGAACGATTACGAATCAGGCGATGCCAGTTGGGTTACTGGACACTTCAAGAATATTAACGCCCAGATAGGTTCGTATGAAACCTACGACGATGAACTCTATGGCGTGAAAACGTTTTTTGCTTTTAGCCTGTTGCTAACACGGCAACAGGAAACAACAGCGCTGCGTCAGGCAATGAAAGGCCTTCAGGCACTCGAAGACTCCCTGCCTTACGAGCATCACAAAAAAATTCGTGAAGACATACCGGTCGGTGTTTACGATGTTGTTGCTGATTTCGGTCAGGCCCGGGGAGGTAATACCGCTACTATCCTGCCGAACGAGAGTTATCTGGCTCGTCGTTACGGCCGCACGATCCTGTTGCGCGCGAACATCATGCGCGAACCAAACATCTTTGAAAGTACGTCACACACCTTTGCAGCCGCGGTGGGTACGGAGCAGGCAAACGGTCTTACCAACGAGGGAAACTTTTATCGAACGCTTTGGCACGAGGTGGGGCACTATCTCGGCGTGGACCGCACCAAAGACGCTCGCGACCTCGACGAAGCTTTGCAAGACGATTCGAACACGTTGGAAGAAATGAAGGCAGACCTGGTTTCGTTGTTTGTTGCTGAGGCACTGCGCAAACAGGGGTACTACACGGATGCGCAATTGCGGAGCGTTTATGCGGGTGGAATCTTGCGAGTGCTGCAAAACAATAAGCCGCGTCGCGATCAGCCATACAATACGATGCAACTAATGCAATGGAACTTCTTCCTGGAGAACGGACTCTTGAGTTTCGATCCAGCTAGCAAGACATTGCGAATCCACTATGACAGGTATCACGACGTTGTGGGTGAGATGTTGGCAAAAACTTTAGCAGTCCAGTATCAGGGAGACAAGGCCGCGGCTGATCGGTTTATCGAGCAATATACGACATGGGACGACAATCTCCACGGCGTGATCGCAAAGCATATTCGCGATCAGCAACGTTATCGTTTTCGGCTATTCAAGTACGCAGCGCTGGGAGAATAGCATTAAATGAAAAATGATAAATGATTCCGTCTACTTCCCAAAGGCGTTCCCGCCGAGAAAGTTCTCACGCAAATAGACAACCGTGTCGTGCAGGGTCTCACCTGGATCTCGCGGTTTGAAGCCGAGCTCACGTGAGGCCTTGGAGCAGTTGAGATACCAGAAGTATTGTGCCATCTCAATTGCTCCTGGTTCGACGGGAGACGCAAAGTCCCATTGCCTGAAAAGGGAATCGATTAGCTGCGCGCCGGTCACGGCGATCTGGGAAGGAAGAGCAAAGCGCGGGCCAGACACCTTCGTCAGTCGTTCGAGCCGGCCGAAGAATTTTGTAAAGGTCCAATTTGCAGCTCCCATTAAGTAGCGCTCGCCATGCCGGCCTTTTTTCATCGCTATGCGAAAACTCTTCGCGGCGTCGCGTGCGTCAACGAAGCTCACGCCGCCTGTAGGTACAGCTCCGATCTTGCGGGCCATGAAATCGAGAACAACCTTGGTCGAGCTAAGGCGATCGTCGCCTGGTCCAAGCAGCAGGCTTGGATTCATGATAACAAGGCGAAGACCCTTACCACTGAAACGCTCGAGCGCTGCCATTTCCTGGTAGGCCTTGCTGGCGTAGTAAGGCCAGCGTGAAATAATTTCGAGCGGTTGTGGATACGTCTCATCAGGAACTACGTCTCCATCCTTGGTTACCGCTATGGTGCCACTGGTTGATGCCAGAACTATAGTCTTCACACCCGCAGCCTTTGCTGCATCGCAAAGCAGGCGGGTGCCTTCAACGTGAATCTGATACATCTCGCGAGAGTCTCTTTGTTCGCGTGAAACCTTTCCTGCTAAATGATAGATGTCGTTGATCCCTTCGACGGCTCGCTTTGCATCCTCCTGATTGGTAATAGAGCCTTCGAAGGTTTCGACCCCCAGGTCGACGAGCCAATCGGGAATGGAAGTGGCCATAACTCGAATGTCTTTGGTGCCTTCCTCAATTAACTGGCGCACTAGATGGGAGCCGAGAAAGCCCGTACCACCGGTAATGAGCGTTGCGGCACGCGGTCTTTTCTCTATCGCCGCGCGCCGCTTTGTTCCGGTTGTAACCGGCGTCATACGGGCGGTGCGTTTGCCGGTGGCTTTAGAAGGCATGGGACAAGACGAGTTTCAGAGTTGAGCAGTTTGAGTCTGGTAGACGCTACTGAGCCATTGACACACTAGCTTCATCAGTCATCTGTGCGCGCCGTTCGGCCTTCCACTGCTTACGGACGCCCTTCGCGTCAAATGCGTGGCGCGTACGATCTCGCAGGTTCTCTACTTCGTGCCTCAAGAGTGCCGCGATAAGTCGATAGGCCTCGGTGCGAGCCATCCCCTTCGTAAGCTCGTCCAGTTCTTCGAAAGACAATAAGCGGCCGATGCGCGCTCCCACGTCGCGGCTCTTGATTATCGTGGTGCCCTTCGGCATCGCCGCGTGAGTTCCATGAAGATAGACGGGGAGAATTCCGACCCGCGAGTGCAAAGCAAGATAACCAACCACAGGTTTGAAATCGGCCATTGTGCCGGTTAGCGAGCGCGTGCCTTCAGGAAAGATGAGCGCATTGTAGCCGCGGTCGAGGAAAGAACGCGCGTGTCGTAGAGACTGCCGCAGTGAACCAGTACGCTCTATCGGCACGAGGTTAGTAAAGTTTTCCATCACGGTGCGTTTGTACTTAGTGTCGAAGAAATAGTCGGCCGCCGCCAATACCACGAGATCTTTGCCAGACTCTCCCAGCGCCATCTTGGTAAGTCCCATGTCAAGGTGGGAGCAATGATTCGCTGCAACGATGAAGTTAGTGTGAGGCGGAATGTTCGACTGACCCTCGTAATGTGTGCGCAAAAACTGGTCGTAGAAAAGCCGCTGCAGCATGTCGCCCGCTTTGTTGCCTGCCGTCCTGACAAACGAGGGAATCTGGATCTCGTCGTCTTCCTTCCGGCGCTCTTCGGACCTCGCATCCAATTTGATCGAAGAACCAGGTCGCCGGCTAACTACGCTGATTAGCTCGCGTACGTCCTGGACTTCGTTAAACCGCTCGGGCGCTGAAATTGAACCGCCGGCATT
>Ga0137359_10001944_pt1 | contig 16521 bp, 17 predicted proteins | sample Mad1_40_16metaG_FD_108281 | JGI IMG/M metagenome (GOLD analysis project Ga0137359, IMG submission 108281) | Vadose zone soil microbial communities from Angelo Coast Range Reserve, California, USA - Mad1_40_16 metaG | ecosystem: Environmental > Terrestrial > Soil > Vadose zone | place: USA... | reverse complement strand
CGCGACGGCGGTCGCGCCGACGGTGCCGGCGCGCAGCCAGCCGAGGTAGATGGCGAGCTGCGCCGCGAGCGGCCCCGGGGCGAGCTGCGCGAGCGCCAACCCCTCCATGTAGTCCTGCTTCGAGACCCAGCCGCGGCGCTCGACGAGGTCGCGCTGCATGTAGCCGATGAGCGCGATCGGGCCGCCGAAGCCGAAGGTGCCGAGACGTAGGAAGTAGAGGAGGAGCGCGTTCAGCGAGTACGGCTCGCGGCTGTCGTCGCGGACGCCGACGGACGCCGGGACATCATCGGGCGTCGGCGCGGCGGACGTGCTCATGGTTTCTTCCTCTTGAAGTACTCGTACAGACCGTCGAAGACCGTCGCGCCACGCGCGAGCCGCGCCTCGTCGTCGTCGGTCGCCATGGCGATGCCGACGATCAAGCGGTCGACACCCGCGGTCTCGGCGCGATCGAACTTCGCGTCCTTGAGATCGATGTCGTGGACGATCTCGGCGATCGGCAGCAGCGCGCGGTCGTCGAGCCCGAGGCGCGCGATCAGTACCTCGAACGTGCACGCCTCGCCTTCGTGCGTGAAGTCGGCCTCGAACATGTCGAAGCGGATCTCCTTCGCCGCCGGCACGTACCCCTTCGCGGCGACGAACTTGAAGCGCGCGCGCGGATCGACGAACCGGCGGATCAGCCACGCGCTCGCGATGCGGTCGACGTGAATTCCCTTGCGCGTCACCCAGACGCGGCGCCGCAGCTCGCCGAGGCTCTCCGGTCGCGCCGTGACCCGCGCCGCCGCCGCGGGTCGCAGCCGCGCCTCGAGCGCGCGCACGCGTCCTTCCGACGCCTCACGCCCGGGCGCGCCGAAGAAGTCGATGGCCGCGACGTCGGTGAGCCGTCGTCGCAAGCGTGCGACCTCGGTCTCGAGCCGCGTCCGGCGCGCCGCCGCGATACCTCCGCGCGGCAAGCGGGCGCCGAGCGTGCGCGCGTCCGCGGCGATCGCCGCGTAGTCGGCCTGGCGTGCGCCGTGAAACGCGCGCCGCACCTCGGCGTCGTCGAGGCCTTCGACGAGCCGCGCCTCGCAGAGCGTCGCCTCGCCACCGTCCTTGACGATCTCGCGCAGCACCCAGCCGAAGTCCTCGCGCGCCTCGTCGCTGCTCGGCAGCACGTAGACGGAGTTCTTGATCGCGACCGCGCCGAGCGCCTGCAGTCGCCGCCACACCTTGACGCGCAGGTACGCCGGTTTCGGCGGGATCTGGTGGATCAGCAGCAGCCAGGAGCGGTCGTCAGCGCTCACGACCGGACGATAACAGATGAACCATTACAGTAACAACTGTATCAGCCAAGAATGCACCGCGTCCGAAATCGCACGCCGCTACTCGTCGTCCTGGTTGAAGTAGCGACGCCGCCAGCGCTCGTCGCGCGCCTCGGGCGGCGGCCGCCGACGCTCGCGTTCACGGTCGAACATCCGGAACGCGTGCCGCATCCAATCGCCGAGAGCGCGGATCGGCTCCTCGAAGGGCTGCTCGATCTCGTGCGACCAAGGCAGCAACCCCGGACGCGCGACGCACGGCACGCGCGGCTCGCTGCCGGCGACGAACGCTTCGTGAATCGTGTACGGACATTGGGGCGCCGGCAGGAGGCCGCTCGCGGCATCGACGTCGCGAAAGACGATGCCCTGCGGCACCGCGAACGTGCCCGCCGGCTGCGCTCGCAGGATCGGACGCATGACTGCCGCCCACACCTCGAGCGCCGTCGCCGCCGACGAGAGACGTAGCGGCCGGCCGTCGTCGAAGCCGACCCACGCCGCGCCGAGGAGGTCGGGCGTATAGCCGACGAACCACGCGTCGCGATACTCGCTCGTCGTGCCGGTCTTCCCGGCGAGCGGGCCGCGGAAGCCGCGATCGCGAAGCCCGCGCGCGGTGCCGTGGTCGACGACACCCTCGAGGAGATGGTGCACGAGATACGTGGCGCGCGCGTCGGCCGCCGGCGTCTGCGTGACCGTCGAGTGCACGAGCACGGAGCCGTCGGCGCCGCGCACGCCGCGCACGAGCGTCGGCGCGACGATCGAGCCGCCGCGCGGGAAGACGCCGTAGCTCGCGCCGAGCTCGACCAGGCTCGTCTCCGCGACTCCGAGCGCGAGCGCCGGCACGTGCGGCAGCTCGCCGCGCCAGCCACATGCGGCGGCGGTGCGCGCGACCGCGTCGATCCCGACTTGTTGCGACAGGCGCACCGTCGGGACGTTGAGCGACTTCTCGACGGCGGTGCGGACCGTCACCGGGCCGCGGAAGCGCTGGTCGTAGTTCGCCGGCTGCCAGACGTCGGCGCCGACTTGCAGCGCGAGCGGGCTATCGTCGAGGACGGTCGACGGCGTGACGGCATCCGGCGCGTCTTGAAACGCGGCGAGATACACGAACGGCTTGAACGTCGAGCCCGCTTGCCGCCGCGCGGTCGCGGCGCGATCGAACGGGCTGCGCGCGAAGTCGCGGCCGCCGACGAGCGCGCGCACGGCGCCGTCGTCGGGATCGAGGACGACGAACGCGCCTTCGAGCTCGGTCTTGCGGTCGCGCAGCCAGCGGTGGCCGGCCTCGAGCGCCGCGAGCGCGTCGGCGACGCCGCGCTCGGCGGCGTGCTGCATGCTCGGATCGAGCGTGGTGTAGACGTCGAGGCGGCGGCGCAGGAGCGCGCCGCCGCCGAGCCGTGCCTCGACGTCGCGCCGCACCTGCTCGAGAAAGTAGAGTCCTTCGACCGGCGCCGCGGCCGTCGCGCGCGTCTGGAGCGGTACGCGCCGCGCCGCCTCCGCGTCGGCGGGCGCGAGAAAGCCGGCGCGCACCATCCGGTGCAGCACGGCGTTGCGACGACGGCGCGCGCGGTCGGGCGACCGCAGCGGCGAGTTCGCGTTCGGCGCGCGGATGATGCCGGCGATCGTCGCCGCCTCGCCGAGCGTCAGATCGGCGGCGCGCTTGTCGAAGAACGTCCGCGCTGCCTCCCCGACGCCGACGACGTTCGTCGCTCCGGCACGGCCGAGGTACACCTCGTTCAGGTACAGCTCGAGGATCGCGTCCTTCGAGAGCCGGCGCTCGATCACGAGCGCGATCAGTGCCTCCTGCAGCTTGCGCGTCAGCGTGCGGCGCGGCGTCAGGAAAAAATTGCGCGCCAGCTGCTGTGTCAGCGTGCTCGCGCCCTCGGCGGCGCGCTGCGCGTGCAGGTCCACCCAGAGCGCGCGCGCGATGCCGTGCAGATCGAGACCGTGGTGCTCGTAGAAGCGGACGTCCTCGGCGGCGAGGACCGCTTGGCGCACATGCGCCGGCAGCTCGGCGAGGCGCAGCGGGCGACGCCGCTCCCACGCCCCGTTCCACGTGACGTCGAGCGGCGCAGGCTCGAGGGTCGCGTGCGGCCGGGGTGTGCCGGTCGCGACGTCGACGATCGCGCGCACGGTCGTGCCGTCGAGGTCGAGGCGCGCGTGGCGCTCCGGAAGATCGCCGTCGACGTCGGCGAGGGCACGCAGCCGAACCTCGAGCGCACCGGTGCGCCGCCGCCACGTTCCCGGCGCGGCGAGCTCGCGATCGTTCCGATACCCCAGATCGTCGAGACGCTGCAGGACGACGCCGACGTCGAGCCCGGCAGTGATGCGGAACGGGGCCGTGAAGAAGCGCGAGTGCGCGTGGCTCGCGTCGCCGCCGAGGCGCTCGCCCACGCGACGATCCAGCCGAACCACGTACCACGCGAGCAGTGCCGCCACGCCCAGCGTCACCGCAACGAGCAGGCGGCGCGTCACGTTTTCATTGTGCATCGCCCCACGTTGGTTGCCTAGCGCGCGGCCATCGAGTAGTCACCGGACGTAATGTCGAACTCGAATGCTGCGACGATCTGGGCGCCGACGCGAGCGATTCTCGTCGTCGACGACAACGATGATGTCCGCGACGCCATGATTGCGGCGCTGCAGGTCGCCGGCTACGAGGCGGAGGGCGCCGAGAACGGCGTCGTCGCCCTGCGTCGATTGCTCGACGAGGGTCTGCGGCCCGGCCTCATCCTGCTCGACCTCATGATGCCGGAGATGGACGGCCTCGAGTTCCGCGAGCGGCAGCTCCGCTACGCGGACCTCGCGCAGATCCCGGTCGTCATCATTTCCGCGTTCGGCCGTCAGACCGCGGTGCGCGCGCTCGGTGTCTCCGACTACCTCGCGAAGCCGATCGACTTTCAACGGCTCCTCGACGTCGTCGCGCAGCACTGCGCGGCGTGAACGCGGTTCCAGAGAAAAAAGCGCCCCCGGCCGTGCCGAGCCGGGGGGCGAGACCGTAGATCAGCTCTCCAGCGGCACTCCGACCTACGGCGCGTGAACTCGAGCTTCAGGTGCCGCTTGCACGCCAGAGCGTCCACGCGCAGGCGAGCGCCGCGCCGGCGATGACTGGGATCACGGGCGCGTGCACGAAGCCCACGAGCATGATCACGCTCGTCAACGCCGCGGCGACGACGACGTTGTTCCTCACGTCGCGCTGACCTCGATCATTTTCGTTGACGACGTGACCGCTCACGCCGCTCGTGAAGTCGCTGGCGAGCAAGCGCGGTGCCACGCTCTCGGGGTGGGCGTCGCGATGTGGCCGCGAGTTTCAGCTGCGATTTCGAGTGTCTCACGACGATCGGAGGCGTGCCTCGCCACCCAGCCCGGGTGTGTACCGCATCGCGCGCCTCTTTGTTGGGCAAACGAGTCACGGCATGCCCAACGAAGCGGCACCCGCGCTCGAGTGCGGTGACGATTCGCGCGTAGCGGCCCGCAGTTGCATAACGGAATCGTGAGCCGCGAATGGGGATCGCCGCCGTGGCGTGTCGACGTCGCGCTCCGCGCCGACGTGCCGCCGGCGCGCGTCGACGTCGCCGTCGTCGGCGGCGGCTTGACGGGGCTCGGCGCCGCGTACGCGCTTGCCGATCGTGGCGTCGGCGTCGCGGTGCTCGAGGCGGCGGTGATCGGCGCCGGCGCGAGCGGGCGCACCGGCGCGATCGTGCTCGAGCACACGGCGGTCGGTCCGCTCGACGGCATGAACGACTGTCTCACGCATCTCACGCGCATCGTCGAACGCGAGGGCATCGCGTGCGACCTCGACTTGCGCGGCTGTTGGGAGACGTCACACCGGCCGGCGTCGGCGCGCGCGAGCGCGTCGGGTTCCGCCGCTGCGCCGACGGGCGACCGTGTCGACGGCGGGAACGGCCTGCATTGGCGCGACGGCGATGCGGAGCTGGTCGTGAGCGAGGTCGTACCGGGCGGGACGCTCGACGCCGGCGCGCTCCTCGCCGGCCTGGCGCACGCTGCGCTCGATCGCGGCGCGACGATTCACGAGCACAGCGAGGTCGCGACGATCTCGCCGGGGACGCCGCTGCGCCTCGGCGTGCGCAGGAACGGTCGCGAGCACGTCGTCGAGGCGACGCATGTCGTCCTCGCGCTGAACGCGTATACCGCCACCGTGCTCCCGCTCGCGGTCGAGATCGTCCCGTCGCTGACGCTCGCGCTCGCGACGGTGCCGCTCGACGACGCGACGATCGACGCGATCGGCCTCGGGCCGCGGCTGCCGTTCTACACCGCCGACCTGCCGTATCTCTGGGGGCGTCTCCTCGCCGACGGCCGCGTCGTCTTCGGATCCGGGCTCGCGTTCGATCCCGACCATCGCGTCGAGCGCCTCGCGATCACCCGCGGCGAGGCGGCGACGGCGCTCGCGCGCCTCGAGGAGCGCGTGCGTGGATTCCACCCGCTGCTCGCGTCGGCTGCGGTCGACCGTCGCTGGGGCGGGCCAATCGCATTTCGCGCCGGGCGGGCGCCGCTCCTCGCGCGGCACCCGCAGTCGCCGACCGTGATCGTCACCGGCGCCTACGCCGGCCACGGCGTCGCGCAGAGCGTGAAAGCCGGCGCGCTCGCGGCGGCGGCGATCGCGGGCGAGCGCGACCTACCGCACTGGGGCACCTTTGCGCGCTGAGCGCGCACTCAGGTGTCGCGCGACTGCACTACGCGCCGTGACGGCGCGCGTGTGCTCAGTGCATGGTTTCGACGGTCTGCTTCAGCGCCTTGATGCGCAGCAACTCGTCGCGCAGGTGCTGCATCGAGTCGACCAAACGCCCGACGCCGGCGGCCGAGGCCTCGATCTCGCTCTGCGCGACCTTGTCCATCGCGCTGCGCAGCTGACTGTAGAGCGTCAGCACACCGCCGATGCCGTCGACGCCGACCTCCGACATGCGATGCCGCACGTCCTCGGAGAAGCGCAGGATCGCCTCCGCCTGGTGCAGGATCTCCTCCACCATGGTGTTCGTGCGGCCGCCGTTCTCGGGGGACACGCGGCTCTCCCGCTGCTCCTGCACACGACGAAGGGCGTCGTAGATCTCGCTCATGGAGGGGGGGCTCCGGGCGGCGGAAGAATCGGCTCGAACGCCGCAAGACGAATGCTATCTCGCATGTGCCAGGAGTCAACCGAACATTGCACCAGCACATTGCATCAGCGCACCAGCACATTGCACCAGCGTGCGTGTCTGCTACATGCGCTCGATGGCCAACGCGCTCCCGGCAGTCGCCCTCGCCGCCGTTCCCGGCCGCCGGCGCGCGACGCTCGATCTCGCCCGTGAGATCGAGCGCCGCGGCTTCAGCGGCATCTATTGTCCGTCGTTCGGCGACGGCCTCGGGCTGTGCGAGGCGATCGCGCTCGCGACCGATCGCATCGCGTTCGGCACCGCGATCTCGATCGTCTACATGCGCCATCCCGCCGAGTACGCGCAGACGACGGCGCTCGTGCACGAGCTAGCGCCGGGACGCTTTCGGTTCGGGATCGGCGTGAGCCACGTGCCCGTCCACGAGCGTCTCGGCGTGCGCGCCGGGAAGCCGGTCGCGGACACGCGCGCGTTCGTCGCCGCGTGGCGCGGGACGCCGCGCGTCGGCGCGCAGCCGCCGCTCGTGCTCGCCGCACTCCGCGACCCGATGGTGGCGCTCGCGGGCGAGCTCGCCGACGGTGTCGTGTTCGCGAACGCGGCGTGCTCGTACATGGAACACTCGCTCGCCGCCTTGCCGGCGGCGAAGCGGGACGACTCCGCGTTCTTCGTCGGCAACATGATTCCGACCTGCATCGCCGACGATCCGGCCGAGGCCGCGGCGGTGAACCGCAGCACGCTGTCCGGCTACGTGACGTTGCCGAATTATCGCGCGTACTGGAAAGCCGCGGGCTACGTCGAGGAGATGGAAGCCGTCGAAGCGGCGCTGCAGCGCGGCGACCGCGACGCGATCCCGCACGCGCTCTCCGACCGGTGGCTCGCCGACACGACGCTCTTCGGGCCGCCGGCGGCGATCCGCGACGGCCTCGAGCGCTGGCGTGCCGCCGGTGTGCGCACGCTGATCCTCGTCCCGTCGTCGGCGCGGGGCAATCAGATGCAGGCGTTCGCCGAGGTCTTCGCGGCGTTCGAGTGAGACGGTCATGCGCGAACGCCTGCAAGCGTCGATGATCGTGCACGGCGCCGTCGTCTTCGTGATCGGGCTCCTCGCCGGCTTCCCGTTCGCCTTCGTGATCCTCGGCAAGATCGCGCTCTGGCCGTTGCCGGGGACGACCGACGTCCACCTGCCGGGCGACGTGCGCGGCTGGCACATGGCGCATCTCGAAGGCATCCTGAACGGCCTCACGCTCTTCGCGGTCGCGGCGATCATGCCGCAGCTCCGCCTCGGCGAGACTGGTCTCAAGCTCGTCGCCTGGACGCTCATCATCACCGCGTGGGGCAACATCGTGGCGTCGGTGATCGGGCCGCTCTTCGGCGCTCGCGGCCTCGAGTTCGGCGGCTCGGTGGCGAACAGCCTCATGTACGTCCTGTTCGTGATCGCGATCGTGACGGTCTTGATCGCGTTCGCCGTCGTCATCCGCGGCGCACGCCGGCCGACCGGCACCGAGTAGGAGCTCGCGATGGACGAAGCACCGCCGGCGGACCGCATCGACACCCGTGTGAGCCGTCTGCTCGGCGTGCGCTACCCGATCGTCCAGGCGCCGATGGGATGGATCGCGCGCGCGCAGCTCGCGTCGGCGGTCTCCAACGCCGGCGGGCTCGGCATCATCGAGACATCGTCGGGCGAGCTCGACGCCGTCCGCGACGAGATCCGCAAGATGCGCGACCTCACGGATCGACCGTTCGGGGTGAACATCGCGCAGCTCTTCGTCACCGACCCGGGCATCGTCGATTTCGTCGTCGAGCAGGGCGTGAAGTTCGTCACGACGTCGGCCGGCGATCCGCGGAAATACACCGCGCAGCTGCAGGCGGCGGGGCTCACGGTCTTCCACGTCGTGCCGTCGCTCGGCACGGCGTTGAAGGCGATCGCCGCCGGCGTCGACGGGCTCGTCGTCGAGGGCGGGGAGGGCGGCGGCTTCAAGAACCCGCTCGACGTTGCGACGATGGTGCTCCTGCCGCTCGTCTGCTCGAAGGTCGACGTGCCGGTGATCGCCGCCGGCGGCATCTGCGACGGGCCGAGCATGGCGGCGGCGTTCGCGCTCGGCGCCGAGGGAGTGCAGATGGGCTCGCGCATGGTCTCCGCCGCCGAGTCGCCGGTGCACGACAACTGGAAGCGCGCGATCCTCGCGGCGGCAGAAACCGACACCGTCTTCTTGAACCGCTTCAGCCGTCCGGGGCTGCGAGCGTTGCGAACGCAACGCTCGACGGCGCTCGAGCGCCAGGAGCACGTCGGCATGGACGTCTTCGCGCGCGCGAAGGAGCTCTACTTCGGCGGCGACATGGAAGCCGCGATCGCGCTCGGCGGCCAGGTCGTCGGCCGCATCGAGGCGGTGAAGCCGGTTGCGCACATCATCGCCGAGACCGTCGCCGGCTTTCACGCGACGGTCGCGCGCCTCGCCGCGATCGACGGCGGGTCCTGACGCGGCGAGCACAGTCGCTCTCACGAATCCGTGTAAGGTCTACATGTAACGCGCTACGCCACGCGGTCCGTTCCGCGTAACGGCACGAGATTTCACCGCATCGAGCGACTCGCGCTACGGGCATGCGCCTTGCTCGGAACACTGCATGCTCGCGTCGCGAGCATGCGGAAAGGAGGCCCTATGCTGCAATGGGCATTGATCTTCTTCATCATCGCCCTCGTCGCTGCTGCTCTCGGGCAACGCGGCGTCGCCGGTCTCTCGGCTGAGATCGGATATCTGCTCGTGGGCGTCGCGGTCATCTTTCTCGTGGTGGCGTTCATCAGCGGTCACGCACCGCTTCCAAGTCCGTAGCGGCGGATCGAGACAGGCCGATCGAAGGACAGTAGGAGGGTGGAATGGCAGGCTCGATCGACAAAGCGAAGGGCCGCATCAAGGAAGCCGCGGGCGCGCTCGCCGACGACGATCAGCTGCGTCGCGAGGGCAAGCTGGATCGCGCGGCTGGCGCGGTAAAGGAGAAGGCGGAGCGAGCGATCGACGCCGCCAGGAACGCGATCACCGGGAAGCGACGGCCGTGAGGTCGTGACGACGCGGTGATCCGGCGGCGCGCGTTCGGCGTCGCCACGCCTGCCGCAGGTGCCGATTTTCGGCGAGGGTCGGGGACCGAGCACGTCCCCGATTCTCGCCGAGAGTCGGGGACGTCGCGTTTCAGAGCGGGTGCACGACGAACGCGTACTCGCTGACCGGCACGCCGCCGACGAGGTGCTCCTGAATGATGCGCTCGAGCACCGCCGGCGTGCACGAGTGGTACCAGACACCGTCCGGATACACGACCGCGATCGGTCCACGGGTGCAGATCTGGAAGCAGTTCGCCTTCGTCCGATACACCCCGCCGCGCCCCGTGAGACCGAGCTCCTTCAGCCGCCGCTTCAAGTAATTCCACGACTCGAGCCCGACCTCTTTGTCGCAACAGTTGGGCTTCGTCTGATCGCAACAGAGAAACACGTGCCGCCGCACCTGCGCGACGGCGAGGTCGTCCGCAATCGTTGCGGGGTCACGGTCGTCGGGCTTGCCACTCATCCTGCCGCGCAGCGTAGCACGCGCGGCAACGCGTTCCACGTGCGCGCAGGGACACACGCGCGGCGATGCGTTCCACGTGCGCGCAAGGCCGGCGTCCGCTGTCCAACAGGCTCAGGCCCAGCAGTCCTTCCCGATGCCGCAGGCCACGGCGACTCGTGTAACGATCTACGTGGTGACGATCCTCCATCACTGCAATCCGTTTGCCGGTGATCCGCTCTGCTAAACATCGCCTGATTCAAGAATGGGCCGCAGCTCTTCATCTCAGCTCGCACTCAACCTGTCGGTGCCGTGCCGATGGGGTTCGATGGCTGGAAGCGCTGGGGGCCGAGCGCGCATGAGGAATACGGGGCGCGTCCGCCGATGCGACGGCAGTGCCCGGTGGCGCGACCGCGGACGTGGCTGTTGCGCGTCGGATGGCGCCGCCAGGGGCTGCTCGATCCGGCTGACGTACCCGGTCCCGATCACTCGAAGCGATCGCTGCGTCCGTAACGTCGTTCCCGGTGCCGCTCGTCGCGGCAGCTGCGCTTCTTCTGATCGTCGATGTCGGGGGCTCGTGCGACGAATCGGTCAGCGTTGCGGCGGCGCACCGACGGTGATCGCGTCGCGGACGCGTTTCGCGCCGGCGACTCCGCGAGCGACCGCGAGCGCCGTGTGCTTCTGCGCCTCTGTCTGGACGTGTCCCTTCAGCGTGACGACGCCGCGTTCCGCGTGCACGTCGAGCTCGAGCGCGCGCGCCTCCTTGTGGGACGCGAGCGCATGCTTCACGCGCTCGGCGAGGCGGCGATCTGCGGCCGTCGCGTGCGACGGTGTGGCAGCCGTCGGGGGGTGCGCGGCGGCAACGCCGTAGCGCTGGCGAACGCTCTCCCGCAGCCGCGCGTCCTCGCTCGCGGCGCTGGGATTCGAGCGCTCGACTTTGGCGCCGTACGCGGGTTGGGGATGGGCCGGTGCCGCGCCCGTCGCGCTCGTCGCCATGCGGTCGTCGCGTCGCCCCGCGCAGCTCACGGCGAGCGCGCCGATCAGCGCGGCGGCGATCGTCGTCCGCATCACGTGCATCTTCGCATCACGTGTGTCACGCACGCCCCGATAGCGGAACGACGCGCGGTTTGCACGCGACGCAGGTCAGTAGAGGCCGGTGCCATTGATGACGGCGGGCAGCGTGCGCACGAGGATCTTCAGATCGCGGCCGAGCGACCAGTTCTGAATGTACTCGATGTCGGAGCGGATCCACTCGTCGAAATCGGGCTGGCGGCTCTCGACCTGCCACGCGCAGGTGATGCCGGGCTTGACGCTGAACCGGCGCTGGTGCCAGCGGACGTCGATGCGGCTCACGTCGCGGAGCGGTAGCGGCCGCGGGCCGACGAGACTCATGTCGCCGAGGAACACGTTCACGAGCTGCGGCAACTCGTCGAGGCTCAGGCGGCGCAAGAGGCGTCCGAGACGCGTAACCCGTGGGTCGTTCCCGATCTTGAAGACGGGTCCCTGCGCCTCGTTCAGATGCTCGATCGCTGCCTGCGTCACCTCGGCGTCGACGGTCATCGTGCGGAACTTGAACATGCGGAAGCGGTGGCGATTCAAGCCGACGCGCGTCTGGGCGAAGAAGATCGGCCCTTTCGAGTCGAGCTTCACCGCGATCGCGACGGCGAGGAAGAGCGGCGCCAACACGACGAGGCCGATCGTCGCCACCGTCACGTCGATCAGGCGCTTGGCGACGAGCCACACGCTCTCCGGCGGTGCGTTCGAGATCGTGAGCACGGGCTGTCCGGCGAGCGCGTCGAGCGACGCCCGCGCCCAGTCGAGCGGCGCGAGCTGCGCGATGACGCGCAGGGTGACCCCGAGCTCCTCGCAGAGCGCGATGACCGGTCGAATCAGCGGCTGCGCCTCTTCGAGCGAGAACGCGACGAACACCTCGTCGACCGGCTGCTCGTCGAGAATCGCCGCCAGGCGGCCAACGATCGCGGCGGCGCTCGCCTCGCGCGCGCTCTTGCTCGCGGCGAGTTCGAGCGTCAGCACGTCAACGACGCGGTAGCCGAGCGCCTCGCGGCGCGCGAGGCGTGTCGCCGTGTCGAGCGCCGGGCCGCCGTCGCCGACGATCACGACGTCGCGGAGATTGCGGCCGCGGCGCCGCACGTGACCGGCCGCGACGCGCATCAGCCGGCGACCGAGGCCGAGGCCGGCAATCGTCGCCGCCACGAAGGCGACGAGAAAGGCCGGCGTGATCGTCCGGAATCCGAGGGCCGAGCCCGCCACGGCGAGCGGCGCGGTGGCGAGCGCGATCGCCGTCAGGAGGTCGCGCAGCTCGCGCGACACCGGTGACAGCCGGTACGAGTGATACAGACCGCGGACGTTCAGGATGACGTGCCACAGCATGAGGTACGCCGCCGCGAGCAGGACGTGCGACACCGTGACTCGCATCTGCAACGGCGAGCGCCATGCGTTCGCGAACGGCGCCAGCGCGTCGAGCGCTCCGGCAATCGCGAGGCAGGCCGCGACGATCATGAGATCGGTCAGCTTGAGCAGCGTCAGCAGCATCGTTCTGCGCGGGGGCATGTCCCCAGGCAGGATCAAGAAGCGTTCCACGCGCTGCGTCGCGGAGTCCGCGTCTGCGGGAGGTTCTGCGCCCGCGTCGGAGAGAGGCATCGTGCAGCGCTGCGACGGCTGACAGTCGCGTCCGATCGATATCGCGATCGCAACTCGTCGTTACACGCATCACAACAGGGATCCCAAAGCGTGGGTTATACAGAACCGTTGCGTATCACGATGCGACTTGCCGTGTGGTCGGGTAGGTCGACCATGCGGCCGATCCGACTTGCCGTGGAACGGAGCGCATGTCATTCCTCGTGCGCTTCGCATCGCCGTCTGGAGGAGCCCATGTCCGAGCGCACGACCACACCCGAGCAGTCCGAGTTCCGTGAGTATTGCCGTCGCTGGCTCGCCGAGCACCGTCCGGCGGCCCCGAGCTTTCGCCTGCCGCAAAGCCCGATCGAGGTGATGACGGAGGAGCAGCGGCGCTACCTCTGCGACTGGGAGAAGCGCTGCTACGAGGCCGGCCTCATCGGCTGCGACTATCCGAAAGAGTATGGTGGCGGCGGCCACCGCGGCTTCCAGTCGATCGCGACGCAGGAGATGGGCCGCGCCGGCGTGCCGTACATGATCAACATCATCGGCCTCGGCATGGCGGCGCCGACGATCTTGAACCACGGCACCGAGGAGCAGAAGCGGCGCTACCTGCCGCCCCTCTTCGCCGCCGACGAGATCTGGTGCCAGGGCTTCTCGGAGCCGAACGCCGGCAGCGACCTCGCGAGCGTGCAGGCGTCGGCCGTGCGCGACGGCGACAACTGGATCATCAACGGCCACAAGGTGTGGACGAGCCTCGCGCACTTCGCCAGCTGGATGATCATGCTCTGCCGCACCAGCAGCGCGCAGAAGTACGAGGGGCTGACGTACTTCATCGTCCCGATCGCCGGCGCGAAGGACGTGACGGTGCGGCCGCTCATCAAGATCACCGGCGAGACCGGCTTCAACGAGGTGCTCTTCGAGGACGTCGTCGTCCCCGATCGGCTGCGCGTCGACGAGGTCGGCAAGGGCTGGACGGTCGCGATGACGACGCTCCTCTACGAGCGCGGCGCCGCCGAGGGCGCGGGCAGCGGCGGCGGGACGTCGCTCGACGTCCGGATCGACCAGCTCGTCGCGTTGGCGCGCCGTATTCCGCGGAGCGGCGGCTCGGCGTGGGACGATCCGCTCGTCCGCGACAAGATCATGCAGCTCGCGATTCGCGCCGAGGGTCTCCGGCAGACGCAGCGGCGCACGCGCGTCGATGCGCTGACGGAGCATCCGATGCGGCTGCCGCTGCAGATGAAGGTGCAGCTGAGCGAGCTGCTGCAGGACCTCGCCGCCGCGGCGCTCGAGATCGAGGGCGCGCATGCCAGCCTCTATCTCGGCGACGCGCACGCGCCCGACGGCGGCCAGTGGCCGCTCGCGTACCTCAACTCGTACGGATTCACGATCGCTGCCGGCAGCAACGAGATCCAACGCAACATTCTCGGCGAGCGCGTCCTCGGCCTCGCGAAGTCGAAGTAGGAGGCACGCGAATTCACTTCGCGTGCCGACGCCCATCGCGAGCGCAGCGAGCGGGGGCGTAAAGAATAGGAGCGAGGTCATGGCGCAGCCGAAGGATTTCGGGTTCGGGTCCGAGGAGCAGATGGTGCGCGACTCGGCGCGGAAGCTCTTGAAGGATGCGGCGGGCATCGAGACGCTGCGCGCGCTCGTCGCCCGCGACCACAAGTCGGCATACGAGAGCGCGGTGCAGCCGGCGCCGTGGGACGAGCGCTTGTGGCGGCAGATGGTCGAGCTCGGGTGGACCGCGCTTGCCGTGCCCGACGACTGCGGCGGCGCCGGCATGAAGATGGTCGCGGTCGCGGCGCTCGCCGAGGAGCTCGGGCGCGCGGCGGTGCCGTCGCCGCTCACCTCGACGTTGATCGCGACGATGGTCCTGCGCGCGGCCGCGGCGCTGGCGTGGCTCGAGCGCATCGCCGGCGGCGCGGCGGCGACGCTCGCGGCGACGTCGCCGACGGGATCATGGGAGCTCGGTGACGTCGCGGTGCGTGCCGAGCGCAGCGGCGCCGGCGTCACGTTGCGCGGCACGACGGCCTTCGTGCAGGACGCGCGCAAGGCGGCGTTCTTCGTCGTCGCCGCGGCGAGCGAGGGCGGCGTCGGCCTCTATGCCGTCGCCGCCGATACGCCGGGGGTGACGATCCAGCCCGACCGCATCGCCGATCTGACGCGCGACCAGGCGCGTCTCGAGCTCGACGACGCGCGCTTCGATGCTGCGGCGATCGTCGCCGCGCCGGGAGCCGCCCCGGCGGCCATGGCGGCCGCGACGCCGGCGATTCTGACCATCGTCGCCGCCGATCTCTGCGGCGCTGCCGAGTGGCAGCTGCAGACGACGGCCGAGTACGCGCGGGTGCGGACGCAGTTCGAGCGCCCGATCGGCTTCTTCCAGGCGGTGAAGCACCCGATCGTCAACATGATGATCGCAATCGACCGCGCGCGCTCACTGACCTATGCCGCCGCGTGCGCGATCGACACCGATCCCGCGGACGCGCCGCGGCTCGCGCGCATGGCGAAGGCGGCGGCGTCGGATGCGGCGGCCTTCTGCTCCGACCGCTCGATCCAGCTCCACGGCGGCATCGGCTTCACCTGGGAGTGCGACGTACACCTCTACGTGAAGCGGCAGAAGCACAACCAGTTTCTCTACGGCGACGCCGCGTACCAGCGGGCTCGTCTTGCGGAGCTGATCGACGCCACGGGCGGCCCCGCCGCTGCGAGCGAGCGCTTCGAGGGCGGCGCCACGCCTTCGGAGAGCACGCTCGCCTGAGTTCGCGCTGCCATGCAGCAGGCCGTCCATCGCCTGACCGTTGCGACCGCCGGCCCCGGCCTCTACGACGTGACCGAGAAGCTCGCGGCCTGGGTCGGCACGCAGGGGATCGCGACCGGGCTGCTCACCGTCTTCATTCAGCACACGTCGGCGTCGCTGACCGTGCAGGAGAACGCGGACCCCGACGTGCTGCGCGACCTCGACGATTTCTTTCGCCGCCTCGTGCCCGAGGACACGCAGCGCTATCGCCACGTGACCGAAGGGCCGGACGACATGCCGAGCCACATCCGCGCCGCGCTCACGCAGACGCAGGTCGCGATTCCGGTGGCAGACGGACGCCTCGCCCTCGGCACCTGGCAAGCGGTGTACGTATTCGAGCATCGCGCCGGCCGCTTCCAGCGCCATCTCGCGCTGCACCTGCTCGGAGAGTGAGTGGTGACGGCGCCGCTGCTGCGCGAGCTCGAGTGACCGCGCCGCGCGCTTCGGACGTCGCATCCCAGACGGACGTCGTCGACGGGCGTCTCGTCGACGACGCCGGGAACGTCCGCGTCGGCATCTTTGCGACGCCGATCCGCGAGGTGAACTACCGCGACTATGTGCTCATGAATCCGTTCGGCCGGCCGGCCGGGCGGCTCGCGCGGCGGTTCGGCTTCAAGCAGTTCCAGTTTCTGGGCGCGCTCTCGGAAGAGCTCGTCTTCGGCTGCGCCATCGCCGACGTGCGCCTCGTCGCGACCGCGTTCCTCTACTGCTACGAGCCCGCGACGCGCCGCTTTGCGGAGTGGAGCTTCACGCAGCCGCTCGCGCGCGGCAGCCGCTTCACCCAGACGCCGGAGGCGGGCGCGTGCTCGTTCACGGCGCGCGGCGTGCGCATCGAGATGAGCGCCGACGAGCGCTCGCCGCGGCGCCGCCTCGTCGCTTCTGTCCGCGACGCGCTCGCGATCGACGCCGTCTTCCACGAGGACGATCCGCCCCAGGAGCCGCTGCGCATCTGCACCTACGCCGGCGCGACCGGCTGGGTGTACGCGCGCAAGACCGCCGGCGATCGCCTGAGCGGCACGCTCGCGTGGGCGGGCCGGACGTACGATCTCGCGGCGCTGCCGATCTACGGCCACCACGATTGGAGCGCCGGCTACATGCGACGGCAGACCTTCTGGAACTGGGGCTGCCTCGCCGGCGCGCTCGCGGGCGGCAGAATCGTCGGCATG
>Ga0137359_10001940_pt1 | contig 16535 bp, 12 predicted proteins | sample Mad1_40_16metaG_FD_108281 | JGI IMG/M metagenome (GOLD analysis project Ga0137359, IMG submission 108281) | Vadose zone soil microbial communities from Angelo Coast Range Reserve, California, USA - Mad1_40_16 metaG | ecosystem: Environmental > Terrestrial > Soil > Vadose zone | place: USA... | reverse complement strand
TTCTCTGCCCGGCGGATGCTCGAGACACTGAACTGCTATGCACTTGCGTGCCGCGCACTCTCACACCAAGTCCAGGTGGCAGCAGTTCGAGTTCATCGCCTTCGGCAATCTCGCCGGAAACTAGCGTTCCAGTAACAACGGCGCCAAAGCCTTTCATTGAGAATGCTCGATCAACAGGCAACCGCATGATGAAATCAGTGGAGCGTGGAGGAACATGCCGCGCCACTTCGCTTAGTGCAACTCTCAATTGCTCTAACCCGGCGCCCGTGCGCGAACTGACGGCGATGATCGGCGCTTCTTCGAGGAAGGAACCCGCTACCAATTCTCTTGCCTCCTCCTCAACCAACGGCAGCATTTCGTCCTCAACCAGATCTTTCTTCGTGATGATTACCAATCCATTGCGCACCCCGAGCAATCGGCAAATGTCGAAGTGCTCGCGCGTTTGCGGCATCACGCCTTCGTCGGCGGCAATGACCAACGCCAGCACATCGATGCCATGTGCCCCTGCCAGCATGTTCTTGACGAAGCGCTCATGTCCCGGAACATCGACAAAGCCGAGCCGGAGATCATCAAGCACAAGATCGGCAAAGCCGAGGTCGATAGTGATCCCACGTCGTTTTTCTTCGGGAAGGCGGTCAGGGTCCTGCCCGGTCAGAGCGCGCACCAATGCACTCTTTCCGTGATCAATGTGACCTGCAGTGCCAACGATGATGGATTGCATACTGAAGTGACCGGTGCGGGTATCAGTGTTTCATTTGGCACTCTTTGCTAGTACCTGGTTATAGAAACTGATGTACTGCGGGATCACTACATCAGTACGGTAGCGAGAAATAGCAGATTCGCGAGCGCGCTTTCCCATCTCGGTGCGCAATTTTTCGTTTGCGAGCAGATTTGCGGCGTCGGCAGCCATTTTCTCTACGTCGCCGACATCACTGAGGAAACCCGTCTCGCCATCAGTAACAACTTCCGGAATCCCACCCACGCGGGAAGCGATCACTGGGACCTCGCAAGCCATTGCCTCCAGAGCGGCCAGACCGAAAGATTCTTGTTCAGACGGCAGCAGCAGAACGTCCGATACAGAAAGATAGTCAGCGATTCGCGGTTGCTTTCCCACAAAAGAACACTGCTCAAAGATGCCCAGGCACCGCGCCCTGTGCTCCACGTTAGTCCGTTCGCTACCGTCGCCCACCATCACGAGTCGAGTCTTGATTCCCTTATGCAACACGCGCGCGAGTATCTCCACGCAGTCGACCGGTCTTTTCACTGGACGGAAATTTGAAACGTGCACCAGCAACGGTTCGTTCTCCGGCGACAGCGATTGATGCAACGATGAGTCCGGCAGTCGTTGATAATCTGTCTGGCAAACAAAGTTTGGAATGACGGTAATTTCGTCAAACTGGAATATCTCTTTGGTAGCTTCCTTCAAATAATGCGAGATGGCGGTTACTCCATCTGACTGGCCAATACCGTATCGCGTAATCGGCAAATAAGATCTGTCAGCTCCGACGAGAGTTATGTCAGTTCCATGGAGTGTGGTGATGACCGGCAGGCGGCGCTGAGGTTTGAGAGACTCGCGCGCCAGGATCGCGCTGATTGAGTGGGGAATTGCATAGTGGACGTGCAGCAGGTCGAGGTTCTCTTCCTGCGCCACGGTCGCCATCTTTGTCGCCAGTGCGAGGGTATAGGGCTGATGCTCAAAAAGCGGATAAGACATCATCTCAACTTCGTGAAAGCGTACGCGCTCGTTGAGTTCTGTGAGGCGAGTGGGCAAAGCCGAAGCGATAAAATGGACGGTGTGCCCGCGGGCAGCTAGTTCCTTACCGAGCTCAGAGCCGACAATACCGCTACCGCCGTAAGTCGGATATACCGTGATGCCGATGTTCATTAGTCAGTTGTCAGTTGTTCGTTGTCAGTTGTTAGCGACTTACATGACATTACAACTGACTACGGACAACTGACAACTGACATCGAGTAGAAAAAGCAGAGGCAGGCGACCCTCGCAATCGCCTGCCTCTATCTCAACTTGACTCACCTTATTCAAAGGGGGCGCAAGTGAGAACGGCAGTATATGCCCGGTCCGCGGCTTTAGCAACATTTCTTGCTGGCACGTCAAGTCCTTTTTTTGTCTGAATTCCACTTAATAGAAAAGCGCGTGACGTACTAGTCTGACGACGAGCCGTCAACTGTGATTCCGCGTAAAAAAGGCTATAATGCCTGCAAGGAAAGCAACCCAGGAAATTAGTATCATCTGCTATCCGGGACGTTTAATAGGGGACATTCGAAATGCCAAAGATCAGTGACATTGAAGAAACGCCGAATCCAAATGCCGTCAAATTCATTCTACGTGAGCCCGTAAGCAACGGCGTCGCGCGTTCGTATGGGTCCGCCGATCAGGCTTCGGATGATCGCCTGGCCACATCGTTGTTCGATGTAGGACATGTAGTTTCAGTCTTCTACATGGATCGCATGATCACGGTCGAAAAGGATGACGAGGGCGATTGGGACGACTTGCTTCCAACGCTGGCAGTGCCCATCCGAGCGGCTGAGGCTGTTAATTCACCGTCTGACGTTGGGGCTGCAGTGGGAGGCTCAATAGCCGCCGTGACAAGCGACGATCCCCGGTTGGCAAGAATCAACGAAATCCTCGACGACAAGGTCAGACCCGCACTCATGGGCGACGGCGGTTATCTCGAAGTCCTTGGACTTGCTGATCACACTCTCAGCATCCGCTATCAGGGAGCATGCGGCAGTTGTCCCAGTTCACTCACCGGCACACTCATGGCTATAGAAGGAATGCTAAAGCAAGAGGTCGATCCGGAACTTGAGGTGGTGGCTGTTTAGCAAGCAAACTGATCAGGAATAGATATTCATCGGCCGCGTTAGTAATGCCACCGGATCGCCAACGTTCAAAGCCTCTCGCACATAGAACGGTTCACCCGCAGCGACGCCTATCAGCGAACCGAAATAACGCATCCGCACTTCAATCTGATCCAGAAAGCCCTGCTCGCTGATTCTGGTCGTCGGCTCACTTGATTCAGCCTGGTAAAACTGAGAGGCATGGGCCCTTATGGCCCGCATCTTCTCATCGACAAAATCAGAGACATCCACAATGAACGAAGGCACGACGCGCCGCGAGAAAAGAGAATGCATGAGGGCCGGCATGCCCACTGCCGGTTGTTTCGACTCCTCGTCGTAGCGGATCATTGTTGCCAGCCGCGCTGCCTCTCGCACAATGCGACAGGTATTAGCGTGATCGGGATGCGGGTCATCCAGATGAGTAGTTATCAAGACCTTCGGTCTGTGTGTGCGTATCAATCGTACCAAAGCAGTTCTGGCTTCTTCCGTTGGCCACACATGTCCGTCGGGCTGTTTGAGGTTTAAGCGCGCATCGAGCTTCATGATTCGGGCAGCTTCGAGTGCCTCGGCCTCGCGAATTTCCGCGGTGCCGCGCGTACCCATCTCTCCCCGCGTCATGTCGCACACACCGGTTCGATATCCGAGCGATTTTAGCTTGAGGAGCGTACCTGAAACCGAAAGCTCAGCATCATCAGGGTGAGAAAAGACCGCTAACACGTCGAGTTCAATTGGCCGGTCGCTCATGTGTGGTCCTTCAATACATCTTGAATTACAGAATTGAGGTTTAACCGAAGCGCTAGGTTTGGTCAAGTTACGAAAGGATAGCGCAATGAGACTTTTTAAGATGACTCCGGTGACAATCGCTTTTTTGCTTTGTTGGGCAATCTTGCCCTTGCTTGCGGCGCAACGGAGATCGTCCGCGCCGTCTGTTGATGCGCGCTCCTCTCGTCCACATGAATCGCCGCAACGTCGTGAGACGTCGCTGCTTGAAGTTGGTAAAGAAGAGAGGCTTCGAAAGGGCCAGGTTGCTGTCGAGCAGATAAGAGTCATCTCCTACAACATACGCTGGCGCAGCGGCAAAGATCTAAAAAAGCTTGTTGAGCTCTTCCGCAATGATCCCGAGATAGGCAATGCCGGGATCATGGGTTTGCAGGAAGTTGATCGAAACAAGAGGCGAAGTGGAAATACAAATACCGCAAAGTTGATGGCGGACGAATTGGGTTTGCATTACGCCTGGGCCGCGCCACCGGTTGTTAAGGATGAGGACGAGGAAGAAACCGGCGTTGCCATTTTCAGTCTCTTTCCAATGTCCGATTTGCAAAGAATAGTGCTACCGCACGAGGGTCCAGGTCACAGGCGGCGTGTAGCTCTTGGAGCCACAGTAAAAATCGGCGACCTTTCCGTGCGCGTATACTCTATCCATGCTGAGACCAGAATTCCGCTGGACAAAAAGGTCGAGCAGATGAGCGCCGTGCTGCAAGACCTGGCACACTATCCCAAGTCGATGCCCGTGATTGTGTTAGGAGACTTGAACACGTGGGAAGCTAATGCAAAGCCCAGGACGAATAAGCTTTTTTCAGATGCGGGATTTCATACGCCCTTCGGAAGTCAGACTACTTTTTCCCGCCAGATTCTATTCGTGCCGCTTGAGCTAAAGCTTGACTGGGTGTGGCTGCGCGGACTGGAATTCTCTTCCTATGGCATTGACCGCAAGGTTGAACTTTCCGATCACTGGCCTCTGTGGGTCAATTTAAGGATGCCCACCAGACAGCAGCAAACTGTGAGGTAGCTGCTGTCACTTGAATTGGTGATCCACTCAGCTTGTGAAGTGGGATAACACCCGTCGCCTATGTTAAATTGAGCGCGGTTCAATAGTATTCCTCGAACGGAAACTTGGGAGGTCCAGTCTTGAAGTGTCGGAATTGCGAGAGACGAGCGGGCTGGATTAGAACGCGGTGCCCTGCCTGTAAGACCAAGATGCCTCAATGGTACCTGTTGGCCACCATCATCATCATAATGGCGGTGTACGCAGCTTTCTTAATATTGGAGCAAGTTATCTAGTCGGCTACTACCTCACACCCCACTCCCAAATCCCGTAGGCTACTTTTTTATCGACCGGTTTTCCGGCCTGCTTGAGTGTCAGCACGATTTGTCCACGATGATGCGATTCATGCGCAATGAGGTACCCAAGGAAGGCGGCAACATGCGGCTTGAATCCTTTCACTTTTCCACCTGCGGCAAGACTTTGGCCAAGCAAAACGCCAACTGCCTTGCCTGAATCAACCAGCGACTTGCTCAACACTTTCTTATCGTTCGCTTGTTCGTTTTCGATTTTCGCCAGGCCTTTGAGCAAATCTGGAGCTGCCGATTTCAGCCACATCAAACGCACGTTATGAATATGAGCAAACTGCTCGCCTACGGTGCGTCCCTTTGAAGCTGAGTGGCTTTCCAGAGAAGCAGAATCTACAGCCTCGAGCAGGTAAACATTGATGCGATCGTGAATCTGCCAGGTTTCGAGTAGTTGCTTGTCCATTCAGTTTTTCTCCCAATTATGTTTTAAGAAAAAGCGAAGGCGGTGTGCTTCGCCCCCGAAACTCACCGCCTTCTGCCGTGTGGTGCAGCAAAATAGGAGACCTTACTAGTGCACACGCACGACGACACTGTTTACGGTCAGGGCGTTTCCTGTGGCCCTCTGCAAGTCGGCGATTGACTTGTTCAGATCCGTTTGCGCACGCAACTCATTACCTCGCGCAGTTGTCAGTGCTGTCTGGCGCTCGAGCACCAGGAAAACTGTTGATTGCCCGGCGTCGAGCCTTCGTTGTTCACTTGTGTATTGCTGCTCGCTGGCTTCGCGGGCCGCGACCGCAGCACGCAAACGCGCCTCTGCGCTACGCGTTACCTGCAGCGCGTTGCGGACCTCGACCTGTATCGACTGCTCAAGCTGTTCGCGCTGGGTCGCAATACGTTGACCTTCGACGAGTGAACGTCCTAACTGCGCCTCGGCAGTGCGATTGCGCAGGGGAAGATTTATCCGCACGCCAACGCGGAAGTTGTTGTAGCGATTGGCCGCGAGATTCTGGATCGATTGTCCGTACCCACCCAGTAAATTTTGGGAAAATGTCTGCGGCGGGACCACGGGCAAGGGTGGCAGACCCGCCAGGACCGAGAGCAAATCAACCCGCTCACGCACTTGCAAACTGGAAGCCGTGAACGGATTGACGCCTGCACTGCTGAGAGCTCCCGCCAGCCCGGTGAGGCCATAGCTGCCAACTAAATCGATCGCCGGCTTGGTTTGATCCCGAAGATAGCGTTGGTCTATCTCGTTGATCTCGCGGACTACATTTGACTGTTGCAGTTCCGGCCGGTTTTCCAAGGCCGTTTTCAACGCCTCCGGCAGCGAAACCTCCGGAACGACCAAATTGACGGCATCAGTTGGCACGATTGAGTCCGTCCAGATTGCGGCCTGCCGATTTTGGGCAATCAGGTTCTTCAAGTTGTTCTCGGATCGAGAAACTTCTTCGAGTGCACTGAAGAGAGCCTGCTCAAACCCTGCGACCTGCGCCTCCGCAGCTACGATATCGATAGGCGCTAACTGGCCTTCACTGACCATGCGCTTGTTATGATCGAGTTGCGTCCGCGAATCGCGGACGGCATCGCGTTGAATCTGCAAATTGCGGAGTGCAAAGACAAGATCCCAATAGGCTCGCTGGACGCTGGTTATTGTCTCGATAGCCCTCTGGCGAAATTGCGCATCAGTGAGTGAAAGGTTCTTCCTGGCAATCTCAATCTGCCGACGACTGTTGTCAAGCTTCAGTCCTCGCATTAGTGGCTGCGTGTAGTTGAAGGTCAACGCGGTTGGGTACTGGGGACTCAGCGCGGTGAACTGACTGTTACTTGTCAGTCTTATCGAGGAGAAATCCAGACTATAGCTCCCCCCGAATTTTGGCGCGAGCCCTTCCAGGCGCGTGGTTCCGGTGTAGTCGCTCTGAATGGTCGAACCGTTTTGCCCTCCACTCAAGAAGCTGGAAATGGGATTCTTGAGGCGCTCGTAAAAAGCAGTCGTACTAAAACGCGGGTCGTAGGCGCCCTGGCTCCCTTTGAAATCAAACTCGGCGATCTTCACATTCTCGCGAGCGACTTCAATATCCTTATTGTTTTCGAGTGCCAGCGAAAGCGCCTCCCGCATCGAAAGGGGATGCTGGCGGTTCATGTCCACGCCGACCCGGCCAATTTCCGGCAGCGGCTTTTGCTCCGCACGATAATCAGGCGCAACGGCGGGCACTGGTAATTGCTGTATTGCAGGCGACGGTTCAGGAGATGCGGCAGGTTGCTGCGCGAACGTCTTGAACGATAGACCCGGAAGAATAAGAAGAATAATCAAGAGCGAAAACAAACCAAACAATGAGGCAGTAGCGCTCGCTGTCTTGCGTCGCATCCAAGCGAACGCTCCTGCCATGCCAGAGCCGATGCGCCCCCACACTCGGCTTTTGGCAAAGTCATCAAAAAGCGAATAGAAAACCGGGACAGCAAGCAGGGTTAACAACAAACAAAGCGACTGTCCTCCTACCACGAGGACACCGATCGACCTGTTCGTGCCGGAGCCGGGACCGCTGGAAATCGTAAGCGGCAACATACCTGCAACCAACGCGATCGTTGTCATAAGAATAGGACGTAACCGATCGCGGTTTGCGCGAATGATCGCTTCCAGTCGTTCCATGCCCCGCTCTCGCAATTGGTTTGTATGATCGATCTGCAGGATGGCGTTCTTCTTGACAACACCAAACAGCAACAGCAAGCCCAAGCCGGAAAAGATATTCACCGTTTGTCCGGTGATCAGAAGCGAAAGGATGCCAAACGGAATGGCCAGCGGTAGCGTCAACAGGATCGTGACTGGATGAATGAATGATTCAAACTGTGCCGCCAGTACCATGTACATAAAAACAAACGAGAGGACAAAAGCGAGCATGAAGTAGTAACCAGCTCGGCCGAGTTCCTTTGAACGTCCGGCCAGCCCCGTTTTGTAGGCAGGATCGAAGTTAATCTCCTGCGCAAACTGGTTCATCTTCTGGATAACTGCAGCCTGCGATCCGCCCGGTTTCACGTTGGCCATTAGGGTTACTTGTCTTTGCCGGTTCAACCGATCAATCGCAGAGGGTCCCGTGCCTTCTTCAATCCGCACCAGGTTATCGAGGCTGACCCAGCCCAGCTTGGAAGAAGCCACAATCATCCGCTTCAATCCTTCTACGCTTGCGCGAAACTCTCCGATAGCCCGCACACGGACGTCATATTGATCGGTGCCCGCATTGAAGGTAGAAACCTTCTGACCCGCCACCAGTGTATTAAGCGCCTGGGCGATGTCCCCCACTCGCACTCCCAAATCGCCGGCACGCGCACGATCGATAACCACGCGCACCTCAGGCTTCCCGGTGATCAGTGTGGAGTCAGCATCTACAACATCCGGAATAGTTTTCATTTTCGCCAACAGAGCGTCCGAGTATTGCGTCAGCTTGTTCAGATCGGGACCGCCGACTACGTATTGGATATCGGAGTTACGATTGCCCCCACCGGAGATGGCCGCAACCGGTTGCACGCTCGTGCGGAGCTGTCCCGGATACTCCTTTAGATATTTGGCCAGAACCTCAGAACGTGCACGCAACATCAGATCCTGCTGGGTGACACTGCGCTGTTCGATTGGTGTGAGCTTTATGTAGATGGAAGCAAGATTGACCTGTTGCTGCTGACCCCCGCCGATGGTTGTCAATGTATCAAGAACACCGGGAAGCTTGCGCATATCAACGGCAATGCGTTCAGCAAGCGCAGACGTGGCGGCGAGAGTATATCCTTCCGGAGCCCGCACGCTGAGTTCAAATTCAGCCTGGTCGTCGACTGGTAAGAAGTTTTTGCCGACAAACATGAAGAGCGGCACAATACTGACGATGACGATCGCGCAAGCCAACACGATCGCCCAGCGATGGGCCATCGACCATGTTAAGAGTTTCGTATAGGTGCGATCGATTGGTCGATAGAAGCGCGATTCTTTCGAGCCATGCTCAGCTGGCTCCGTATTCCGTTCAAGCGCACCCTCTCGCTTATCATCGCTGCGCTTTATCAATCGTGCAGCCAGCATTGGCGTCAAAGTGAAGGACACCAATAGAGAGACGGCAATTGCAAACGACGATGTCAGGCCAAATGACGACATGAATCGCCCGACGATACCACCCATGAAACCTACCGGCAGGAAAACGGCGAGCAGCGAGAGGGTGGTAGCCGTGACGGCCATCCCAATTTCCTTAGTGCCATCGATGGCCGCCTGAAACGGTGGAATGCCTTTTTCCTCGATGAACCGAAAGATGTTTTCCAGAACGACAATGGCGTCGTCGATGACGATACCAACCATCAGGGTCAACGCGAGCATCGTTATTTGATTCAGCGTAAAACCCATTGCGGCCATTAAACCGAATGTCGCGATCAGCGATGTCGGAATGGCCACGGCGGCAATCACAGTCGAGCGGAAGCTCCATAAGAATATAAAGACAACAATAGCTGCGAGGATGCTTCCCTCGATTAGGTGCGTCTGAATCGCTTGGATCGAAGCCTTGATGAAGATTGACTGATCGCCAACGACTTCGGTTTTGAAGCCACGAGGCAAAGTGTCAGTGATCTCTCTAAGTCTCGCCTTAACCGCATCAGCCACAGCCACTGCGTTCTGCCCTGATTGTTTCGAGACTATCAGCGTGACGGCTGGCTGGCCATTCAGACGAGCTTCGGTTCTTGCTTCCTCCGCACCGTCTTCAGCGTAGCCAACGTCGCTGAGCTTTACCGCATAAGTTCCGCGATTAGCCACGACAAGATTGTTGAAATCCTGCGGATCGACGATACGACCCATGGTTCGAACTGTTAACTCGCGGGTACCTTCATCGATACGACCGCCGGGTACTTCCATGTTCTGCGCACGCACTGAATCAGCTACTTGCGCTACAGTGACATTGAAAGCGCGGAGTTTGTCAGGGTCGACCCAGATTTCGATTTCGCGTGTGCGCCCACCTATGATCTGTACATCGCCTACACCATTGATTGACTCAATCTGCTGCTTGATCTTTTTGTCGGCTACGTCGGTAACTTCGCGTAGCGAACGCGGAGCGGAAACGGCAATCCGCACGACCGGTGCGGCATCGGTATCGAGTTTCTGAACGATGGGTTGCTCGGCGGTGACTGGAAGATCGTTGACGATTAAGTCGACTTTGTTGCGCACTTCCTGCGCGGCTACGTCAGGACTTTTTTCCAAAAGGAAAGTGATAAAGACTTGAGATACACCCTCAACCGAGGTGGAGCGCAGTTCGTCGATGACGGAGATTGTGTTGACGGCGCCTTCTACTTTGTCGGTTATCTCAGTTTCGATCTCTTGCGGTGAAGCACCGGGATTAACCACGGTTACAGTAATAGTCGGCAAGTCAATCTTGGGGAAAAGATCGACACCCAATGAATTGTAGGAAAACAACCCGACGACCGTCAGGCTCAGGATCAGCATCGTCGCAAAAACGGGCCGACGAACGCATATTTCTGCAAGTTTTTGCATAACTTAAAAAAAGGGCTTTTGGTCTTTGGACTTTGGACTTTGGTTTTGTCTGTCTTTCGTTGCACTGTCTGTTGACCGAGCCTCAAAGGCCGAAGGCCAAAGGCCAAAGACGTAAGCCCTATTGCTTTACAGCTATTCCGTCACTAAGTTGCTCCAGGTTGCTTGTCGCCACCTGGTCGCCGGCCGTCACGCCAGACTTCACTTCAACCAGATCGCCCTCGGCCTGGCCGACCTGAACTAAACGTTGCTCCGCATGTCCGTTCTTGATTACAAATACGCGGCTCACACTCGATTCTGTGATTACTCCGCGCGCCGGAACCAGCACGGCCGGTGCAGCACGGGCCTGCAAAATCCGTACGGTGGCAAATTGTCCGGGCTTCAAAACTCCGCTGCCGTTTTCAATCTCCGCCTCAACCGTCAAGGTGCGTGAGTTCGACGTCACATTCGGAGCGATTCGAGCAATGCGCCCACCGAAGTTTTTGTCAGGCCATGCGCTGGTGCTCATGGAAACGGATTGGCCCACGCGGACCTCGGGAATCGCCTGCTCGGGAATGTCTATGCGGATTCGCAACGGATTGATGCGCACGATCGTCGCGATTTTTCCTTGTGGTGAAACATATTCGCCAAGGTCGGCGACGCGCTCTGCGACAAAGCCGTCGATAGGGGAGGAAACCGTCGAATAAGAAAGACTCTTACGGGACAGTGCCAATTGCGCTTCAGCGTTTGCTACGTTCGTCCGCGCCACGGCAACAGCCGCATAGTTTTGTCGCGCCTGAGCAATAGCCGCATCGTATTGTTCTTTCAGTTGGTCTCGCTGCGCTTTTTGCTGATCGTAAAAAGAGCGAGATACGTCGCCCGACTCGATTAGGGTTTCCGCGCGACGAAGATTCTTGTCGGCAAGATCAAGTGAGACCTTTGCAAACGCCACTTCTGCCACACCGTTAGAATCGAAAGCCTGCTCCGATTTCAGTCCGATTTTTTCTTCAGCTTGTCGCACGGCAGCTCTTGCCTGCTCAAGTTGGGCCAGCGATTGATCGACGCGGAGCTTCAACTCAGAATCATCCAACTTCACGATCATCTGCCCGCGTTTGACGTAAGTACCTATGTCCACACCCAAAGCGACAACCTTGCCCGAAGTTTGTGGCGCCACATCCGTTTGTTCGTCACCCGCCAGACTGCCGGTGGCTTCGAAAAACCGAGGCAGGTCACGCGTGATCGCTGCAGCCGTCGTCACATCGACGGTGGCGGGCGAAGAAGTTGCACCGGGCGCGTCGCTTCTGACATTCGCCTTTGAACCTCCACAGGATATGGCAAGGCTGATAACGCTGATGAGAAGCAGGGCAAGACCTGCCAAGCGAAATGTTTTGGGGGATAGCATGAGCTAATCTTTGTTCCTTGCAGAGCCCTCGGCTGGCGACGGTCGCCGGTCGTCTTTCTTCAAAGGGTTTGCAGTGATGCCATTAAGGAGAATATTGGTGAATTGTTTGGCGGCGCTTTCGTTGGAAATATTGAGCAGCCGGCGTTGTGGATCCCAAAGGTTGTTATTGAGCGAATGATGCATGACCATTCCTATGAAGGCCCGCACGATGATCGCCGGATCGATTTCGATTATGGCGCCATCCCGTTGCCTTTCACGGATGTAGGTTACGAGGTACTCGTAAACCCGCTGCACGAACTTGTCGAAGAACATTTGAGCGAGTTCATGTTTTTCGAGTGCCGCATGTAGCAGCAGACGTTGAAAATCCCGATCTCCTTCGTGATACTTCAATGCGCCGAGCGCCAATTGTTCGAAGACCGCATAATCGTCTTTTCGCCCTAGCGATTCGGCCAACATCTGCGCCGGGTCAAAAGCCCCTCCCGAACACGCCTTGTGGTCAAGGATTGCTGCATACAGCTCTTCCTTGTTTGCGAAGTGACGGAACACCATGGCCTCCGAAACACCGGAAGCCTGCGCAATCTCTTTGGTGGTTGTGCCGCGAAACCCCCGCTCTGAAAAGAGGGACATGGCCACCGCCAGGATCTGGAGGCGCCTTTCTTCCCCGGCCATCCGGACCCCATTTATACTGGGTGAAGTGTCGTTATTGACTGTTATTGGCTTGCTCAAATGGTTATGTCTCTCGCAGGAGCCCATCCCAAAGTAAGTACTTACTTACCATCCAGGGTATTGCGTTGTCAAGCAAAGAAAAGTTCGGGTCGTGACCTAATTTATGTAGGGGCGTCCCTCCGTGGGCGCCCCCGAGTCGCGGAAAAGGGCGCCACGGAGGGACGCCCCCTACAGTTTCGTCGAGTTAGCACATTAGTGAAATTCGGGAAAAATAAATCAGCAGTTCGTTGTACTGTTCCCGACCTTTGCGCTATGGTTTCTTGTACCTTTTCACAACAAGAGGAAATTGACACGCTCGGTTTATTCCCAGCAGACGCGAGGCATTAACGCTCACTGCTGAGGAAAACCTTCGGGCACATCTTTTGCTCGATTAACGGAAGAACGTTTCATGATCTCAACAAAAAGGAGAATTCGATATGCCAGATAACGGAAGCATCAACCTCAATCAACCAAGTGTGAGCCCAGCCGGTACAGGCGGTAGCGCAGGTGCGGGCACCGCAACAGGGCTGGCTCAGGAATACGGCCAGAAAATTTCTGAAGTTGCTACGCAGGCCAGGGACTACGTCACCGACAAGGTCTCGGTCGTCGGCGAAAAGATTAAAGACCTGCAGAATGCCGATCTTGGAGAACTCGCGGAAAATGCCAAGGATTACGCGCGCCAGAAGCCCGGCCAGGCCATTTTGATTTCGGCCGCAGCGGGACTCCTGCTGGGTTTGATTATTCGCGGCAGACGGTAAGCTGGACCGAAATTACGAATAGGAGGGTTATATACAATGGCGGCAACCAAAGTCAGTCTAACGAAGGAAAGTCCGACCAGTATAGACGAAGCTGCAATGCGAAGTGAGACTGAAAACTTGCCGACTCTGCTTAGCAGGCTTGGCGATGACGTCATGCAACTCTTCAATTCGCAGCTCAAGCTGTTCAAAGTTGAAATCAAGGAAGAGGCAAATGCCTACGCACGCGGTGCAATTATGATCGGCTTGGGCGCTGGGATAGCCGCGATCGGATTTGCGCTCCTGAACGTGGCCGTAGCGTTTGGCGTCTCGACTCTTTTCGCTCAGACGAACCTGAGCCAACCTGCAAGCTACGCGCTGGGCTTCATAATCACAGGTGCCTTCTACCTCCTTGTCGGCGCGATTATTGTAATGGCCATGAAGAGTCGGCTGGCGAAACAGGAATTGGTACCGAATAGAACAGTTGAAGAACTGAGAAAGGACAAGCAATGGCTGAAGAACGAACTCTAGGATTGGCTCGGGCTCCTGAACAAGCCGCTGATGACCTCTCCAAAGAAGAGCTTCAGCGACGTATGGACGAGGCGCGCGATTCAATCTCACACACCGTTACGGAGATCAAAGAAACCGTGGTAAATCAATATCAAGCAGTCAAGGACTCCCTCGACTGGCGAGAACAATTCAAGAAGCGGCCAGTTGCATGGAGTGCCGGAGCCCTGGGAGTCGGTTTTCTCGTTGGTTACGGGATTGCCGCTACGATAAAGGGCGATGGGAACGAACATCACGAAGACGCGGGGTTTGTTCCATCCCAGTCTCACGCGTACGCGGCGCAGCCTGTACTGGGAGAGACAGCAGCCAGCATGCGATCCCAGGCTACCGAAAACGGCAAAGAGGAGGAGGGTCCCGGTATTCTCGACCGGTTGAAGACTACCCCGGCATATGGCCGAGTACGAAGTGAGGTGGCGGGCATTGGTAATAGTTTTCTCGACGAACTTTCGAAAACTGCCAAGCTGATGATCGTACCTGCGGTGATGAAGTCGATCAAAGACTTCATAGGTGGACACCTGCCGGGCAGCACCGAAGCCAAAGCCACGCGCGCTGATACCAATAGAGCGCAGCCCAGAACCGATTCGACTTATCAGCCGGTGCTGGAACATAACCAAAGATAGATCGTCAATGCGATCGAATTACGGCGAGTCTCTTTGAGAGGCTCGCCGTCTTTTTGCGTTGACTACGCCCCGAACTTCTGCGTTGACTTAGTCGCACTGCGGCCCCTAGACTGCCGCTGCCCTCCTGTCCCAGGGAGATAGAAGCTCAAACCTCGAAGGAAGCAACTATGTCGAACAGGTCTCGACTGTATTTGGAACTGCGGCGCTCTCTTAACTTCTGTTTTGCCGTCTCTCTTGTGCTTATCTGTCTTACAGGCGCGTTTGCTGTCACTACGACAAACCAGGCCGATGCTGAGCGAAAACGTGCTTTTCAGCTTTTCCAGGATGGCAAATACGTGGAGGCCATGCCTGTATTCGAAAAGTTGGCCGCAGCCACACCGAATGACCGCGAAGTGATCGAGACTCTGGGATTCCTGGTTGTCACACAGTCGAATTACTTGAAGGATCCAGCAGCCCGCAGGCAATCTCGCGTAAGAGGTCGAGTACTACTCGCTAGAGCCGAGGAAATGGGCGCCAATGATAATTTTCTGAAGTACCTGCTCGCCACCGTACCCGAAAACGGAGGTGACGACACGACATTCTCCACAAAGAAAGAGGTGGAGGAGGCAATGCGAAACGGTGAGGCCGCTTTCGCCAAAGGGAACCTCGACGAGGCCGTGAAGTCTTACCAGCTCGCCCTACTACTTGACCCTAATCAGTATGAAGCCGCGCTGTTCACTGGTGATGTTTATTACAAGTCAGATCGACAGGACAAAGCCGGCGAGTGGTTTCAGCGAGCAGTTACGATCAATCCGGACCGCGAAACTGCATACCGCTACTGGGGAGATTCATTGATGAAGCAAGGCAAGATGAATGAAGCTCGAGATAAGTTTATCGAAGCGTTTATTGCAGAGCCCTACAACCGGCTGGCATCTGGCGGCTTTGCTCAGTGGGGTCAGCGTAACAACATTTCCCTTGCCCACCCGAAGATAGACATTCCTACCAGCGTTTCGCCGCTCGAGAACGGGAAAATGACCATAAATCTGGACCCCAGCGTGTTCAAGGGTGACGACAAGAGTGGCGCAGGCGCAGCCTGGATGGTGTATGGCATGGTCCGAGCAGCATGGGCCACTACCGGCTTTGCCAAGGAGTATCCCAACGAGAAGGTATACCGGCACAGTTTGAAAGAAGAGGCGGCGGCCTTGCGTGCCGTGGTTGCAGCGTTGTCAAATCAGAAAAAAGAGGGCGAAACAAAAACCCTCGATCCATCGCTTCAGAATCTTGTAAAACTAGAGCGCTCCGGTGTGTTGGAGGCTTATATACTTCTGGCGCGACCCGATCAAGGTATAGCGCAGGATTTCGCGGCGTACCGCAGCGCCAACAAAGACAAGTTGCGTCGCTACGTAGTGGAATACGTGTTAACGGGTGAAGGCAAGTAGAATCAAGTGCAACTAACGTCCCTGCACCGGCTTGCGCGCCAACTTCTCATCACGCATTGCAGCGTTGTAGACAAATGCCGCCATGATCGTCGCTGCTTGTTTCATATCGTCAGCCTGGATGCGATCAAACACGTCCTGATTGGAGTGATGTGTGCGAGTGTCATATTCAATCTCATCCTGAATAAACTGGAAACCAGGCAAGCCTATACCATCGAAAGACAGGTGATCGGTGCCTCCGGTGTTTGCGATCGAGAGTGTCGTTGCGCCCACATCACGAAACGGCATCAACCATTGGCGAAACAATGCTCGCACCGATTCATTGCCTTGCAAATACACGCCGCGGACCTTGCCCGTGCCATTATCTAGATTGAAATAAGCGTCGAACTTTTCATACTCGGGTGTAGCAACCAGTTTCGAACCGGGCGCCGGAGGCCCGAATGCGGGCGCCGCGACGCCGGGAGGAGGCTCAAACTTGCCGAAGTGCTGAGCCACATATGCCCGCGAACCCAGTAGTCCTTGTTCCTCGCCAGTCCATAGCGCGATGCGAATCGTGCGACGTGGTTTCAAGCCGAGCGCTTGAATAATTCGCACCGCTTCCATCGCCACCGAGACACCCGCGCCGTTGTCGGTGGCGCCTGTGCCTGCATGCCAGGAGTCCATATGCCCCCCGCGCATCACGAT
>Ga0137359_10001939_pt1 | contig 16547 bp, 20 predicted proteins | sample Mad1_40_16metaG_FD_108281 | JGI IMG/M metagenome (GOLD analysis project Ga0137359, IMG submission 108281) | Vadose zone soil microbial communities from Angelo Coast Range Reserve, California, USA - Mad1_40_16 metaG | ecosystem: Environmental > Terrestrial > Soil > Vadose zone | place: USA... | reverse complement strand
GCCTGGAGGAAGCGTATTACTCCTTACTGCGCTACTGACGATAAATACGAGCGCCAGGAGGATGTACTCCGTGCCTGTCAGTATATTGATCTGTTTGTACCATTTGATGGGTCTGCTGCGTGCTTGTGCTTCGCGCATGCGTCTGAGGCCGATAAATACGTTATAGGCTCCAAGGAGGATGAAGACGGCGCTAAAAAGCGTGAGTAGAGTTGGGTTGTTCATGTCCTATATAATCCTCCAGCGTTGAGATAGCCGTGCCACGGGTGACTACGATAATTACCGAATAATGACAAGCTCCGATCAATGCAAAGTGTTAGCATACCTGGTAGCTATTTCCATGAGCGACGATAGGGTTAGGACTAAATACCCATTCGGGTATAGCATTTATTATTTGCAATTGTACAGGAGGTGTCAACTATTCCGTATCATTGGTCAGGGCTTCTCAAACGTCTTTTTCCTCTTCCCCTCCCCGCCCCAAAAAAGGGTAAAAGAGCGTGGTGCCGGCGTGGCGCGGCCGCGCCACACCGGCACCACGCTCTTTAATAATCCGGGGTGGGGGGCTTTGCTGCCAATCAGAGCGACTGTTGAGAAGCCCTGATCATTTGGTCCTATACTGCCAAAGGCGTTCTTGCTCGCCTGTTCAGCAGCCTTCTTAGCACTACTGCTATGGCAATGCACACGAGCGGCCCGGTGATGAGATTGAGCGCAAACGTGAGTGGATTCAGAATGGACAAGGTGCGTATCGGGATGGTTATCGCAGGTAGTTGTAGTAGCCCATTCAGTCCTTGAAAGATCCAAAGGTCCGCTGGCAGTACAAGAACAAGTCCGAATACTGCTTCTAGTGAAAGATACGTCCACCAACGTGGTGGAGAGGATGGTCGAGTCGTGCTGCTATAGTGCATCGTGAGGAGCAGCAACGCTAACGCGGCTCCGTTAAAAGCAAAGGCTTCCAGGGCCTGAAGATCGAATGGTGTAGGATTGCCAAGGAATAAAGGAATGCGCCATAACAAGCTGAAAGTGATGATGCCTCCGATGGGGCCGCTTACGTTGATAGGTACGGGTATTTGCCAGGGTAGTAGTGCACTTAGCAAACGTAGCGTTGGGTAAGGACCGGGAATTACTCGATCCAGGCCGAGCGTGAAATCAAAGGCGGCTGAAAAGACAAAGCCTATTACTATAGGTGCTAAGCCCAGCAGGAGAATGGTGACGAGATAATTAAAGGCTGAGCGTGCTGGTTGAAGTGAGTCAATTGCAAGCATATCTTCTTCGTCAGGAAGAGTAGTTTGCTGTTCATCAATCTCGCCGGTATTCTGCTCGTCCTCACTATCTGAAATGCCGTTTTCCCTGTCTTCTTGTACGTCTATATGATCGGCTGATTGTTCGCCTGGCAATGTGTCGTTTTCTTCCTCGTCTTCAACCGGTTCTATGCTGGCATGTTGCGAGGGTTTGGCCGGCGGCAATGGGCGTAGAGGAGCGAAGGCAAGGTGCCCAAGCACTGCGCCGACTGCGCTAAAAAGGACTGAGAAACCGATAATCAGTCCCCATGTGAGTAGAAAGGCTTGCTGCAACGGTCCACCCAGGATAAGGGTACTGAATACGCCAGGGTAGGTCAGGGCTACTATGAATTGAAAAAGCGCCACGAAAAAGCCACCCAGGGCAGCCACAAAGAGGCCTGTTCCTTTCTGAATATGGAGTTTGCGCAGCGCTGTGACGAGTAAACCGCAGCCTGTGGCACTAAGTACTGCAACTGGAACAAACGAGGTGGCCGGTTGCGCATTGAGCCTGGCTGTAAATGCGAAGAAGGCCGCAATCAGAATGACAACCCCAAGCGTTAACCAGTCAAAACCACGAAGTGAGGATGAGGAAAGGGCTACAGGTTTCGTTGTTGAAACCGTTTTGGCTCTTAGTAATGCTGCTTCGTCTATTTGATCGTTTGGCTGCGTGATTGGTTTCTGTTGATCGGATCGCTGCATCAGTCGCTGTTGCTCCTTCTTTTTCGTCTAGAAGGATACTAACACATTAAGGATAGAGCGACAAGGTGATTAGATGCGCGCTTGTGCCGCGGGGCGCGAAAAATCAGGTTCCTACATACTTTAAATCAGGGCCAGTATACCGGTCTTATAAAATATAGGGTGTTTACCTGATGCAATTGATAGGATTTGCTCTTGACTCTCTAGAAAAATCCGCTAAAATCTCTAATAGATTACTATAAATTTTAACTTTTATGAGGTTTGCGTGCATATAGTTCTTGTTGGGGTTGATCATACATCTGCGCCTATAGAATTCCGTGAACGACTGGTATGTTCTCCACGCCAGGTACCCCAGGCGCTCCAGGCCGTACGGCAAGTGGTGCAGGAGAGTGTTTTGCTCTCGACGTGTAACCGTATAGAGCTGTACGCAGTCTGTTCGGAGATAGAAGAAGGGCGTGCACAGCTCTTGCGCGTATTGAGCGAGGTACGCGGGATGACGCTTGCCGAACTTGGGGATCATAGTTATCACTTTGCGGATGAGCAAGCAGTTTCACACCTGTTCGGTGTTGCCTGTGGATTGTATTCCCTGGTTCCGGGAGAAGCACAGATTCAAGGGCAAGTGGCCGAGGCCCTGGAAATAGCCCAGGGTGGTGGTTATGCAGGGCCAGTGACATCGGCATTATTTCGCGGAGCGTTGGTGGCCGGCAAGCGCGCTCGCAGCGAGACGGGAATCAGTCGCAATGCAGCATCCGTAAGCCTTGTAGCGGTACAACTGGCTCGCCGCCTGTTTCCTAAATTAGATGATGCGTGTGTCCTGTTAGTCGGGTCTGGAAAGATGAGCGAGCTTGCTGCCCATCACCTGTGCGATAATGGCGCCCAGCGGCTGATTGTCATTAATCGCACACCCCTGCATGCGGTAGACCTTGCTCAACGTTTTGATGCGACACATCGCTCTTTCGCGGAACTTGCTACTTCGCTGGTAGAAGCAGATGTAGTAATCAGTTCTACAACGGCTCCGCACGCTTTAATCAGCCGTGAAATGATGCAAGAGGTCATGCAGCGGCGTGCTGGTCGCTCAATACTACTGATTGATATTGCGCTGCCGCGAGACGTCGACCCGGCGGTTGTGGAGCTGCCAGGGGTATACCTGTATAACCTGGATGATCTGCAATCGGGGGTCAATGAAGGCATTCGCATGCGCCTGCAGGAAGCTGAACAGGTACAGGCGATCATCGCTGAGGAAGTTCGCGCTTTTGATCGTTGGATGCGTTCACTCAGCGTGGTCGATACGATTAGTGACTTGCGGCAACACGTGGATGAGCTGCGCCAACAGGAATTGGCACGCACCTTGCAACGCCTGTCCTCCACTTTGTCGGAGCGTGAAGCGGCTGCTATACAGGAGCTGACGACGCGGCTGGTTAACAAGCTATTACATATGCCAACGCTACGCCTCAAAGATGCTGCCGCGGAAGGTCAGGGGCCTATGTATGCCCAGGCGCTCCGCTACTTATTTGATTTGGAAGGGCAAATGGATGAAACGTCTTAAAGTAGGAACGCGGGCCAGCAAGCTGGCGATGATACAGACGCGGTGGGTAGTCGAGCGCCTGAAAGAGCGGGACCCGGCGTTAGAGATAGAAATCGAACCAATTCGTACTACGGGTGATACTTTAACGCATGTGCCCTTAACGCAAATTGGGGGTGACGGTGTCTTTGTGATAGAGATCGAGCGTGCTCTACTTGAGGGACGTATTGACCTGGCGGTACACAGCCTGAAGGATTTACCCACCAGCCAAGCTGTAGGACTACGCGTAGTCGCGGTTGGTACGCGTGAGGATGTGAGGGATGTGCTAGTGGTGAATGGTCAGGATAACCATATATCTGAGCAGGATCGTGCTGTGGGTGTCACCCATCCCGATTTGCCATTATCCTGGTACGGCAAGACGACATCTTTGCGTATAGGCACAAGCAGTTTGAGGCGGACGGCGCAAGTTCGAGCGCTTTTCCCCGAGGTCGAAATTTTGCCGCTGCGTGGGAATGTTGATACGCGGCTGCGCAAGCTGGATGCGGGTGATTACGATGGTATTGTGCTGGCTGCGGCGGGGCTGCATAGACTGGGCGTGCACGAGCGATTAGCCGATCGCTTGCGCTACTTGCCCATCGAAGTGATGATGCCCGCGCCAGGTCAGGGTGCACTCGCATTGGAGATGCGCGATGAACCGGAGATACAAATGCTGACAGCTCCTCTACGGAATGCCGCGACACAGGCAGCAACGCGTGTCGAGCGCATGTTTATGCGGCGGCTGGGAGAAGGTTGTTATCTGCAGGTGGCTGCTTATGGTGAGGGCAGCGGCGAGTTGCTGACGCTTAGAGGGTTGGTGATTAGCCTGGATGGACGAGAACAGGTGCGAGTATGCCAGAGTATAGCGTGGACGACGGGGATAAATCCGGAGTGTGCTGAACAATTGGGGGCGCGACTTGCAGAAGAGGCATTAGCAAAAGGCGCGGCTGAGATTATCAAGGCGCTCGGCGTCACACGTATCCAGGAGCGTCAACATGCCTGAACGTACTGTGAAAACGTTAGTGCTACATGGGAGACGCATCCTCGTAACGCGCACAAGCGAGCAGGCGGGGGCTTTCAGCGAGCAGTTGAGAGCGCTGGGGGCGATAGCTGTGGAGTTTCCAACGATTCGTATTGCGCCTCCAGATGATTGGGAGCCGCTTGATAAGGCGCTGCGACGCCTGTGTACGGAGGGTGGATGTGACTGGTTGGTGTTCACGAGCGCTAACGGCGTGCGCATCTGCTGCGAGCGCCTAAGTAGTCTGGGGTATGATGTTCGAACTATAGGCAATGTACGCATTGCGGCTATTGGCCCTGCTACTGCTGCTGCACTGGCGCGGTATGGCGTCACCGTTGATCTTGTGCCTGGTGAGTATATTGCAGAGGGTGTTGCCGCAGCTTTGATCGATGATGCCCGGCAACGAGGAGAGTCGTTAGCGGGGAAAAGAGTGTTGTTGGCCCGAGCTGCAGAAGCTCGTAATGTATTGGTGTCTGAGTTACAAGGGGCAGGTGCCATTGTGGATGTAGTAGCGGCGTACCGTACGGCTGCCGTTTCAAGCGATGATGAGCAGGGACTTGAAGTGTTGCGCATGTTAGAGGCTCATCAACTTGATATACTCACCTTTACCAGTTCTTCCACAGTGCGAAATTTTATGCATTGGCTCAGGCAATGTGAAACCAATGTTGCAAACTCATTTATGAACCTGGTGACGCAGCATGCGCGACCCAGAATAGCTTGTATTGGCCCGATCACCTCACAGACTGCGCGTGAATTTGGCCTGGATGTGGATATCGAGGCACAAGAGTTTACGATTGCAGGCCTGGTAGAGGCAATTATTAGAGACGAGGAAGAAGCATGACGGAACAAACAACAATAGCGCAGTCTGACCAGCAGAAAAGTGAACAATCGGCCTCCGATAGTGCGAAGCCGAAGCAACCACGTCAACTGGTGCGTTTCACTTTCTACAAACTTGATCCCCAGTGGCAATTGCTTCCGGCGGAGCAACGCCAACAGGGAAAACAAGAGCTGCTCTCGATTTTTGAGGAATATGAACAGGGGCCGCTCATGCGCAGCTACAGTCTCTATGGCTTGCGCTCTGATTGCGACTTCATGTTGTGGCAGGTCTCGTACTCGATAGATGATTTGCAAGGCATGAGCAGTAAGATTAGACGTAGTGTGATGGGGCCATACCTGCGCGAGACGCATGCGTTTCTTTCGATGACCAAACGCTCTATCTATATCGGCAAAAATGCTCGCGGCGCACAACATGATCCGCGCCTGGTGATTACACCAAAGGATAAGAAATACCTGTTTATCTACCCGTTTGTGAAAACCCGCGCCTGGTATGCCCTGTCCATACAGGAGCGCAAACGCATGATGGACGAGCACATTCGCTTAGGTCTGACGTTTCCTTCTGTGTTTCTCAATACCACCTATTCTTACGGCCTGGACGACCAGGAGTTTGTGGTGGCGTTCGAGACGGACGAAGTCAGCGATTTTCTTGACCTGGTGCAACAACTGCGGGAGACCGAGGCAAGTAGATATACCTTACGGGACACGCCAATGTTTACCTGTGTAGCGCAGCCATTGCATGAGATTTTAGAAGCACTAGGGGCTTGAGGGTATTGTTGATGGACAATCATGGTCAAATGGAAAGCGGCCTGTCACTCACACGGTCGCGTGCTCTTTTTGAAGAGGCACAGGAACTCATGCCGGGAGGCGTGAATAGTCCAGTGCGTGCATTTCGTGCTGTAGGGGGCGACCCTGTCTTTATTGATCATGCAAGTGGCCCATACCTTTATGATGTCGATGGAAATCGTTACTTGGATTATGTTCAGTCGTGGGGACCAATGATTCTGGGGCATGCCTATTCTGCGGTCCTGGAGGCAGTAACGCTGGCGAGTATGCGTGGGTTTAGTTTCGGCGCACCTACTCAGGCCGAGAGTATTCTGGCGCGGTTGGTCATCGAGAGCGTGCCATCGATAGAGATGGTGCGTTTCGTCAACTCAGGTACCGAGGCGACCATGAGCGCGCTGCGCCTGGCGAGAGCGTATACCGGGCGAAACAAGATTATCAAGTTTAGTGGTTGCTATCATGGTCATGCCGATATGTTGCTTGTACAGGCAGGTTCAGGCCTGGCGACGATGGGATTGCCGGACAGCGCAGGCGTGCCACGGGATGCGACGAGTAACACGCTCGTCACCTATTATAACGATAGCGCTGCTGTAGAGGAACTGTTTCGGGCCTATCCTGGACAGATTGCGGCTATCATTATTGAGCCTGCTGCTGCCAACATGGGATTGGTGCCACCGTTGCCAGGCTTTCTGGAGAGGCTGCGGGACTTGTGCGATGGGTATGGAGCGCTGTTGATCTTCGACGAGGTGATGACTGGATTTCGCGTGGCGCTGGGGGGAATACAGGGACGGCTGGGCATTAGGCCTGATTTGACCTGCCTGGGGAAGATTATTGGAGGTGGGCTTCCGGTAGGAGCATATGGCGGGCGGCGGGATATCATGCAGTTGGTCGCGCCGCTGGGCCCAGTGTACCAGGCAGGAACGCTTTCGGGTAATCCCCTGGCGATGGCTGCTGGCATTGCCACGCTGCAGGAGTTAAGGAAGCCGGGACGATATGAAGAGCTTGAGCACAAGGGGCAACTGCTGGAAAATGGTATCGAGCGAGTGTTGCGCGAAGAGGGTGGGGCGGTACAGTTTGTGAGAGTTGGGGCTATCTTCTGCCTGTTCTTCACGGCGGAACATGTGATTGATTATGCCAGTGCTAAAACTGCGGACACCCAACGTTTTGCTCGTTTTTTCTGGAGTATGCTGAAGCAAGGTGTATACCTGCCACCATCCCAGTTCGAGGGATGTTTCATTTCGCTGGCGTTGGAGGATGAGATGATAGAGGAGACAGTAGAGGCTGTGAGCGTGGCATTGAGGGAGAGTGTGTAGCGCTATGAATTGGTCCGAGGAGACCGGATGTTTAACCATGTCCTGAGACGTGGTTAGAGAAAGAAGAGAATTGTTCTTATGGCGAATTTTCCTACTGTGCGCATGCGACGTACGCGGCAGAACGAGAAGTTGCGTGGTCTTGTACGTGAGACCCACCTGAATGTCGAGCAGCTTATTTACCCTCTTTTCATTGCAGAGGACATTGATGAACCGCGTGAGATCTCCTCTATGCCGGGGATTATGCAATGGCCGCTAGAATATCTCGGGCGCGAGGCGGAACGTATTGCTCGTTTGGGCATTCCTGCGGTTTTGCTCTTCGGTATTCCAACGGAGAAGGATGAGGTAGGGTCACAGGCGTATGATGCGCAGGGTATCATACAACAAGCCATACGTCGACTTAAGGCAGAGACGCCCGATTTGCTGGTTATGACCGATGTATGCCTGTGTGAGTATACCAGTCATGGGCATTGTGGTGTGATCTATAATGGGAATGTGCAGAACGATGAGTCGTTGGAACTGCTGGCACGTATGGCGCTCTCGCATGTTGAGGCGGGGGCTGACCTGGTAACGCCATCGGATATGATGGATGGGCGCGTTGGAACCATTCGCCGGGTTTTGGATGAGCATGGCTTTAGCTCGACGCCCATCATGGCCTATTCTGCCAAGTATGCTTCCGGTTTCTATGGGCCGTTTCGCGAGGCCGCAGCTTCGGCGCCGCAATTTGGAGATCGCCGCTCCTACCAGATGGACCCGGCTAATATACGCGAGGCGCTGCGGGAAGTGGACCTGGATATTGCCGAGGGGGCTGACATTGTAATGGTGAAACCTGCCCTGGCCTACCTGGACGTTATTCGCCGGGTACGCGAACATTGTGACTTACCAATCGCCGCGTACAATGTGAGCGGTGAATTTGCGATGGTCAAGGCCGCTGCTCAACAAGGTTGGATCGATGAACGGAGGATTACAATGGAGGTGCTGACGGGGATTAGACGGGCGGGGGCGGATATGATTATTACCTATTTCGCGCCCGATGTGGCGCAGTGGTTACAGGAGCAGTAGAGGGCTTCGAGGTGCTTCTGAGGCTGGTTTGAGGGAGTAAGTCTGTCTACTATTGTACAGCTTACTTCCTCAAATTATGTACTCGGCGCGATATTATTTTGCCTTTCTATCTAATAGCCATTGTACCATATTGAGGGGTTAGAGGCTTTTTCGCGGCTTTTCCCTGTGGATAGTTTTCATCGCGCTTCTCTGTTGGTGTTCTCTGCTTGTTGAAATCTTCCGTGATTATTTACACGCAGTAGTTCTGAGGCAGCGTCTCTTACGTGAATCTGGTTTTGTTAAGGTCAAGGTCACTGGTCGAACTGGAGATGGTGGCATCGATGGCGTTGGGATTGTACGCCTTGGCGGGTTGCTTGGCTTTCCTCTATTGTTCCAATGCAAACGCTACCGAGGAAGGGTACCTTCGAGTGTTATTCGTGATTTTCGTGGGGCAATGATAGGGCGTGCAGACCGAGGGTTGATAATCACTACAGGCACCTTTAGCCGTGATGCAAAGCTTGAAGCAACCAGAGATGGCGCTCCTCCTATCGATTTAGTAGATGGCGAACAATTACTGGATAAGCTCAAGGAGTTACACCTTGGTGTATCTGTCAAAATGATCGAGCAAGTTTTAGTACAACCAGAGTTTTTTAATGAGATTTAACATATCCTTACAGGAAATTGGTTGCGCCTGGATGCTTGCTATAAAGCGCGGTGTAAAGCCGATTTGCTTTTACCGAAAGTGTAGAGGTTTTGCCAGATTAAAGTGCTGCAATGTAGAGGGAAATAGCTGAAGGGTTGGGCGAATTAAGGCATAACAAAACACAGCCAGCATTGTTCCTCTTGGCATACCTCTTGTATTAAATTCAAAGCGGACTTACCACTAGTACTTTTGTATCACTTCATGATGTGCCAATGCTTGAACCTTCTTATTAGAAGGGTATCATTCCTCTGGAAGGTCAAAGATATGCATAGAGTGTCAATAGGTTTCATAGTAGTGTGACAAAGATGCCTTAGGATATGATTGAAAACGTGGGAATTACGTCCGGGGTGAGAAGAAAGGCAGAAACAGTGATGAGCCGTCCTAGAGTTCTGGTTGTCGATGACAGTCCCACGACCTGTCAGTTTATCGCCGTTACACTCGAGCAAGCAGGATATGATGTGGAGATCGCACTCGAGGGAAATGAGGGTCTTGCCAAGGTCACGACATTCCAGCCGTATTGTCTCATCCTGGATGTGGTTTTACCAGACATCAGCGGCTATGCGGTCTGCCGGCATGTGCAGCAGAGTATGCCCGGGAATACGGTATATATTATTCTCATCAGTTCCAGAAATGCTCCCCTTGATCAGAGCTATGGGCTGCGTCAAGGGGCCCATCACTATTTGCCCAAGCCCTTTACCGCAGAGACCCTTGTCCAGGCGGTCTGGGAAGGAGTTCCAGAACCCTTACGTCATACCGTTCTTCCCTCGCTTTCCTCCATCCCACAACAAAGCGCGCTCCCACCGCTGGCAGAACTCATTCCTCGACGCGCGGTCAACCAGGGCGCGATGCGAACGAGTACTCCTTTTGCTCTTTCTCCTGTAATTGAGGATGAGCAAGCGCGCCAGCTCTACGCCGCCATCGATGGAAGGAGAACGCTGGCCGCACTAGCCGCCATGATCGACCTGGAAGCCAAAGCAGTGACCAGGCCCCTTCGCTTGCTGCTCAAAGAGCACTACATTCAGATGTATGACGCGGCAGGGCAGCTCATGGAGGAGGCTCTGTGAGGCAATACAGCGTCTCCCACAGCGAAGGAAAGACCATATGAATTCAAAAGAGATTACCGATCTCATCATAGCGTTCCAGGCCGTGATCACCCTTTTCATCTCTATGCGTGCATTCTATCTCTACTTCAAAACGCGGAGCAATGTACTCTTCATCGTGGGGTTATCGATGGCAGTGATTGTTGTAGGGGGCATTGCCGGATTGATTGGAGATTTTCTTATTACCAGTAGTGCCTTCAATACGTTCTGGTTTCGGTATATTGGACAGATCGTGAGCTACCTGTTCGTTTTTTTCATCTCGCTGCCCGGTGCAGAACGCCATATGCGTTCCCTCAAACGATGGAACCTCACCGCCACTACTTTCCTCGTAATCCTGCTGGTTCTAACCCCGGTTCTCCCTCCGATTCCTGGTGTTGCGTTAACAGAACTACTCAGTGGCGCTCGTGGGGTTGTCTGCCTGGCCGTCTTCTTCAATTATTATTTCGTGATGTATGCTATGAAAGGCACACGCTTCAGTTTTCTGATGTGCGCTGCGTTTCTCTTAATAGCCACTGGCATCGCGGTGTATACCTTCAAGTTTTCTGCGCCGAATCCGTTGCCCTATGACTATGTAGGAGATAGTACGCGTGCTGTTGGCCTGGTGCTTATGCTAGCAGCCTTTTTTGTAGGATAAATCTTCTTATCCTTGGCGAGAGAAGCAAGAGAACGAGATCCCTAAAGAAAAGCGGAAGCGGCGGATACGTAACCGCATGGTCTAAAATGATTGGGGCTTTATAGCTTCTTAGCTACAAGTGTTTGCGCTTTGGGAAAGAATAACATATTGTAGTGCCCCCCTGGAATTGGACACCTGGCAAAGCGAAAGCCAGGAGATAGAGTACAATAGAGCCAACAAGGGGGTGCACAATGACACAACGACGGAGATTTACAGCAGACTTCAAGGCACAAGTAGTACTCGAGCTGGTCAGTGGAGCCAAGAGTGCGGCAGAGTTGTGTCGCGACCATCAACTCAACCCACAGCTGCTTGGGCGGTGGAAGACCGAATTTTTAGGGCCCGCTCCCCTCGTCTTTCAGCAGGAGCAGGCATGCAGTCCAGAGCACGAGCGGATCGCCGAGTTAGAGCGGTTAGTGGGTCGGCTCACCATGGAACTGGACATCGCAAAAAAAGCCTCGGCTTTGTTGAGCGCACCCTTGAGCAGAAACGGTCGGTGATCACGATGGTAGCAGAGGAGTACCCAGTGAGCGTGGTGTGCGAGGTCGTAGACTGCGCGCACAGTAGCTACTATCATCGGCCCACGCCATCGCCAGATGCTGGCTTGCAGCAGGCCATTGAAGAGGTGGCAGCCGCCTGGCCACGGGGCTATCGGCGTATCACGCACCAATTGCGACGCGAGGGATGGACCGTCAACCATAAGCGGGTGGAGCGCCTCATGCGCACGCTCGGGTTGCAAGCGCACCGCAAGCCGAAACGACGGACGACTACCGACAGTTCCCATGCATTTGCGCGCTATCCGAACCTGGTGGAGCAGCTGGAGATCGTGCGTCCAGAACAGGTGTGGGTGTCGGATATCACCTACAGTGGGCTGCGTGAGGAGTTTGTCTATCTGGCAGCGCTGATGGATGTCTTCACGTGCTGCATTCGCGGCTGGCATTTGGGACGCAGTCTCGATCAGAGTCTGACGTTGCGGGCGCTAGCTCGCGCGCTGGCCGAGCATACGCCGGAGATCCACCACTCTGATCAAGGCGTCCACTATGCGGCAACCGCCTATACAGCGCGACTGCAAGCAGCTGGGGTGCGCATCAGTATGGCGGAAGTCGGTGCTGCGTGGCAAAATGGCTATGCCGAGCGGTTGATGCGAACGATCAAAGAAGAGGAGGTCGACTTATCAGAGTATGAGGACTACGCTGATGCCACGAGACAGATTGGGCGGTTTCTCAATGAGGTCTATATGCACAAGCGGATTCATTCTTCCTTGGGCTATCTCACTCCGGCCGAGTTTGAAAGCCAATGGAGACAGGAGCAATCAGGTCGGCCCGATATGAACTAACAACGACACATTTTGTGTCCAATCTCATGGGGGCAGTACAAGTCTTCCTCTATTGGATTGAGCCATTTGGACAGGAGTTTCTGCTGTTTGGTGCTGTCGAGCCAAGAAAGGTACAAGAGGCGTGTAGGTTTTCTGGCCTGGACCCGAATACGACGGTGATGTCTGTCTCCGAACGGCACTTTTCAAAGAAGCTACTGGCACTCTGGATGGCAAGCTATGTCAAGCAGAAAGCTGTGGTGTTGGCTCGGTACTATCGGCAACATGGTGATGTTGCTCATAAGGTTGTTGAGAAGCATGTCCCTTTGAGGTCTGAGTTGTAAGGGGGGGGTGTTATGAAATGTGTTTGGAAACAACTGAATACTGACAACTGATTAGGGGGATGAGCATGGCTCTGGTTCTGACAATGGGTGCTGCTGTATACAAGAGGATAGTCCTTTGATTGGGCTATCCTCTTCTCTTTGTAGGGAGGTGAACGATGCCGCCAGTTGGTATGCTTGGGTTGCCTCAGGTGTTTGATGTGGCGCTGTGGTTAGTATGGCCCTCTCTCATGCCTGACTATGTTGTGTTGGTGCCTGCGTCAAGCCCTTTTGCTGCGGTTGAGTTCGTGATGCGGTTGTGTAGGGTACGTGTTGTCGCGCATGCTGCGGCGGCTTCATGTGATGGTTCTCTGGTCTACAGTGCTTTTCAGGTCAAGGTCATAGTTGAAAGAGGAAGCATGTTTGTCTGAGCTCAAAAACGTTATTCATGGTAGGATGCCTTGATTCTGTATGTTTGCTATAGCTTCATTAGCTCGTGGGCCTTTTGTTCGGCAGGGTCAATGATCTGTTCTTCTAAGGTGGCAAGCAGAGTAGGAAGGTCGATATAGCGGTAGGGCGGAAGTACCCAAGGGTAGTCTTTAAAGTCCTCGAACATACCATAAGGTTCTTCTAAGATGTTTAGTAATGGCTGGACTGGCACGCGAAGGATGGGAATGATGGCTCGTAATTCGTTAGGAATACTCCTTGGGTCGGTGAGATCGGCAATGATAAAACGGGAGAGATGGGCAAGGATGCTGACGGTTTCCGTAAGATTACGACTGCTTGGTTTCTCGAAGTCGAACAGGATAGGTAGATAATTATGTTGGCGAAGTTCGTCTCGCAGTGCATCCAGAACTTTTTTCCGTTCAAGGGTAAAGCGACCAAGGATAAGGACGAATTTCTTTGCAACAATGTCGATGACATCACGAATTTCTTGGTTGTTCAGCAATAGGTAGATGAATTGAGCGATTTTGAGATTGTCAACCGAGATCAGTGGTTGCTCGTGTCCGGCGATGATTAAGCTGTTTTGTGTTGCTCCTTGTAGCTCCACGTCCCAAGCAGATATCCCATAAATTCGACAATCTGTGAGGATAGCTTTTGTACAATTTGTACTCACTAATGTGGCTCTGCTGAGGTCGGCTCCGGTGAGGTTGGCTGCCATGAGGTTTGCTCCGGTGAGGTTGGCTGCCATGAGGTTTGCATGGCTAAGGTCGGCTCCGGTGAGGTCGGCTCTGCCAAGGTTGGCTGCCATGAGGTTTGCTCCGGTGAGGTTTGCTCTGCTGAGGTTGGTTAGGGTGAGGTCAGCTCCGGTGAGGTTTGCTCTGCTGAGGTTGGTTAGGGTGAGGTCGGCTCTCCAGAGGTGGGCTGTGACGAGGTTGGTTCCGGTGAGGTTTGCTCTGCTGAGGTCAGCTGCGCTGAGATTGGCTGTGCTGAGGTTGGCCTCGCTGAGGTCAGGTAATATCTCAGGATGCTGTTTTCTCCATCCATGCCAATTTTCTATTGAATGCTTAAGTAGATCAAGGTGTTCTCGGTTTGCCATATTGTTCCTCCTCATTAGTTGCCGTCATTATAGCCGTTCTAGAGCATAGCTCACAAGAGCTATGCTTGTTGTTTGGAAAGGAGTGTGATCTATGCCAGAAATCCAGATTGTTGGTCGGGGTGTAGATACCCTGGTACTGAATGTCTGCTATACAAATGACTGCCTTCAGCCAGTTAAGCGGGAATTGGAAGAGGGTTTGCAGCGTGAACTGAACCAATTGCAGAATATGGCTCGACTCAGTGAAGCGCCTGTTCCGACTCAGTGGGCGTTTAAGGGTGTTGTGCTCTTTATGTAAGAGAAAGGGTCGCGTGGGCAATGGCGTTGGATACTGCGGTCGCCGCTCTTGAGCATTGCGGTATCGCGTGGCTGTCTCAGTCGTGTGATCGCACAGGTGCGCTTATCCTCTGAATACCTCTGGTCATGTGCGTATCTGGCAGAGGCGATTGTGGAAGTCGGGATGTTTCTCTATGGGATGTTTGGGGATTTCCTCTGGTTTCAGGTGTCGGAAGTTGATCTTTGTGCAGACGTGGTTGGGTGGGATGTCTCCCAGGTGAACTGGCAAGAGGGCTTTGTCTCGCGTGCGGTCAGCGATGATGTGCATGTCGGCAGTGGGCCTGATGTGGCGCGACGGCGATGGAAACGGCTTGAAACGCTGGACTTTGGCAAGCATGCCTCGGCTGTCTCCTGCTGTATCTATCACAAGACGGCGGAGATTAAAGAGAAATCGCCGACAAAGGTCTGGTTTCATGACCTCTGGAAGCGCAACGGGTGGGATGGTGCTTCTGAGGTGTGGCGGGTAGAGTTTCGTCTGACGCGCGAATTTCTGCACTCGGCGGATATTGAGTCGGCTGAGGACTTGCCTGACCATATTCAGGCGTTGTGGGAATACTGTGCGGGTCGTCCTGTTGGTGGTGCTGATGGTTGGCCTGATGGCTGGTTGCGCTATGTGACTCCAACGACAGATAAGACGCGTGCACGTTGGCCTGTGCATCCTGCCTGGAGTGATTCAGGGCGCCTTTGTCCAAGAGGATGATGGACTAGGGCCAATTGTGCGTGTACGCAAGAGAGAGAAGAATATCGAGCGTGGTCTAGCCCCGGTGATTGGCTATCTTTCCACGTTAGCTGCCTGGGTTGGTGGCGACTTGGCCGCTCCTGAAGTAGATATCTCGCTGGTGCTGCGCTGGCTCTATGGTGCAGGTCTTGATTACCTGGATGAGAAAGAGCGAGATTTCTCCAAGCTGGTGCAGCAAAAGAAAAAGCTCTATGGTGCTGAAGTGCAAGCATCATAAACTCGTCGTTCAAACACGGACTTTTGAGGTGTACCATGGCTGACGAATCTCCTTGACGAAGACATTAGGGTGTGCTAATATCAGAGTAGGAAAGTCGGATATTAGCACAGCCTCATTTGAGTCATGTTTTTGAAGGAGAATACAGCGATGAGTCTTTTCAGGACCAACGAAAAATGCTCTCTCTGTAACACGTCGCTCTCGCCATGGAACGTAAACACCTGTACGAGGTGTGGACATAAGATGTGCAGTCATCACACCGTGTTGTTGAGAAATCCCCATAGCTATGTACTTTCCTCGGTCTGTGTTTACTGCTTAGAGCAGCAGGCGGCGCTTCCACGTGTGGAGTTCTCTTTGCCACAGACCAGGCACGTCATAAGGACATAAACCGTCTTACGCGTTTCCGAAGATCAAGGCAGCAACAAAGACGAGTGCGCCCCCTCCGACCACCTGCATGGTTGAGAGAAACCAGTTCGTCCCGAAATAGCGGTGGCGAATAGCTGCAATCAAAACTAACTCAAAAGCCACAACTACATAGGCGACAAGCAGGGCAGTGTTAATATTGGCAAGCAGGAAGGGAAGTGTGTGGAGCGAACCACCGAAAAAGGTCATGAAACCCGTGATCGCTCCTCGTATAATAGGGCTCCCACGTCCGGTGAGTTCGCCGTTATCAGAAAGCGCCTCCGAAAAAGCCATACTGATCCCCGCTCCTGTCGCTGAAGCCATGCCTACAAGAAAGGCGGTGAACGGGTGGTGCGTGACAAACGCCGTGGCAAAAATGGGTGCCAGCGTCGAGACAGATCCATCCATCAGACCCGCGAGCCCGGGTTGTACGACGCGCAGCAGGAAGTCGCGGGATGAGTCATCTCGGGTTCTCACCGCTTTGAGTAGCTCTCCTAGCTGCCCTTTTACAGTGGCTGGTGGTCTCTTTTCCGGTCCAACAGCGTCTGAGGTTTTCTCCAGTTTAGCTGGCGCGGGAAGCTGATTCTCTATACGACTGTTTACTGGTTTATTTTGTTTCGGTGACATTCTGTACACTCCTGTGCAGATGAAAAGAAAAGCGAAGAACAGGCTCTATTGCTGGTTATTACGCATCCGGCAT